>Ga0209376_1000670_pt1 | contig 37053 bp, 32 predicted proteins | sample GraSoiAngelo_134_FD_185891 | JGI IMG/M metagenome (GOLD analysis project Ga0209376, IMG submission 185891) | Grasslands soil microbial communities from the Angelo Coastal Reserve, California, USA - 14_0929_05_30cm (SPAdes) (version 2) | ecosystem: Environmental > Terrestrial > Soil > Grasslands ...
GCCGACCATCGCCTTCTCCGAAATTCCGCTGGAGGAAGATGGGATCGATTTCTTCGACAATCGTATATAGACCCGCATATTGATCGTTGAGGAATACCCGCGCGTGAGCCTCCCGTGGCGCTCGAAGACCCATCTTTCGGAAAAATTCCATCGCGACGCGTTCGTGCATCGTCGAAGGCTCCTGCGGGTTCGCGCGGAGCACAAGATATCTCAAACCTAGAAAAGTATTCCGGCTCTCATAGCGGCTGAAGTCGATTTTGAACGATGGTTTGTAATTGTTGCGGCTTCCCTTCCCGTGCGACTCGATCCCGGCTTGTGGCAGCGTGACGTCTGCTCCGTTGAACTTCCAATGAAACTCGACCGGAAACCAGCATATGACGCGGGGCAGAGGCGAAATCACTTCCCCAGCTAGAGCTTCAAGCTCCTGCGCCTGGCAAGTGAAATTCGTTTCCTTGAAGGTTTCGTAATCCTCGGGCGCTGTATAAAGACGGATTTCATGCAGGATGTCGCCATTAAACAAGTCATCCTGAGTTTGGGCAAACGCTTGCGAACAGAACGTCAGAACTGCTAGAGATGCTAAGACAGAAGCGATGGTCAGATTGCGCATAGTGACATCTCACATCGCCAGTTGCAGTCTGATGATGCCCGTCCAGAATACATCGCGGCCGATCACCGCTTTGCGCTCGATGTCGGTGAGCCGCTCGCGTTGGGCGTTGGCCTGGATTTTCACGAAACGATTGAGGTACCACGTTGGACCAAATGTCCACGTGCGTTCGCTATTGGGAAGGATTGTCGGCGCACGAGGACTGCGAGATGGCAATCCCGGACCGGGCGCACTGTAGAAGGTCAATACGTCGAGGCGTCCCGACACTTCTATCGATCCGAAGCCGTGGCCAGTCAGTAGCGGGGTCTTCGGCCTTCCGCTGGATTTCAACTTTCCCAAAACATTCCAGCTTCCCAACAGATACCAACCTCGAGAAAGTATGTCCGGAAGATTCTCACCGCGAATGCCTTGACCTATTCGTTCTTCGGACATGTGAATGTATTCGCCCTTTACGCTGACAGGACCTTCCACCCAGGATAGCTCAGTACCGAGCCTTTGGCGGTTGCCGCGTACATAGAAGTGATCGAAATATGTGAAGCCGGAAAACGTCGAGCCGTTAGTCCCATTGAGACCGTCGAACATCCGCCCACGCGTTACAGCGACACCAAGGTAAATATGGCGGATGTTTCTTGGAAGCCGTCGCAGCGTCCGGAGCGGTTCGCCGGTCAAGCGTGCCGCATAGGTTCTTCCAGCAGTCGGAACACCGTGGATATTCGAACCTTCTCCGTCATAGCGAAAGACCCCGGCCTGATATTGCATACGGCTGCTTCTAAGAAACTGCGCGTGTAACATGACGCCGCGTTCTCGCGATGGAGAGAGTATGTCGGACATTCGCGACTTGAACGCAAAATCCAGACGATCTTCTGATAGATTCGCCTCCATGCCGAACGGCACCTTGAATTTCCCTGCCCGAACTTGGAGCCAGCGGTGCGCGTTGAAATCCACATAATTGTCTTTCCACGGATGCCACTCATGATCGCTGCCAACCGTCTGACGCATGTCACGTTCAAATTCGTAGTCGAAGTATTTGGTGACCTTGCCTTTCAGCCCCAATCGTGCGCGCGTTACATAGAAGGTGGGAGGAGTTGATGGAAGCGCGGTGACTCTCGCAGGAGCGTCCCACTTGGGCGGATCGAAACCGCGAAGATCGAAATGCCACTTGGTCTTGAAGTCAATGTTGGCAAAATCGCCAATGCGCAGTGAAGGCCTGTTTTTGAACGACAGTTGAAGCGTTTCCGGGGAGCTTGCAACCGGCTCATCATCCTCTTCGAGGGCTGTTTCATCCGAGGGGTTCTGCGCCGGTAGCATCTCAGGCAGCAGCAATAATCCAATTAAAAGTAAGGTTCGCAAGCGCCCTCCTCACCTCTTCGCTGGACTTCAACCTTCGTATCTTTTGAAGAGGAGGGCCGCGTTGGTGCCCCCGAAACCGAAGGAATTCGAGAGGGCATAGCGAACGGCCGCTCTGCGAGACTTGTTCGGCACATAGTCGAGATCACAGTCCGGATCCGGTGTCTCGTAGTTGATGGTCGGAGGAATGATGCCCCGCTCGACAACGAGCGAAGTGATTCCCGCTTCGACGGCGCCGGCCGCGCCCAGCAGGTGTCCGATCATAGACTTCGTCGAGCTGATGGCGAGCTTGCGTGCGTGTTCGCCAAAGAGCCGCTTGATCGCGCAGGTCTCGATGCGGTCATTGGGAGGAGTCGAAGTCCCGTGCGCATTGATGTAGTCGATCTGGCCGGGACGAACTCCGGCATCAGTAAGCGCATTGAGCATGACGCGATGCGCGCCATTTCCATCGTCGGGAGGAAGCGTAATATGGAATGCATCACCACTCATGCCATACCCGACAAGTTCAGCGATGATCTGAGCACCGCGCTTTTTCGCCAATTCCAGGTCTTCGAGCACGAGCACGCCCGCGCCTTCGCCGACGACAAAACCATCCCGGTCTTTGTCGAAGGGACGGGAGGCGCGATGCGGCTCTTCGTTGCGGGTCGATAAAGCTCGCATTGCGGCAAAACCGCCGACTCCCATCGGAGTCACGGCCGCTTCCGACCCACCACAGATCATGATATCGGCATCGTCGCGAGAAATTACTCGAAACGCGTCGCCGATCGCGTGAGCTCCTGAAGAACATGCCGTGCACGGTGCGGAATTCGGACCTCGGGCTCCGAACCGGATCGAAACCTGTCCTGCCGCAAGATTGATAATGCTGGATGGAATAAAGAACGGCGATATTTTCCTCGGACCACCTTCCAGAAAGGCCTGATGTTCGCGCTCGATGATCGTAAATCCACCGATACCGGAACCAATGAATACGCCCGTGCGCTCCGCCAACTCGGGCCCGACAGTCAAACCCGCCTGTTTCATTGCACCTTCCGCCGCCGCAACGGCATAGTGGATGAACGAATCCATCTTCTTGATATCTTTTTTTTCGAACCATCGGAGGGGATCGAAGTCCTTGACCTCGGCGGCAATCTGAGTGGAAAACTGTGTAGCATCAAAACGCGTAATCCTGGTGACCCCGCTGCGTCCTTCACATAAGCCCCTCCAGGTCTCTTCTGTTCCAGTTCCCAGCGCAGTAACCAAACCGACGCCGGTGACCACAACTCTTCGCTTTTGCAAAATGCAACCTCTTACGACTGCTGTTATTAGGATTTCGGCAGATGAGACTCGATGTAATTGATCGCGTCTTTGACTGTCGTAATTTTTTCGGCGTCTTCGTCGGGAATTTCCATTCCGAAACCTTCTTCAAGGGCCATGACCAGCTCGACGGTATCCAGCGAATCCGCGCCAAGATCGTCGATGAAGGAAGCGGTGGGCGTCACTTCGGATTCGTCGACGCCCAACTGTTCGACAATGATTTGTTTGACCTTATCTTCAACTGAGGATGCCATTTCTCAAAGACCTCCCTATTATTGACGCTGCTAGCGCGAGGGCGCGAATAAGCCCGCAATTATAGGAGCGCGTTCAAAACATTTTCCACCGATTTCTCGTCTTCAGCGCCCAGCATTGTAACTGACTTATCGATAGATCGAATTAAACCAAGCAGCACCTTGCCCGGCCCGACTTCCACAAAAGTGCGCACGCCTTCATCCAGCAAACGCTGAATGCTTTCATACCAGAGAACCGGACGCGAGACTTGGCGCTTCAAAGCGCTGCATGCTTCGATGCCCGTTCGGATCACGGCTGCATCGACGTTTGTGACGAGCGGATATTGAAGATCCGCGAATTCGCAACGATCCAAATCCGCCGATAGCCGGTGTTCGGCCGGCTTCAAGAGCGCGGAGTGAAAAGGCGCACTGACCTTCAGTAGAACCGCCATCCTCGCGCGCGCCTCTTTTGCAAGAACTACGGCCCTTTCAACAGCCTCACGATTACCCGCGATCACGATTTGACCGGACGAGTTCAGATTGGCCGGAGATACAACCTGTCCTTCAGCGGCACGTTCGCAAATGCCCTGAACGACGGATACATCCAATCCGACGAGAGCGGCCATGGCGCCGGCGCCGACAGGGACCGCCTCCTGCATATACCGTCCGCGCTTGCGAACCAATGCTGCCGCATCTCGCAATTTCATTGCGCCCGCAGCGACGAGAGCGGAATACTCGCCCAGGCTGTGTCCAGCGACAAAGTCCGGGTGGATTCCCCTCGCCTCTAGAACGCGAAAGACGGCCGTAGACATTGTGAGTATCGCGGGCTGGGTGTTTTCTGTAAGTTTCAGCTTCTCTTCTGGTCCTTCGAATGAGAGGCGGGAAATCGGAAAATCCAGAGCGACATCGGCTTCAGCGAAGGCTGCGCGAGCCTCCGGAAATTTCTCTGAGAGCTCGCGTCCCATGCCGGCATACTGGGAACCTTGTCCTGGAAATAGGAAAGCAACCTTCATGATCAGTCAATCACCCTCTCCCTCTGGGAGAGGGCGCGAAGCGCGAGCCCGCGAGGGCGAAGCCTCAAGAGAGGGTGAGGGTCTCAAAATTTCCCACAACTTGACCCTCACCCGACGCGCTTCGCGCGCCGGCCTCTCCCAGAGGGAGAAGCTTTGTCCTATAAGACACCAACCGTCCTGGTGATTCCCAGTTTCGTAAATTCCGTTTCGATTGCCCGGTTCACATTGTGCTTGCAGAAATCGTTCGCGACACGGACGGCGTTTTTGATTGCGTTCGCATTGGAGCGACCGTGGCAGACAATCGTTATTCCTTTGATTCCCAGCAGCGGCGCGCCGCCATACTCGGAATAATCCAGGCGCCGCCGGAAAGCCCGGAACGCTTTTTCTGAGAAGATGTATCCGAGCTTGGAAGCCAGCGTCTTTTCCAATTCTTGGCGAAGCATGGCGCTAAAGGTTTCGATCAGACCCTCGCTCAACTTCAGCGCGACATTTCCGGTAAATCCGTCGCAGACGATCACATCGACATCGCCCTTGAAGATATCGCGCCCTTCGACATTTCCAATGAAATTAATGGGAGCGCGCTTCAAAGATTTGAAAGCTTCCTTCGTCAGCTCGTTTCCCTTTGAGTCTTCTTCACCGATCGACAGCAAACCCACGCGCGGCCGCCGAATGCCGAAAATCGCGCGTGAATAGATGTCGCCCATGATCGCGAATTGCTCCAGGTGATGCGGTTTGCAATCGACGTTGGCACCGACATCGAGAAGGATGGCCGGCTTGCCTTTCTGTGTTGGCAGCACCGTCGAAAGTGCCGGCCGGTCGACAACCGGCAGGGTGCCCAAAACCATTTTCACGCTGGCCATCACCGCGCCAGTATTTCCGGCGCTGACGATACCCGAAATGCCGGCATCGCGCATGAGCCTGGCCGCGACGCGAATCGACGAATCTCTCTTTTTGCGCGCGGCTGTTGCGGCCGATTCCTCCATAGTGATGACCTCGCTGGCATGGACAACTTCGATGGCCAAATCGGCAGTGTCATGCCTCCGCAGTTGATCGTGAACGCGATCTTCCCGCCCAACCAGCACGATGGGAATTCCGTATTCGGCGGCAGCTTGAACAGCGCCTTCGACCTCGACTGCGGGCGCCTGATCGCTGCCCATCGCATCGACCGCGATTTTGATTTCGGCCATGAGGAGTTATTCCTCAGCGGTCTCGATAACTTCCCGCTCCTTGTAGTAGCCGCAGTGAGGACAGACCCGATGCGGCATCCGCAGCTCGTGGCAATTGGGGCATTCCGAGAAGGATCGCGCCGTCAAATGATCGTGCGCCCGCCGGCGGTCGCGCCGCGCCTTCGAATGTCGTCGTTTTGGGTTTGGCATACCTTAACTCCTGCTTGAAATTCCCCTCTGTCAGCGAGAGGCACCGATGCGCGAGCTTTTATGAGCTTCGCCTTTCCAGCCGCTGCTTGATCTCGAGCAAAGTGTCCATATGAGGACTAAAATCGTCTTTTGCGCAACTGCAGCTACCGGAATTCAAGTTGGTCCCGCAATGAGGACACAAGCCTTTGCAGTCTATCGCGCACAGCGCTTTCATCGGAAGCGCCAATAAAATCTGCTCGCGCAAGATGTCGGCAACGGCCAGTTGGGTTCCCCTGAAGAACGCCGTCCGGGTGTCTTTTTCATTCAACTCGATTTCTTCGTCTTCGTCGAACATCCCTTCCTCGCGTTCTCTGAAGAACAGATCAAATGGCTTGCTGATAACGATCCGCGCCGGCTCGAGGCATCGCGAGCAGGGCAGTTCGATGCTGGTATTCAATGACCCGGCTATACGGATTTCATTTCCTGCGCGTTCAGCCGATGCCGTCCAATGCAGGGGCCCGACCTGCTGAACGTTCTCGCTGCCGAACTCCACCACGCCGGGTTCGAATGATGCCTGAAACGAAATTTTCTCGTGGGCTAAATCCTTGAGATCAACAAGAAACCGTTTACTCATAACTTCAGATTACCCTCTCCCTCTGGGAGAGGGCGCGAAGCGCGAGCCCGCGAGGGCGAAGCCTCAAGAGAGGGTGAGCGTGCAAGATTTGCCGAAACCTGTGACCCTCACCCGGCCGCCTTTGGCGGCCGCCCTCTCCCAGAGAGAGGGTCTATGACGGCTTCTGCCCTGCGGGCGGCGCAGTTACTCCCAACCGTTTCAGAGCATCATCGGCGTTTTGCCGGAACGGCGAGTCGGGAAATTCGGAAACGAGCTTCTGATAGAAGTCCTTCGCTTGATCGGGTTGCTTGTTCGCCTCGTACAAAGACGCCAGTTCGTATGCGACTGCAGCTTTGGAGTACCCACCCCGATCATAGATCTGCTTGTAGACATCGATCGCCTTCTGGGTCTCACCATGCTTCTTGTAAATGGCGCCCGTTGCAAATTGCGCAACGCCTTTGATACTCGGGTCTCCTACTTCCGCAACGTGCTGAAGCGTTTGAGTCGCCTTTGCCGTATCGCCGAGCCCTTCCTGGCTCAGCGCAACGTAGTAGAGCGCAATATTGGCGATCGGCAAAGAGCGGTATTGATCGTAAGTCTTTTGGGCTTCAACGATCGTTTTTTCGTAACGCTCCTTATCGGATTTGATATTGACGGTGTCATTGAACGTGTTGATTGCCTGCGATAATTGCACTTGCGCATTCGCGTTCCGGTTCGAGCGGTAGTAACCATAGCCGAAGACAACAATTGCCAATACGGCCGCAACCGTCAAAGCCGTCGTGACTTCTTTCTTGCGTAACACGACAAAATCGGTGAACTTCTGCAATGACGTCGTGATTTCGTCCTGCTCTTTGAGCTCGTGACGAGTCATTTTAGTGCGCGGCACTAGTAACCTCCTGGATGCCCTTTAGAAACGTTCAGTGTAGCATAAGCAGGCCCTTGCACCTGTGGCGGCGTCACGCACCAGACCCGACGCCCAACTCGTTCTGGTAGGAACCGCCGCTACAGTTGAATCCCTTCTTCCTTTTTAAACTGTGTGTCGTGCAGGTGGCGATATAGGCCATCGAGGGCCAGGAGTTGCTCATGCGCGCCGCGCTCGACGATAGCTCCATCTTTCAGGACAAAGATGACATCAGCCTTGCGGATGGTTGCGAGGCGATGAGTGATCACGATACAGGTCCGGCCCTTCATCAACCGGTGGAGGGCATCGAAAACGATGGCTTCGGATACAGCATCGAGTCCGGACGTTGGCTCGTCGAGAATGAGAATGGGAGCATTGCGGATGACGGCGCGAGCGATCCCGATGCGCTGGCGTTGGCCTCCGGAAATCGTGACACCTCGCTCGCCGACCATAGTGTCGTATCCATTCGCCAATTGCGCGATGAAATCGTGGGCATTCGCCAGCTTTGCAGCTTCGATAGTCTCCTCACGCGTGGCAGCCGGTTTGCCATAGGCGATGTTTTGCCAGATCGGAGCGCGGAAAAGCAGCGTTTCTTGCAACACAAATCCAAGTTGCCGGCGCAGGGATTTCAACTTCAGGTTGCGCACATCCTCGCCGTCGATTCGGATCGCTCCCGACGTCAGCTCATAAAAGCGCGGGATCAGGCTGATGATCGTCGTTTTGCCCGCGCCTGTCGGGCCGACAAATGCTGCAGTCTGGCCCGGTTCGATAACAAGATTAATATCTTTCAAGATCAGGCGGCCGCCTGTGTAGCCGAAGCTCACCTTTTCAAATTCGATTCGGCCCTGAAATTCCGGTGCTTTGTGCGGCTTCTCGCCTGCTCGGCTTTTGCTCTCCACATCCATCACTTCCTGGATGCGCTCGAACGCGATGGCCGGTTTCGAAAAATTATCGGGCAGCTTGGACAGCGCTCGAATTGGAGAATACAGCTTCCCCAAATAAGCAAGAAACGTCGTCAGGCCGCCCAGAGTCAACTCTGATGCCAGAACCAGCCGTGCTCCGTACCAGAGCACGAGCGCCGTCCCGAAGGCCGTGATGAGCTGGACGCCGGGCGACAGACCCGCCTTTAACGCACGCGCACGCAGGGCCAATTCGACCGTTTCCATGCTGGCTTCTTTGAAGCGCTTTTTTTCGTATTTCTCCCTGGCGAATGCTTTGACCACCCGTATCGATGAGAAAACCTCCTGAATTTTCGAGACGATCTCGCCTTCCTTTTTTCGGACCTCGCGTGTCGCCTTTTTAATGCGCGGCGTGTACTGGTAGACGAAAAAAAATAGGATTGGGGCGACGGACAGGGCGACCAGCGTGAACTTCCAGTCGAAGTAGAACATAACAGCCACCATGCCGATTAGAGCCAGCACGTCAACGATGGAATCCATTAACGTTGACGCAATGAAACTCTGAACGGCATCGATGTCGCTTGTGACGCGCATGATAAGATCGCCCGTTTGACTGCGGTCATGATAAGACAGCGAGAGACGCTGGATCTGGTGATACAGAGTGCTGCGCAAATCGTGCATCACCCACTGGCCGACCGTCGTCATTGAAAGACTCTGGACGTAAGAACTGAGGGCGTTTAGCAGCGCCACCAACACGACGGAAACGACCGCAAAGTTCAGCATCGCGGCTTTATTCGTTCCAAAGACAAAGGTCAGCAACGGAGCCAACCACTGGGGAAGAGCCTTTGTGCCGAGCACATTATCGATAACAATCTTTAGCGGAAGGGGTTGCAGGATATCGGCCGCTACCGAACCCACTGCGGCCAGCAATCCGAGCGCCAGCATTTTCCACTGCGATAAAACAAGCGCCGCCAGGCTGATCTGCCGCTCTTTCTGTCGAATTTCTCCACTTGGGAATTCTCCAGCGAGTTTTGGCACGGTAGCATCTTTCCTAGACATGTGTCTTGATGGTACTTGGAAGGAGCGGTCCTTTGCAGAATTTTCACTTCACCAATTTTTCAGCCAGTTCGTGGAATTCCCGGATTTGAGCTTGGTATTCCTCGCCGGTACCGGGTCCTTTGAACCCACTATGAATGGTTTGCACCTTGCCATCGCGTCCGATGAACAGAGTCGTCGGATAAGCGAAAAAGTTATTCAGTTGGCCCCGCAGACGCCTATTCACGTTTTCGTCCTCGAGCGAACCGCAAAAAACCATCGTGTACGTTAATCCATTCCCTTCTTTGAAAAGCTGCAGGTTCTTCTTCGCGAGATCAGTGTCATCACTAATTTCGAAAGAAATGCCGATTACCTCTAAGCCGTCGTTGCCGTACCGCTTTTGTAGTTCATCGAGAAGAGGCCCCGAATCGAGACAGTTATGACACCAGGTTCCCATGATATCGACGATGAGAGGCTTGCCTTTGAAACGGTCGTCGGAGCTGCGTATGGTTTCCCCTGAAATCGACACCCCTTCAAACGTGAACCCCACCTCCGGATTTTTCATTGTGGTCCGCCGGTTAGGAAGTGGCAGAGAATCGATGTCTGCTCGAGTCGACAGAGTAAATCCTTTAGGCTTATCGTTCTGGAAGAAATAATTTCCCGCCCACATTCCTGACCTTTGTTCGAGCGTAATCGCAATGGCCTGCCAGCCTGTGAACCGATTGAGCTGAACTTTCCCGCCTGCGGGGTTTCCCACAAGCAGCCCATAGTCACCGTCAGGGGCGATGAACGTCCCGCGAAGGGTCTCTCCCTCCATCCAGAAGGTCGCTAGAGTTGTGCTCTGGCTGCGATCGGCACCTTCGAAGAAAACCTGATATTTTCCCGATGGAAACTCGGCCCCCGAGGATCGAACCTCGGTGCGGACGGTCGCAGCAACCTCTGGAACAGCCGAGAAATTCAACAAAGTATTGCCCTGAGTACGCTGACGGATGTAAGTTCCGTTCAACCGGGCACCGTTCCACATCCCGCGCATTTCCGCTCCGTATTCCGAAAATCCAAAGATCAGAGAATCTCCCTGCCGCGTGATTTCCGGTATTGGAGTCTTCTCGTCGGCCACAAGAAAATATCCGGCGGGCTTTCCAGACCGCAGATCCAAGACCATTCGGAAAGGCATGTGGACGATGCCCTGCGCCAAGTCGATAGTTCCAGCCCATGTTGCCTGTTCTGGCATCGCTCGATGGCAGGCGGAAAGGAAAAGCAGGGCGAATAGGAAGAGGCCAATACCCGATTTCAAGCGGTTCAACTGTAGCGGCGGTCTATGACCGCCGACATTCCCGCAGTTACAAAAACGCCGGCGGTCACAGACCGCCGCTACAGTGTGCAAAGCCCCTCCTACGCTACTCTTCATTGCCAAGCACGACCGGTTTCCCATGCGGTGTGCGCCGGTATGCTTCCGCCCAGGCTTCCTTGCGCGCAGCGAGTGCTTCTCCATTGGTCAAGCCTTTTGCCTGAGCAAGGCGTTCGAGAGCAGCCAGCCAATGCTCGTAATAGTGAGAGCCATCATCCGCGTCGCCGCGGTCGGCAGCAGATTGGAGTTCAGAAGCCAAGGCAGCGGCCCATTCTTTCCAGGTGAAGTGCCCTTGCTCGGAAAGCTTCACGGCGAGGGCAAATGCCTGAGCCTGCCAGGGCTCCGCAAAGACCGGTCCATCCGCATCGCGCGGTAGACGAGGCAAATCATCAAGCCGGCTCAACGTAATCCTCCCATAGGTCCAGATAAACCGCATCGCGCGGGTTTCGGTCACCACCCCACAATTCCCGCGCATCGAATCGTACTGAATACACATGCTGAGGTTTGTCACCCTGGAAATGCGCCCGCGTATCGGGGAATACAAAGACGCCATGGTCTCGAATGATCGTTCCTGATTTTCCGCGCGCGTATCGCGGCAGACGCGTGTGCCCTGCCAGATTCATATTCCGGGCCCGCACGTGTTGTCCAGCCGCGAAGGCCGGCTCGATGATGACGTTGCGCCGCGCGGAGGCGCCACCCGCGATCATTCCGGGAACCATGTCTGCAACCAGTCCAGGGATCGCTCTGGCCGAACCGGGGGCCGGCTTTCCAGTTTCCATTTCGGAAGCCGTGACGGCTCCTTTCAGGATTGCGTAATTCATCAGGCGGACGAACCATTTTTCGTAATAGCTCATGCGAAGATAGTCCATGGGGGGCAACTGTTCTATGGCATTCCGTGCAGCGTCCAGATTGAATTCGCCTCCGAGGCGGAGGGCGAGCGATAACGCATACGTCCGAGCCTCCCAGTCATGATGGAAGACCGGCTCGTCTTTCTCGTATTCAATCGGGCCCATACCGTGCATGCCGCCCATGTCGTGAATTCCGTTCATGGCAGTTTGACCTTGGCCACACCGATCATGGAATCGCGCGTGACGAGCGCCGCCAGTTGTTCTACGTTCAGCCTCTCGCTCCCAGCAGGCCTCTCGGGAAGAACAAGATACCGCACTTCGGCCGTACTATCCCAAACGCGGACTTCAACGTTGTCTGCAAACTCCAGACCAAATTCACGCAAAATACTACGGGGATCCATAACCGCGCGTGAGCGGTAAGGCGCAGACTTGTACCACACAGGAGGCAAGCCAAGCACCGGCCAGGGATAGCAGGAGCACAGAGTACAAACGACGAGATTGTGAATGTCCGGAGTATTTTCCACAACCACCATGTCCTCGCCCTGCGAACCACCGTACCCCAACTCCGCAATCGCGGCCGTCGCATCCCTCAGAAGCCGCTCTTTGTAGGCGGCATCAACCCAGGCACGCGCAACGACACGCGCGCCGTTTCGTGGACCAATCTTATGCTCGTAGGCGTCGATCAGCACATCGAGAGCTGCCGGATCCACGAGTCCTTTTTCAACCAGCAACGACTCGAGCGCTTTGACTCTTAGTGTCGGATCGGAGGGAGGGATCTGGTGGTCATCGTGCGGCATCTCCGCGATCTTACTAAATGACAAATGACAATTGAACAGCGAAGAATGACAATTTTCCCGATCTTTAGTGGACCGTTTCGCGAGCGACTTCCTCAATCGTGGTCACTTCGTCGCGCACCTTTTGGAGGCCGCTTCGCCGCAGGGTGATCATCCCATTCTCAACAGCGACCCGTTTCAGTTCGACTGAGGTGGCATTGCGGATTATCGCTTCCTTGATTTCCGGAGTGATCTCCATCACTTCGTACAGGCCGACGCGGCCTTTATATCCGGACCCATTGCAAACCTTGCATCCGGCACCGCGAAAGAGCCTCAAGGTGTCGATTTCCTCGGGCTCGAAACCAAAATCACGCAGTACGGGACGGGGCGGCAGTTCCGTTTCCTGCTTACAGTTTTTACAGATCCGTCGGACAAGCCGCTGCGCACAAACCAACTGAAGCGAAGTTGCCAGCAGGAACGGCTCGATGCCCATGTTCAGGAGGCGAGAGATGGTGCCCGCAGCATCGTTGGTATGGAGCGTGCTCAGAACCAGGTGGCCGGTCAAGGAGGCCTTGATCGCAATCTCCGCAGTTTCCAGATCGCGAATTTCACCTACAAGAATGATGTTCGGGTCCTGTCTCAAAAACGATCGCAGGGCCGCAGCGAAAGTCAATCCCACTTGATCAAAGATTTGAACTTGATTGATTCCAGCCAGATTGAATTCCACGGGATCTTCCGCCGTCATGATGTTGGTTTCCGGCCGATTCAATTTGGCGATGGCGGAATACAACGTATTCGTTTTGCCGCTGCCGGTCGGTCCGGTCACCAGTACCATTCCAAAAGGTTTGTGTATCGCCCGATCAAATTTTTTCAACGACTCTGGTTCAAAACCCAGGCGCGTCATGTCGAACATCAAATTTTGTTTGTCGAGCAACCTCAGGACGATTTTTTCACCGAACAATGTCGGCAGAACCGACACGCGAAAGTCGATTTCCTTCGCTTTACCGTCCAGCCGCGTCCGGATTCGAATGCGGCCGTCCTGAGGAACGCGCTTTTCCGAGATATTCAGCTTCGCCATGATTTTGATACGCGAGACCATCGGGTCTTTCAGCTTTACGGGTGGGCTCATGACCGTCTTCAGAACACCATCGATGCGGAAACGCACCCGCAACTCGCGTTCGAATGGCTCAATGTGAATGTCGCTGGCTCCGCTGCGCAGAGAGTCGACCAGGATGAAATTGACCAAACGGATAATTGGAGCTTCTTCGGATTGCTGCTTGAGAGTCTCCGGATCGAGATCCAACTCCTCTTCGGCGATGATCTCGAAATTTTCCGCGTCGCCTTCTTCTGCCGGTTTATCCGGGAGGTCGTCAAGTAGATTCTGAAGTTCCAACTCTTTGGATGTGCCGTAGTACTCATCGATGGCTTCTCGGATCTGGGACTCACGCGCCAGCAGAGGCTCGATGATTTTGCACCCAGTCCGAAACCGCAGCTCATCCAGCACGACGACATCATTCGGATCACTCAGCGCGACGTAAAGCACATTACCCGTGCGTTTAACCGGCATTACCTGATACCGGACAGCACAATCGCGCGGCAGGAGCTTCACAACATCCGCTTCGACCTCGCATGAGGCCAGATCCACCAGGGCGACGCCGAATTGCCGCGTCAGGACGGAATGAAGAATATCTTCCGTCAGATAACCAAGCTTGATCAGGCAGATTCCCAGCCGGCCACCCTTAATCCGCTGGTAGGCTAAGGCTTCTCTGAGTTGTTGGGGTGTAATCACACCCCCTGCTACCAAGAGGTCCCCTAAGCGGGAAGGCTTGGACAGAGTGATTGGCGGCGGTGCTACGTCGAGGACTCGCATGCTGGTACGTCAACGGTATCGGCAAACCGGGCTGGAACATTAGAATCATCTCAAATCCAAAATTTCGAAATTTCGAATTAGACCTGCCGCCTGTCCAGTCCAATTTCAAATCTCGGATTTCGGATTTGAGATCCAGGATTCGTCCAATTTCAAAATGTTATCTGGCCGTCTCCAGCGTAATTTCTTCAGCCTGCGTCTTCCGTGTCCGTCGTTCGGACAAGGCAGCCATGTAGGTGTACACCACTGGCGTCAGATAGAGCGTGATCAATTGCGAAAACAACAACCCGCCAACAACCGCCAAACCGAGCGTCTGGCGGGCGTCACCGCCGGCGCCATAGCCGAGGGCGATCGGCAGCGACCCAACCAGAGCCGACATGGTGGTCATCATGATGGGACGGAATCGCACCAGACACCCTTGGTAGATGGCTTCCAGCGGCGCCATGTTTTCGCCTCGCTGCGCCGCCAGGGCGAAATCAATCTGCATGATGGCATTCTTCTTCACAATGCCGATCAGCATGATCAATCCGACGAACCAGTAGATATTGAGATCCATCTTGAACAGCCACAGCGTTACCAGAGCGCCGAAAATCGCCGAAGGCAAACCGGAAAGAATCGTCAACGGATGGATGTAACTCTCGTAGAGGATGCCGAGCACGATGTAAATGACAAGAATCGCGATCCCAAGAAGCAGCGTCAGATTGCTGACCGAATTTGCGAACTCCCGGGCTGTACCTTGAAATGCCCCGTTGATCGTAGCCGGCAGGTTACGCGTCAGCTCTGTAAATTGATCAACGGCTTCTCCGAGCGAAAATCCGGCCCTTAGGTTGAAAGATACCGTGACCGAAGGAAGTTGCCCAAGGTGATGGATCGTCAGAGGTCCCGCGTCCTGGGTCACTTTCGCGAGCGTGTCGAGCGGGACGAGCCGCCCGTCATCGGACTTCATGTAGATCATCGATAGGGCATCGGGACGGGCCTGGTACTCCGGCAAGAGGTCGAGCATGACTCGATACTGGTTCGTAGGCGTATAAATCGTGGAGACCCAGCGCGGACCGTACGCGTCGTACAACGCATTCTCGATTTGCTGCGCGCTTACTTTCAACCGCGCTGCTTTGTCGCGGTCGATTTGCACGTTGAGCTGAGGATTTTGCAGCTGAAGGTCGCTGATCACATCCGTCAGGGCTGGAATTGCGGCGGCATCCTGCTGCAGCTTGCGCGCTGCGGCATAGAGTTCTGCAGTATCCGGACCCTGCAGCGTGTATTGGTACTGAGCCGTCGTCGCATATCCGCCGATCCGCATCGTTGGCGGATTCTGCACATAGACCCGCATGAAAGGTAAGCCGGACAGGTTTTGCCGCATCCGGCTGATGACGACATCGATTTTGTCCCGCTCAGTACGGGGCTTGAGACGCAGGAAGAAAAGGCCAAAATTTGAGCCCCCACCGAAGGCATTGTTGCCGCTGACACGGGAAAAGAAGTCGCTCACGGCCGGATCGCGCCGCACAATGTCGGCCAACATTTGTTGATACCGGCTGATCTCCTGATAAGAGATTCCCTGTTCCGCCTCGGTCTGAATCATGATCTGGTCGTTATCGGAATCGGGAAGGAAACCTTTCGGGATTCGAACAAACATGTATCCGGTGGCGATCAATATCAGAATGCTGAGTGCCAGCGTCAGCGGACGGTGGCGCAACACCCACTGCAGAGTGTGATCGTAAATATCCAACATCCCGTCGAAGATCCACTCGGTCGCTCTCAGCAGCCGTCCTGGATTGGCTCGATGTGTGGCGGACTTCAAGAATCGGCTGCAAAGCATTGGAGTCAGCGTCAACGAAACCACTCCGGAAATGAGAATTGCCGCGGTGATCGTTATGGCGAATTCACGGAACAGACGTCCGAGAATCCCCCCCATGAACAGAACCGGTATGAATACCGCGGCCAGCGACAGGGTCATCGATACAATCGTGAACGCGATCTCCCCGGAACCCCTCACGGCCGCCTCGACCGGTGCCTCTCCCATTTCCTGATGCCGGACGATGTTCTCCAGCATGACGATGGCGTCATCGACAACAAAACCGATCGAAAGAACCAACGCCATCAGTGATAGGTTGTCCAGCGTGTAACCCATGATGGCCATCACCGAAAATGTGCCGACCACCGAAAAAGGAAGCGCCAGGCTCGGAATCGCAGTCGCGCGGAGATTCCGCAGGAAAATGAAAATCACCATCACCACGAGGGCGAGGCTCAAGACCATGGTGAATTGAACGTCGTTGAACGAGTTCCGAATAGATAGAGAACGGTCTACCAAGACGGCCATCCGTATAGATGGAGGTATCTGTTGCCTGAAAACAGGAAGCAATTTCTTCACTGCCTCGGCAACTTCAACTGTATTGGCTCCCGGTTGTCGTTGGACGCCAAGGATGATGGACCTGCGGACAAAATCCGCTGATTCCGACCAGCTTGCGGTCTTATCGTCCTCAACACTGTCCACGACACTGCCTAGATCCTCGAGGCGGACAGAGGATCCACCGCGGTCGACCACAACGAGCTTTCGAAAATCGGCGGCGTTTGTTAGCTGGCCGTCGGCAAGTAACGTCAGCGACCGATCGGGGCCATACATTGTGCCCGTCGGCATGTTCACATTCCAATTCCTTAGCGCAGCCTCGACCTCATTCATGCCGATTTGTTTGGCGGCCAGTTTCTGCGGATCCAGGTGGACGCGCACGGCATACTTTTGGGCGCCCTGCACCTGAACCTGTGCGACCCCGGGAACCGTCGAGATTCTCTGAGCGATGGTTGTCTCGGCGTACTCATCCAAGGTCCACAGCGGAATGGTGTCCGATTCCAACGAGAGAAACAGGATGGGTTGGTCCGCCGGATTCACTTTGCGGAATGTCGGAGGTGTCGGCATGCCTGCGGGCAGGAGGGCCGCTGCCTGTGTTATGGCCGTCTGCACGTCAAGGGCAGCGCCGTCTAGATCGCGGCTGAGGTTGAATTGGAGCGTGATCTGCGTCGAGCCGATGGCGTTCGTGGATGTAATCGAATCCAATCCTGCAATCGTCGAGAATTGCCGTTCGAGCGGCGTCGCTACGGCTGAGGACATGGTCTCGGGGCTCGCTCCCGGAAGACTTGCCGAGACGAAGATCGTAGGGAAATCCACCGTGGGAAGATCGCTGACACCAAGCGTTCGATACGCGATTGCACCGAATAGCGCGATGGCCGCCATTAAAAGCGTCGTCGCAACCGGTCGGCGGATAAAAACCTCAGATATATTCACGACGAAGCTCCCGAGGCAGCTGGAGCTAAATCTGATTTGATTTCGACGCGGCTTCCGGGAACCAGCCGGAGCTGGCCGGAGGTTACAACATTTTCCCCATCACGGAGACCCTTCTCGATTACAACATTCCGTTCGATCGTGCGTCCCGGCACGACGGAGCGAGCCTCGACGGTCATGTCGGGTTTTACGACGTAGACGAATTTTCCGTCTTGACGGGTTTGTACCGCAGTCATGGGAACGATGATGGAATTCGCAGACGCGTTCATCCGGATGGTCACCCGCACGAACTGGCCGGGCCAGAGCCGGGTACCGCCATTACTGAAAAGGGCTTTCAGCCGGATGGTACCTGTCGTGCTGTCCACGGAGTTTTCGACAAAACTAAGCTTCCCGCTCTCAACCGTGTTATCACCCTGAAGTTCGGCTTCCACAATAACATCGCCGGCGGTCATGCGCGTTTTGACCAACGGAAGATTGGTTTCCGGAACCGTGAACGTGACGTAGATCGGGTGTACCTGGTTTATCGTCACCAGATCCACATCATTCGCTTTGACGACATTGCCTTGCTTGACGATCAAATGTCCCGTTCGTCCATCGATGGGCGAGCGGATGGTGCAGTACTCCAACTGCAGCTTCGCGCGGTCCAGCGCAGCTTGATCGGCGGAAATGTTCGCCTGCATGCTCTCAATGACAGCCCGGTCTGCCCGAATGGCTTCCGCTGCGGCTTTCGCCTGGCTATCCGCCTGCTCAGCCGACTCCTTCGCCAGGACGCCTTTCAGCAAGAGTTCGGAGAACCGCTGGGCTTGAGATCGCGCGAATTCTTCCTGAGCCATGTCACGGGCAAGATTTGCCTGCGCTGCCAGCAATTGCGCTTTGTCTTTAGCGAGCGTCGCCTCGGCTTGAGCAACCTGCGATTCGTAAGGCCGCGGATCGATGACGAACAAACGGTCGCCTTTGTGTACATCGGCGCCTTCTGTGAAATCCACAATCGTCAGTTCCCCGCCGATCTGGGCTTTGACTGCAACGGTCGAATATGCTTCGACATTTCCGACGGTCTCGATGTCAATCGGAACGGACTTCAAAACCGCTTTCGAAATATACACGGGGGCGGCTTGTGCCTGCCTATTTACGGGCGCAGCTTTGTTATCGGAACATCCCGTTAGGAGAAGTGCGAAGATGATGAGCACTAACATGCATTAAATTATACGTACGAGGGATACATAAGGATGCAAAGGTGGAAATAAAAGCATGCTGTTCCACTGTAGCGGCGGTCTATCAAGGTGTGAACGAATCGGAATCGAGCGTATTCCCCTTGCAGACCGCCGCTACAGTGGAACCCTACGGGAGCAGCGCCGTGATATTCCGCTTCGGCACTTGGCCCACAGGGATGCGCGTCAGTTCCTTCATCGCCTGAAGATCGATGACCGAAACCGAGTTCGATTGAGCATTGGCCACATAAGCCCTCTTACTGTCGGGCGTGAGCGTCACCCAATCCGGAGCCCTGCCAACTTCGGCCGATCCCAGCAACTTCAAATCAGGCAGCGAATAGGCGTAAACGGCGCTGTTCAAGCGGCTATTCACCACGAGCATTTTGCCGTCCTCGGTCACCGCCAATCCGTGCGATACATTGCCTCCGCTCAAGAAAGGAGCTTTCCCCGCAGCCAGCTTCGGCAGTTCGACGCGAGTGACTTCCTTGTGCGTGGCGAAATCCACAACCGCAAATCCGTTGAAATCGGAAAGCTGAACGAAGATACGTTTAGTAGACCCATCGGGGTTCCTGTCGAAGGCCATCGGACGAACGCCGAGGTTGAAGTCCAGGACCCACGCGATGTCCTCGGTTTGGGCATCGATCACCGTCAATGTCTTTCCAGCAACCGATCCGGCAACTACAAACTTGCCATCGGGAGTGACGTAGGTGTTATGGACATTGCCGCGGACATTGATACTCTTGACCCTTTGCATGGTGGCCGTATCGATGACATCCACCGCGCCGGGCGCTTGAGCAATCGAGACATAAACACGGCGTCCATCGCGGCTGATGGAGATATTGTTGGGATGGCCGCTCAGTTTGATCTTGTTGGTGACTTTCAGCGTCCTTCCGTCCACGACGTCGAGCGTGCTTTCCGCTTCATTGCTGACGTAAAGCCGGCTGCCGTCGGGCGCGGCCGCGGCTCCGTGGTTGACCTCAATGCCTTTGACTTCGCCGACGACCTTGTTGGTGACAGGGTCAATGATGCTGACGGTGTCGCCCGCGCTGTTGGTCTGAATTATCCTGACTTTCTTGGCGGCCGTGGGGACATTTCGCGCATCCCCGCGTACCCACGCCGCAAGGATCTGGAACTCCGGATCGTCTTGTGACATCCAATGTTTTCCGCCGTCGTGGCTGGGATCCCCGCCCGCCTCTTCCGCGAGCGGATGTGTGAGGAGTTTGCTCTTCAACGGATTTCCCGCGACGACTCTGGCCCGGATGACCTCGAAGTTCTTGCGCGACTCTTCCTCATTCCACATTGCGGCGCCGGGCGAAAGCGGTTGGAAGCGCATTGGCGTCCCCGTCGTATGACAGGACACGCAACGCGCATGGCCTTCTCGCTTTGCCAAAAGGATGGACTGTACTCTTGTCTTGAAGTATTCGAAATCGAGAGACGACGATGAAGAAACTGGCTGCTGTGCCAGCAATGCGACAAACGGAAACAAGGCAATGATGGACATAAAGGCCGTCCTCCTGAATCAACTACTTTTAACGTTCGTAATTTACCACGGCCCGAGGCGGAAAGTCCCTCTCCCTTTGGGAGAGGGTAGGCTTTCGCAATTTGAATTTATCCAGTCGTTAGGTGATCGCGGAGCCCACTGAAGTTTTCGACGGTGTGACCGGCATCATGGGCAGACGAACGACGAACTCGCTGCCCTGGCCCGGCCCTGCACTTCTCGCCTCAATAGTTCCAAAGTGCAGCAGCACAAGGTTTTGAACGACTGCCAGGCCAATGCCCAGTCCCCCGTTCGACCGGGCCGGAGGCTGGTCACCCTGTTCGAAAAGCTGAAAGATGCGCGGAAGCACGTCAGGGTTGATGCCATTGCCATTATCGGCAACTCGCAATACCGCATAATCTCCATCAGGCTGAACGCCAACGATAATCTGTCCGCCGGCCGGCGTGAACTTGGCCGCATTGAGGACGAGATTCTCGATGATTTGCTCAATTCGAGTGACGTCAGCGAAAATTGGCACAGGGCGCTCCGCAAAATCGGTCGTGAGATTCAGGTTCTTGTCTGCCAGAACAATGCGCAAGGCATCAACACTTCCGCGGGTGAGAGCGATCAGGTCCGTGTTTTCCTTGTTGAATTGAATCTGCCTCTGAGTGATTCGGCTGACGTCCAGCAGATCTTCGAGCAAGCGGGTCATATGCTGGACCTGGCGCTCCATGATCTGGCAGCTCCACTCGATCACGGCTGGGTCGTTTTGGGAGGTACGGATGATCCCAATTGCGGTCCGAATCGGCGCCAATGGGTTCCGGAGTTCATGGGCGAGCATCGCCAGGAATTCCTGAGCGCTTGGGTTTGTTTCGATGATATCTCCTTAAGGCGAATTGGGGTGTACGCATTTCAGGACATCGACGCGTCCATAACCAAGCTGCCCGATATAGGCCGGATTGTTGGCTTCAATATTCACTGCGCAACTCGGTATTTGGTTCGTGACGCTTGTCACACCCCCCGAGAGGACGTTTGCTACCGTTCCTGCGATGATGGGAGCGCTAAACGACGTTCCGCTTGCAATTCCGTATAAGTTGCCGGGCACGGCCGATATGATGTTCACTCCCGGCGCATCCACGAAAATATAGGATCCGTAATTCGAAAATGATGCCTTCACATCAAGAAGGTTTGTTGCTGCGGATGTAATCACGCCTGAGTATGCCGCCGGCCATTGCGGAGCGGACGTATTGCTGTTGCCGGCTGAAGCGACGAGCGCCACGCCGTTAGCCTGCGCGTATGCAATGGCCGCTTCCACCACTTTTGCGTTGGTCAGTGTGCCGAAACTCATATTGATAACCCGTGCTCCGTGATTCACCGCCCAGCGTATACATTTCGCAATCGTCCAGGTATTCGAGGAACCCTTGTCGTCAAAGCACCGCAAAGGCATAATAATCGCGCGTGGCGAAACCGCTGCCAGGATGGCCGCCACGAAAGTGCCGTGGCTGTACGCGGGACCACGGTTGTCCAGATAACCCGCCGAGGAATCATCCAGGTAACCGGCACTCGAATCGTTGAGAAATGTTATCGTAGCCTGGTCGAGATAGCCGGCCGACGAATCGTCGAGATAGCCCGCTGAAGAATCATTCAGGACGGCAACGCCTGAAGGTCTCCCTACAACGAAGTCATAGCCGCTCGTCAGATGTCCGGCCAGGGCCGGATGCGAATAATCCACTCTCGAGTTGATATCGGCCACAACCACGCCGAGACCCGTCGCATAGGTCAACGCGCCACTGAGGTGAACCAGTCCGAAGCTGGGTTGCGTCGTGTACCAGGAAGCGGCAGCCGTTGGGGGCGCAACTATATAGCGAGCGTGCGAATTGGAAGGAAGAGTGGTCGAGGCATTCAGCTCCCCCCAGCGAACATCACTATTGGAATTGAACGAACAGTTCGGAACGCTCAGCAGGAGCTGGTTAGCGGCCGCATCGACATCCATGAGGGCTCCGCCGGCATTGGCCGCTATGGCATCGACGTTGGCGTTCGGAGGCAATTGAAGGACGCACCCGATTTGCGCAAACGCCGGAACGCTGAATAACAGCAATCCTCCACTTAGAAGGATTTTCAGATGTTTCATAACAGTTCCCCTTGACTTGCTCTGCCCACAACGTCCGAAGTCGCAGGGGGGAGAATAAGTCCAGTTTATTCTCCCCCCTTCGCCAGGGAGAGACCGCCCGCGAAGCCCGGCCCGATATAGGGCTAAGCCTCAAGAAAAGGCGGCAGGGGATTTTATAGGCAAAGCCTTCCACCCATTCCTTTACTACCTCTAGTACATCGCATGCAACGCACTAATAACAGTTACATGCGGCAAATCGATTTGCAGGGTCAACAGTCCATCCGGGATATTAGTAAACAGGAATTCACCCAGAGTGCTCAACTTGGCCGACCCGATACGTTCCTCTTCACGTTGTAGGTGCACTGAAGCGTCTTTGACGAAACCCCCGCTGCCGCGTGGCAATATCTGTCCAAACAAATCGCGGTGGTCTTCCACCTTTGAAATGCGAACGTGAATGTCGAAATCATCGGTCTGCAAAAGGACTCGCCGTGAAGCGAGCTGCGAATCCATCCAAAGCGTGGCCCGGGCGCCGGCCTGCGCCGGCTCGGCAAAACTATCGAATACGATTAAAGCGAAAACCTGGCGAAGCAGCGGACGAGTCTCTCGAGTCTTAAGGCTCGTCTCACATATCCTTTTTGCGGATGCGACTATGGGGTCCGGCGCACTCTGGAGATGAGTGCGTTTGACCAAGTTGGCGAATCTGGACCATTCCTGAAACTCGAACCCACAATCCTCACAAGAGCCGATGTGATCGTACCGAGATTGCCGCTCGCATTCGGCCGTCTTCAGTTCGATCAGATCCAGCGCTTTTTCTGGGGTAAGATGCATGCGGCCCCTCCGGGGTCCCGAAAGATAATTGGCGGCGGCTTGATCTATCTTCCTGATTTCCTATATCGTTTGAAGAGGAGTGGTAGTTGACTTCCCTCGTCGTTTAAAGGTGGAAGTAAAGGGCTCGAAAAATACGTCCCAGCAAAAATATTTGTGGCGGACGTTTCTTAGTCTTTGCCAATCAACAGAAAAGGGGCCCAATAGAAAGGATTGGGGTATTTTTCCCGGATGCCTTTCATAGCGATCTTTAGAGCTTGCGACTTGCGGGCACGAGCGCGCCAAGTGTTGTAAAAATAAATCATCAACTCGGCTGTCCGGCGATCGTCGATATTCCAGAGACTTACCATTAAAGAGCGTGCTCCCGCGTACAGAAATCCGCGCATTAGACCAAGCAGATCGTCGCTACCTGTGACCCTACTTACGCCGGATTGACATCCGCTCAATGTCACCAGGTTTGTTTCACAGGTCATCGAAAACAGATCGATCGCGGTGACCCAGCCCCCAGCAATTTTGAATGCTGAAAACATGGGATTGTCCTGGCGAAAGACCGCGTGCGTTGCGATATGCAAGAAAGACGTCCGGCGCGCCGCTTCGGCATATGCGCTCCGAGTCGCGGCGTCGTTGAGCAACAGAACACTTCCGGGAAATATCGAGGCAAGACTGCGTGCTTCCTGCTCCACAAACGGCGCCAATTCGTCGGAAATACCGATCACACACGGCTGAGCACCCTCGATGTCGTTCTTTTCCAAACAATACTTGAGAACCGACGCGCTCGGCGCATAGGAAACTTCAAAGTCATCCGTTATGTAACGAGTCCCGTCAGTGAAAGCGTGGAATGGCAGGACGTGCAGACATCCATGGGGAACGATGGTGAGATGGGAAGTGCTTATGCTCGTTCGAATCGGCTCGAACAGATACCGGTACAGTTCCTTCAAATAATGGATTGTCCCTTCAAAAATCTGATCGGAATGGTCGCGCAGGTATTGCTCACCCAAGGCGAATTGTTCGAACTGGAATGCCAGGTGCTCCTGGATGGCCATGATTTGCCTGCGTGTGCAGAGGTGGCGCTGAAGCTGGGCACTGGTCCGCGAGATGACGAACACTAAGATTTCATCGCGGGCGATGAAATACTCGATCATCGTTGTATGGCCCGGCAGGATCTGTTGAACGGTTTCTAAACTCGCGGCCGACACTTGTTGTAACGAGGTGTATTCAGGATCTTGGAAGGAAACCTCGCGAAGGATTCGCGCCAGTTCGTCCTCTTTTTGCGCAATAGTCTCAAACTTAGCGGCCGTAGGATGTACGCGAACTTGCGGCTGCGAGGAGCCATACAGAACATTCAGTTCCTCGCGCAATTTCTCGCTTTTCGCCTGCAAGCTGGACTCGGTATGGCCTTGAATCGCTGTTAAATGTTGCGATAAGAGGTCAACGAGACCGCGGGACTTCGCGCGCTCGCACCACAGGTATGCAGCGGCCAGCACATGCTTCTGCTCCGATTGCCGGAGAGCGAGCACGACCAGGCCTTCATATGCGGCGTTTCTTTGCTGTAGGAATGTTACTTTCACATCGTCATGATGCAGGCGCAGGCGATGCAGTTCCAGATCGTCGGCTGCCGATTTGTAAAAGTGTTCAGCTCGAATCCAGTCTTCCTTTCTTTCGGCAATCTCTGCTGACAGCATATAGAAGGGAAAAAGCAACAGCGGAAGGCTGGTCTTCTGCATGATTGCGGCGATTTCAGCCGCAAGCACCTCTGCCCGGGGGATATCGTTTAATGCGAGAGCAAGTCTGCCTAATTGGACCAGACTCAGAATCGTCTTTGACGGAAGGCCCATCTGTTCAAACACAGTTTTGGCTTGTGTTGCCAGTAAAAGCGCTTCCGCCCACCGGGCAAGGGCCAAATGAACCTCGGAGCGATAGAGATCCAGCAGGCCGATCCAATACAGGTTGCCCTCGACCTCGAATATCTTCTGCGCCGTCTCAAAAGCATCGAGCGCCTCGGCATACTTGCGAGTCTGAAGAAGAGCAAGACCTAGAAACGCCCGCGCCTCGGCTTCCTCACGGTGAAGCCCGAGTTCCAAAAACTGCGTCGCGGCGCGCTGCGCCAGAGCTGCCGCGTCCCTCGCCCGGTTTAGCTGGATATAAATTTCTGCCTCGCCCAAATCGCACAATGCGGAGTGGCGGCGGCTGCCGGTCTGTCGGAAATGCTGGCGAAGCCGGTTGAAGGATCGAAACGCGTCGCTGTATCTTCCCCTCAGATAGTGCAAGTGCGCGCGATTGTAGATGGCCTGAGCCCAGAGCTCCATAAGTTCAAGGTGCTGACTGAGGTTTTCGCAATTTTGAAACATCTCGTCGGCTTGCTCGAATTGGTCCATCGCTGCGAGGCATATGCCAAGATTGTGGTAGGACTTCGCGACGCCTTCCTGATCACCGATCTTTTGGACTACTTCAGAATGCATCAAATGATATGGGTAGGCCCGTTCGTGCGCGTCGAGGCGGTCATACAGATTTGCAACATTGTTGCAAAGACGCGCGAAGCCAACCTCATCGTTGTTTTCTCTGAACCATGCTTCGGCTTCGGCGGCCACAGCCAAAGCATCTCGATATTTCCCGGCATGGGTTAAGGCCACAATGTAACCCAGGCGGGCGCGCGCCGCCTGGCCCCGATCACCAGTGGCCTCAAGATTCTGAATAGCGCGTTTATGGTAAGGAAGCGACTCTTCGTATTGCTCATTTGCCGTCAGGCTGTATGCCAGCATGCGGCAAGCCTGTATGACCAAACGGTCATTGCCCGAGTAAGTTGCAGCTTGAAGGCAGGCTCTCGCCAGCCGAGCGCTGTGCTCCGATTCTGCGCTTCGAGGCTGGCCGGCATAGAGACGGAAATCCCGGATTTGTTGCCAGATTTCTTCCAGCGTTTTCTCCAACACCGCCGGATCTTCCGACACCGCCCATGCCCTCAGCTCGTCATCTGTCGTGTTGAGTAACTCCAGCGGACGCACGAGACTACCTTATGGCCCTAGCTCATTAGCTTTCGCAGTTTCGCCAAACACCGGGCACGCGTCGGTCCAATGCTGGAGACGGGTACTCCCAGACGCTCAGCCACAGCCGAATAACTGAGAGAGATTGGTTGGAGGTAAAGCAAATTGATCAATTGCCGGCATCGTTCCGGTAGGTCGAGCATGGCGGTCTCAACTAGATGCTCGTTTTCGATCGATCGGATCTGATCTTCAACGGCCGGATATTCGTCCCTCAAAGGCAACAACGTTTTATGAGATTTCAAGACTGCAGCGGCTTGTCGCCGCGTTACGGTAATCAGCCAGGCCGGTAAACTCTCCGCGTCCCGCAGCTCTGGGAGGCGCCGATAAAGGTCCATACATACCTGCTGAAACACGTCCGCAGCATCCTCAGGGGACTGGGACAACGTGCGGGCCACGGAGTAAATCAGACGTTGGTAACGGTCTATCAATTCGCTCCAGGCGCCTTGATCCCCTTTCAGACATTGTCTGACGAGATCCGTGTCTGACTTTCTAAAGACCTCCCCTATAGTCAAAGAGTCCTCCCACTTAAAACAGAAAGGAGCGGCCGCCGCACGGGAGAGTGCGATCGAACCGGGAAGAGCGCCCGTGAGGTACGATCTTCTCGCGCCATGTAGGATAACATATGCAATCTCGTTGCTCTCCAGCAATGCCTAAGGTGATGTTGTTGAATGGCGCACACAGACGGAGCGCTGCGTCACAAAAGAAATCGATCCGAAAATTGTCCGCGCCTTTCTAATCGCATTTTTTAACGGCGGCTGATAGAGTACGCTCATGAAAAAACAACTTCTGCTAACACTCACTTTGGTTGTGATTGTCGCGACTCCAGCGTTCGCCCAGCTCGCGTCTCCGAACTCGTCAGGCGTTGCGGCAGGACACATTCACTTGAACGCAAACGACGTGGAAGTCCAGAAGAAGTTCTGGACCGATGTCGGTGGAAAAATCGTCAACCGGGAAAAACTCGTGATGGTCCAATTTCCGGGAATCTACGTTCTCCTGCGCAAACAGGACTATAACGGTGGCTCGGTTGGATCCGTGATCAACCACTTTGGCCTTTACGTCAAAGATTTTGATCAGGCCGTTGCGCGGTGGAAAGCAGCGGGACTGAACTGGGAGGCTGGAAATAACCCAGGGCAGGGTTACCTGAACGGCCCCGACAGCGTCCGCGTCGAGATCTACGAAAATAAGGCGCTCTCGACTCCGATGGCCATGCATCACATTCATCTTTGGGTGCCCGATCCAATCGCTGCTCAGAAGTGGTACGTGCAGAACTTCGGGGCAACGGCGGGCAAGCGCGCTCAGTTCGAGACGGCCAATGTTCCGGGTACCGAAATCACGTTTAACAAGGTCGACAAGCCTCAAGCCGCGACGAAAGGCCGGTCGATTGATCATATGGGTTTCGAGGTGAGGAACATCGACGCGTTGGTAGCGAAACTTCAAGCCGCCGGAATCAAAACCGACGCCGCGATCCGCAACAGCGCGAACGCTTCCGGTCTACGGATCGTATACATCACCGACCCCTGGGGCACCGAGATCGAGATCACGGAAGGGCTGGCTCCGAAGACGTAGTTCTAGCTTGCTTTTGGTTAGCAATCAGTGGGACGTCCCGTCTTCGTATCCAGTCCGGAAAGGCCTTACATCGAATCAGGGGTAGTAGCCGAAGGGTCTTTTCTGTCCGGGTTTCCATCCCGGCTGTTCGGGAACAAAATTGTCGCGATTGGGCATTCTTACTTTCGGGAGGCTCTTGGCATCGAGGACGTCGGTTTCTTTGATGATATCGTTTCGATAGAGCACATACGCAGTCGCGGCGTAGACTTCGTCTGCGGTGAGCGACCCCGGTTTCGATTGGGGCATGGCGCGGTTAATAAAGTCCCAAACCGTCGTGGCATACGGGACGAGGCTAAATGGGATTTTCACAGGCTTCGCGTTCCCGAGCGGTACAATGCCGCGTGTCAAACCGCCGCCGTTGCCGTTTGGCCCGTGACACGCTGCGCACTTCTGCGCGAAAAGCGTTGCGCCCTCCTTGGCAGTTCCAGTTCCCGGCGGTAGTTCTTTTCCGTCAGGGCTGATCGCGATATCTCTGGCCTTGATTTCCTCTTGGCTGGGAGTGCTGCCCAATTGGTAAGTGCGTCCCTGTGCCAGAGCCGTGGCACAGGACGAGACACCTATCACTGCGATGAGAAGACTAGAGAAATAGCGCATTTTGAATGCTCCCGTCCCGGTTTACTTTCCAAGGCTGAACGCCATTGAAGTGATCGGCCTGATAAAAGTAATCCGGGGAAACACCCAGGTTCTTGGCAGCCTCGGCTATTGTCGGTTGAACCTCGCCCCGTTCATCCGTCGAGCGAGACTGCAACACCGCCTCTTCGCCATTCCAAGTCCACGGGAAACGAAACCGAGTGTGCGCGAAACGATGAACCGGCTGTTGAAGCTCGGCTTCCTTATAAGAGCGGCCGCCGTCGACGGACACTTCGACCTTGGTCACCGCGCCCCCACCGGTCCACGCGAGTCCGGTGATCTCGTAGAATCCGCGGCCTGGCAGTCGCTGGCCGCCGGAGGGCCGGGTGATGACGGAGTTGGGTCCAACTTCGAATCGGTACCATAGCCCTTTCCCGTTCGGAATGGTATCAGCATTGTTGCCGCTTTCGTGCCATGCCATGTAGGGCTGATCGACGACCTTGATTCGGCTTAACCACTTCACAGAGCGGATGGCTTCCCAGCCCGGGACCACTAGCCGTACGGGGTAACCCTGTTGAGGACGCACCGGTTCGCCATTCTGCGCGTAGGCTACCAGGATATCGTCCATCGCTTTCGCCAGCGGAATACTCATCGTGTATTTGTTGGCGTCTGAACCTTCGGCCACTATCCAGCTTGCCTCTTTTTGGACACCGCACTCATTCAGCAAAACCGAGAGCAACACTCCCGTCCATTCACTGCAGCTCGTTCGTCCATGAACGTTCTGAACGGATTCGCCATTCTGACCACGCAACGGCCGGTTGTTTGCGTTGCATTCCAGGAAATAGATCTGCGAAACGGATGGCAGACGTTTCAGCTCATCCATCGTGTAACTCAGAGGATGGTCCACCATTCCATGGATCAGCAGACGATGCTGTTTGGGATCGATATCCGGAACGCCCTTGACATGATCCATCAGGAAATGTAGGCCGGAGGGAGTAATGACTCCATCCAGGTCCTGAAGCGGAGTCGTTAGCGCGGTATCGCTGATAGCAGTGGCCTGGCCAAGGGTTCTTCGTATCGTGTTGTCAAACGGGGAGGGCTGCCCGTAAGCGAGATTATCTTTGAGGACTGCTTCGCGTGCCGGTGTCTGGCCGCGCAACGACCGGACCGTTCCAATCACAAAGCTGGCTAACGCGCCGCCACGCTTCAAAAACCGCCGACGATCGGAATGGGAACCCATGGATTCTTCTCCTTAGTACCGTTTCGAAGCTTTTGATGAATGGCTCCTTATAGCACCGGCTGCCGCGGGAATCAATCGAAAGTGATCCGACTCTGTAGCAGCGGTCCGCGAAGCGCAAGCGCGATAGCGCGCAGCATTATGAACGCGAAGCGCAAGCGCGATAGCGCGCAGCATTATGAACGCGAAGCGCAAGCGCGATAGCGCGCAGCATTATGAAAATGACCGCCGGCGACCTCACAAACTGCTGTATTCGAGTTGCGCTGCGGCAATTTTTTCACACGTCGACACACCGCCGCTACAGTGCATCGCATCCTCCTAGAGAACGCCCAGCACAGCCAGTCTCTTGGCGATGTCGGGACCATGGGAGTTTGGATGAACGTTTTTGTCCACATCGAGAATGCGGCCATCCTTCCCGATGTAAAAAGTCCACCGCTGAGGAAATCCTGTCGCACTCAACACGCCGTAAGACCGTGCAACGGTTTTATCCGAATCGCTGAGGATGGGATAGTCGAGCCCGAGCGATTGCGCGAATCGTCCATTGGTCTCGACCGTATCTACACTGACGCCGAAACATTTTGCTTTAAAAACCCGGAGCACGTCGTGGCTCGAACCGAGCGATTCGCACTCGCGCGTTCAACCGGGCGTGAAAGCTTTGGGGAACCACGCCAGCACAACGACGTGCGTGCCGTGGAAATCACCGAGACCGTACCAGCGGCCATCGGATCCGGCCAAGCTGAAGTCCGGCGCGATATCGCCCGGCTTCAGTTCGATGCGATCACCGAAGTCGCGCGTCCATAGAAGATTGATTAGACCTGTAAAGATTCCCTGCGCGGTTGCCGTCGACATACGCAGCGCCCTCACGATCTTAGGAAATTTAAACGGCATGATGCCTGCGGAAGATGTCACTACCTGCGCGCGGATGTCAAATTGTATTGCGAAACGTCTCAGCCGAACGACCTCTTATCGAGGCTTCGCCCTATCGGGCTCGCGCTTCGCGCCCGCTGCGGTGTGTTCCAAGCATTCGCTTTTGCTCGTGAGGAAAAGCGATTTCCTGGCGAGCATTTCACTTTTGCTCGTCAGCAAAAGCGATTTGCTCGTGAGCATTTTGCTTTTCATCACTAGCAAAAGCGATTTCCTCGTTGCTGCCGAACTGGCGTCGTTTTCCGGCGATCCCTCCACCCTCCGGCCGCGCGCCCGGCCTGTATCCTCCCGCAGGTTGACATAATACATTCCATGACGGCAGCGACGTCGCTTTCGCGTCTTGAACCTAACACACCCCGCGCTTATTTTAACTATGCGCTGGTTGTCTTGTACTTCCGCTAGCTGTTCAACGGAAAATTGGAGCGGACACGGTCCGATTTATGGGATTAATCTTGGGAAATTTAAACGGCATGATGCCTGCGGAAGATGTCACTACCTGCGCGCGGATGTCAAAGCCGCTGCCCGGCGCTATTTTGCTCTGCCGTCCACAATATGATGCGTGGTGCTCCGTGGTCCCGAAGCCAATGACTCGTAGCTTCGATCAGTGCTGCGCCAATCCCGCGACGCTGGTGTGCCTCGTCCACTACAACGTCGTGGATGAATCCTGCGGCCTCTCGTAATTCCTTCCAACTGCGCGGCTCAAGCTCGGCGTAAACATATCCGACAACCGTTTTATCTCGCTCTGCCACAAAAATCACGACATCGGCTTCTTTCATTTGCTTGCCGAGAAACCACGCATAACCTTCTTCGAGTCCACGTCCCGGTGCCATGAATCTTTGCGGATCAAGAGCAAAATGGGCTTACACCAGCGATGCGCCAAGTTTGCCCAAGGTCGGAAGATCCGTCTTTGCCGCCGGGAAAACCGCCGGCGCGGCGCCGGCGGGTATTCCCAATAGCCAGTCAACCGTCAACTAATCGCCTGGCTTTCGTCCTGATGGCGGAGGTCAGGCCAGGAGGTCGATCATGAGTCCACAAGTCCGAGCTATAGCCGGGTTCAAACGCTTCACCGATCCACAGCTCATCACAACGGGCCGCGGCGTTGTTAAGGAGATGAAGGACAACCCGAATTTCCCGAATCCGCCCGAGGAATTGAAGACGCTGGAAAGTGCCGTCGAAGAACTGCGCGCGGCCTTGGCGGCCCAGGTTCAAGGCGCGACAGCCGCAACGGCGCACAAGAAGAATAAGCGTGGCGCCGTCATCGAGCTGCTGGTCAAGCTGGCGCATTACGTCCAGGACAACTGTGGTCAAAATCCCGCGACTCTCTTGCCCAGCGGTTTCCAGCTCGCAACCAACATCGTCAGGCATGAATCGATCGTCTATAATGGGAATAGTGGAGCGCAGCCGAATGCGATCGAAGGCTACAGCGGAATCAACATTGGCGTCGGCAGGACGGGATGGCGTTGACCTGTCTCTGTTAAGAGAACGGCTGCGCTGGACACCAACCGAACGCATCATACGCCACCAAGCCGCGCTCGCTCTTGCTCAAGTTCTGAGCCATGCCAAGAGAAAATCAACGTCCGCTGGACACCCATCGCCTCCTGACCGCACTCTGCGAAGCTGACGTCGCTTTCGTTATAGTCGGCGGAATGGCTGCTGTGGCTCAGGGATCGGCCTATATAACCGCAGATCTCGATATCTGCTATCAGCGAACGCCGATCAACTTCCAGCGTGTCAGAAGGCCTTACGTCCGCTGCATCCCCGGCTTCGCGGCGCTCCGCCCGGCCTTCCATTCCCTTTGGACGAGTCCGGCATCAAAGCCGGCCTGAATTTCACACTCATCACGGATGGCGGCGATGTTGATTTGCTTGGAGAGATATCTGGACTTGGCTTTTATGAAACAGTCAAGGAACAGGCGGAAGAAATGGAAGTCTTTGGTTATCGTTTGTGGGTCTTAACCATTCAGGGACTGATCCGATCGAAAGAAGCAGCAGGCCGCGGTAAAGATCTGCGTCTCATCCCAGAGCTCAAAGCCCTTCAAGCCCTCCGGGACCAAGCGCAAAAAAAGAAGAATTCCTAATTGTTTAAGCGGCGCAAGCGCTTCGAGACCTGCGCGAACGGCTATCGAATCATCTCCATCAATGAAGGATGTCTTGAACGAACGCGATTTTTGTTTGACACGTGTTCATACCACCACCAGACTCTAGACACAAAATTTCGACATTCTAATGTTCGAAGGTGAACCCATGCGTCTCTGCGTACTTTTACTTCTGTCTTTCACATTAACCCTAGCTTAGCTACGGTGCCTGCCTTTGCTCAGCCTCAGATCGAAAGCGCCCAAGCTGACCTTTATTTCCCGCAAATCGTGACTGGCGGCCCAACTTCCGCCCAGTGGCAAACGACTTTCACCTTCGCCAATCCCAATCCCGCAGCAGCCCGCTGCACGTTGTTCGTGCTGAGTGATGGTGGGCAAGCCTTTGAAATGAATCTCGGATCCGGTTTTGTGAGTCAATTTCCATTTACCGTCGCCGGATACGGCTCTCTGACTTAAGCGTAGGAGAATCGAACGCGGTTTTTCTATGGGGCTATGGGCAGAGATCCGGAAACCGGGGCCGCGAAAACCGGATTTCGGGGATCCTGAAGAGCAATTGTCCGGGCTGCACAGCCGGAGGAACCGCGCCCGCCATCGCCCCTAGCACGCGCTCGGCGGAAGATCTCAAAAACCGATCCCCCCGGTTGTAGGCGCCGGCTTTATGCCGGCGCGTGCGCCCATAAGCGCAGCGTAGAATTGATTCCGAAATATGGACGTCCTGCGTTGCTCGTTTTGTAACAAGCGAGAAAATGATGTGGCCAAGTTGATCGCGGGCCCCTCGGTCTTTATTTGCGATGAGTGCATTGCCGTGTGCAACGACATCATCTCTGCCGACGTCAACGCCGCCGCGGAAGCGGGCAAACAGAACCCGGCCGATATAGTCCAGGCTGTGCCCCTCGCCGGGCTGTCCGTGCAGTGTTCGTTATGTCGCATGCCGATCGACGTGGCAGAGGGGCTGATGATTCCAAATCGCGGAATACTCTGCGTTAGCTGTCTCGGCGAAATCGAGGCGGCCCTTGCGGAACGGCGGGAGGGAGACTCCCGCTAGCAGTGGCGCAACAGACGCTCGGACAGAATTTGCCGAGCATCGCGGCGGCCATCGAGTACTGCTTGCACGAAGACTTTTGATTTCTCGATCCTATACAGGATCCTGCACGGGGACTACAAGCTCCCGATACGTGATTACATCCAGTTCCTCCAGTTCAGGCACGACATGTGCACGGTCCGGGAAGCGACGAAGTGTGTCCGCTCGTTTCCGAATCCGCTGATAAATCTTGGAAGCGCTAAGGGGTGAATATCTCACAATGAACCTGATGATTTCAGTCACGTCCGTTGCGGCAGTATCCGCCCATTCAACTCGGAATCGTGAGGCCACAGCCTGGTAACTATCGGCTCTCTTTATTCCGCCTACTTTTGGCCTCGTCGATAACCACTTCAATCCTGCGGAATACTTTTTCCTGAGGAATGGTATGGCCGTTTCTCACGTCGGCTTCGGAATGTTGAATGATTTTCAAAACGGCGAGAGCGCTTTGCGCAAAAAACGCATTAGGACCAGCACGGGCGGTCCAGGCGTGTCGCTTACAAGACGCTGGAGGAGTGGTACTACAAGTACCGCAACCGGGGCTTCGAGGCGCTGAAACCGCGGCCACGTTCAGACCGTGGTTTGAGTCGTGTTCTGTCGAGGGATCTTGAACAACTCATCGTCGAGATGAAACGGGAAGATATGGGCTGCTCGGCGCGCCTGATCTTGCGCGAGTTGGTGCAGCGATTGCTGCGCGGCCGGGGATTATCCGGGCCTCAACTGGAACTGGAACATGCGGCGCGATATCGGTGGGAGGCTTCCATGTGTGGCGAGCTCTGGCAAGCCGACGCTATGCATGGTCCGATGCTGATGAATCCCGCCACTGGAAGAACCCAGCGGGCCATCATTTTCGGCTTGATCGACGACCGCAGCCGACTCATTCCGTACCTGGAGGCCGGCTTCGGTGAAACCGAGCACCGCTTCCTGACCGTCCTGTATAACGCGATGGCACGGCGCGGCATTGTCCGGCGGCTTTTGCTGGACAACCACGCCGCTTCAGCGGCTTTGATCTCCGGCTTTTGTGCGCGCGGCTTTCGATCCATCTGGTGCACAGCCGTCCGGGCGACGCCCCGTCAAAGGGGAAAATCGAGCGCTTCTGGCGCACACTCCGAGCCCAACTGGTCGAACGGTTGGATCTGGAGCGCGTCACCAGCATCGATGAACTCAACCTGCGGCTTTGGACCTACGTCGAGTCGGAATACTATAACCAGCCGCATTCTTCGCTTTCCGGTCGCACGCCGCTCGATGTCTGGCAAAGCGATACGGATCAGATCCGATGGGTCGATGACCACGCTCAACTGGAACAAGCATTCTATGGTGAAGCCGAACGCTGGGTGCGCAACGACTCGACCATCCAATGGCGTTCGCGTATTGAGGCTTCGCCCTATCGGGCTCGCGCTTCGCGCCCGGTGCGCCAGCTTCTACTAAGCTGGCGCGCCACCCCTCCTCTGCGAGGAAGGGAATACGGCGCCGTTCGATTTGCTTCAGGGAACATCCACACATAAAATCGAAGCGAATTAGCCCATCAAAAAGAGAGGTTGTGTGACTACAATGCGCGACTCGATATTCACAGCAAACATTCTGCTGGCCGCGGTTCTGGTCTTATACGCCGGCGATGCGCCGGCTCAGGCACAACGCCCATCGGCCCCGGCAGGTTTTCACCTTTTGGAAACGACAATTGACGATATCCAGACGGCGTTCCAATCGAAGCGGATCACGTGCCGCGAACTCGTCAATCTCTACATCAAGCGCATTGAGGCCTATGACAAGGAAGGGCCGCGCCTGAACGCCGTTCAGACCATCAACTCACGCGCGCTCCGGGAGGCCGAACGCTTGGATGCGGCCTACGCCTCATCGGGACGTGTGGGCTCGCTGCATTGCATTCCGGTTCTCCTCAAGGATCAGGTCGAAACGAGCGACATGCCGACGACCTATGGGTCCGTGATCTTCAAAGACTTCGTCCCCCGGCGGGATGCCACGATCACGACGAAGATGAAGAAAGCCGGAGCCATCATTATCGGCAAGACCACAATGGGCGAGTTTGCTGCAGGATACCTCGGATCCGCTTTCGGTATCGTTCGCAACCCCTACGATCCGGGGCGTAGCCCGTCCGGTTCCTCCAGCGGCACCGGAGCAGGCATCACGGCCAACTTTGCCACTGTGGGAATCGGAGAGGATACCGGCGGATCCGTGCGCGGTCCGGCTGCCTTCAATAGCCTCGTGGGTTTGCGCCCGACGGTGCCGTTGGTGAGCCGGTTCGGGATGATGCCGGCAACGCCCAGCCAGGATACCCTTGGCCCGATTGCCCGCACGGTGAAGGACGCGGCCCTGCTGCTCGACGTCATTGCCGGCTACGACCCGAATGATCCGGTGACCGCGTATGCCGCCGGACAAGTTCCTCCGACGTACACGGCCTTTCTGAATAGAGACGGACTACGAGGCGCACGGTTGGGAGTCATCCGCGAACCCATCGATCCGAAAACCGACACCGCTTCTGATGATTACAAGAAGGTCAAGGCGGTCCTGGACAAAGCGATTGCCGATCTCAAGGGACTCGGAGCCGAGGTCGTCGATTCCGTGACGATTCCTGATCTGAAAGATCGCGTCAAGAAGGGATTTGACGATAACCTCTACGAGACCGAGCCCGCCATCGATGGTTATCTTGCGAAGCACCCGAATGCTCCGGTAAAGACTTTCCGCGAAATCCTGGTAACGGGAAAGGTTGTACCGTCGCGATCCAGCCGCCTTATGACGAACGTCGGAAGGACGATGGACGAACCCGGATACCTGAAGGTTTTGTTATCCAGAGAAGAGACCCGGCAAATCGTACTGCAATTGATGGCCGACAACCGCCTGGACGCACTCGTGTATGCGACCTACGATCACCCGCCAGCCATCATTCGAGCGGACGCTCTCACCAACCCTTCTTTTGTGGACCTGGCCGACCCCGGCAACAACCGCCGCCTCGCCCCAATTCTCGGTTTTCCAGCAATGAGCGTGCCGGCAGGATTCACGAGCGACGGATTGCCCGTCGGCATCGAGTTTATGGGCAGGCCATTCTCGGAGCCGACGCTGTTCAAGGTTGGTTATGCCTACGAGCAAGGCACGCATCACCGAAAGCCCCCCGCCACGACTCCGCAGTTGCGGGGTGAACCGTAGTTCGCGTGTTATGATTCCAGCGCATGCGCCGGGATTTATTTGAAATTGTTGTCTGTCTCGCACTGATGGTGTGGCTTGCCGCCTGTGCGTCTGGGCATCAGGCGAATCCTCAGACAATTAAAAATCCCGTGGCCTGGACTCCAGAATCCTTAGCGACGGGCAAGAGGCTTTACGATCGCTTGTGCACGGACTGCCACGGCGCGACCGGCCGCGGTGATGGCGAGAAAGCGAAAAAGCTCGCCGCGGCAGGAGAACCCAAGGCTCCGGATCTGACCGATGATAAATGGGATCATGGATCCACCGATGGAGAGATTTTCGTGGATATCCGCG
>Ga0209376_1000671_pt1 | contig 36969 bp, 36 predicted proteins | sample GraSoiAngelo_134_FD_185891 | JGI IMG/M metagenome (GOLD analysis project Ga0209376, IMG submission 185891) | Grasslands soil microbial communities from the Angelo Coastal Reserve, California, USA - 14_0929_05_30cm (SPAdes) (version 2) | ecosystem: Environmental > Terrestrial > Soil > Grasslands ...
CTCGCGTGGATAGATGACGGCGCCGTTGTTGGGGCGAGCCAGGCCCATCAAGAGCGCGCCCGACGTGTCCTTGAGGTACATCACCACCGTGTACGGATCCTTCGCCTCCACGCCCTCGACGTTCTTCCAGAACTGCTTGCCCGGCGTCGCCAGGCGACCCCAGCGCTGGAGCGACGGCACGACGTCGGCCGACGTCAGCTCCTTGCCGTTGTGGAACTTCACGCCACGGCGCAGCCGGAAGGTGTACGTCTTGCCGCTGTCGCTGACGGCGTGGCCCTCGACCAGCAGCGGGACCGCGCTGTAGGTCCGGTCGTAGGTGTAGAGCCCTTCGTAGACGTGCCAGGTGATCTGCTGCACGATCGTGGCCGTCGTCGTGTGCAGGTCGAGCGTGGGCGGCTCGCCGATCATCGCCACCTTGAGCACGCCGCCGGCCTTCGGTTGATCCTGGGCCCGCGCGGTGCTCACGACGAGCGCACTCAGCACCAGGAGCGCGACGGCCGCGATGCTCCGACGTCTCGCGTGCAGGTTCATGGCTGTCCCCTCTACTGGAGTCGCACGATTATTTAGAGTCGCACCTCGGCGGGCGGGGCCCCAGCCCCGCGACCGCCTGCGGCGCGCACTACCTTATAGCATCGGCAGTTCGTTGAGATGTCGCAGGTGCCACGCCTGGCCGATTCGCTCGAGGACGGTGAGCGCGCCGTAACCCTGACCCAGCGCCAGCAGCCGGCCCCGCGGAAGCCCGAGCGCGCGACAGATGAGCGTGCGGTTCGTTCCGCCGTGCGCCACGACAGCGATCGCCCGACCGGCGTGCGCGGCCGCGAGCGATTCGAACGCGGGCCAGGCGCGGGCCTCGAGGTCCGGGATGCTCTCGCCGTCCGGGAACGGGAACTCGCCGACGCTCGACATCCACTGGGCGAACTGCTCGGGCTCCCGCTGCGTGATCTCGGCGGCGGTGAGCCCTTCCCAGCGTCCCATCGCCATCTCGCGGAGCGCCGGCACCACGGTGGGCTTCAGCCGATGGGGCGCGCCGATGATCTCGCCGGTCCGCCGGGCGCGCTCCAGATCGCTCGCGAACACCGCCGCCACGTCGATCGCGGCGAGCCGGGCCGCCTGCGCGGCGCTCTGGCGCTCGCCCCGAGCCGAGAGCGGGACGTCGAGGTGACCGATGAATCGGCCGGTCTCGGCGAGCACGACCTCGCCGTGACGGAAGAGGTAGATCAGACTACCAGCCGCGACCACGCCGATACCGTGAGGAGACCGGCCAGCTCCGCCACCTCGATCGCGGCCCCGAGCACGTCACCGGTGATTCCGGCGACGCGCGTCGCGACGAAACGCGCGACGGCCACCGCGCTCAAGAGCGCCACCGCGAGCACCACGACGCCGAGCGAGCGAAGTGCCGTGGCCGCCACCAGCAACGCGATCGCCAGCGCGATCGGCGCGGCGCGCCTGCCGACGCTCGCGCTGAACGCCGCGCCGAATCCCTCGGACTTGGCCGCCGGGAACAGGAGCGCGAGCAGCGACGGCGTCGCGCGCGCGATCACCGGCACGACGAGCAGCGTGCGCGCGCGCACGCCCGGTGGCAGCTCGACGACCGCGCCGATCTCGAGGAGCAAGAAGAGGATGAGGCCGATCGCGCCGAACGCGCCGATGCGGCTGTCGCGCATGATCGCGAGCCGATGCTCGGCGTCGCGCCCGCCGAGACCGTCGAGACAGTCGGCGAGGCCGTCGAGGTGCAGGCCGCCGGTCACGAGCTTCCAGGCCGTCACCGTGAGGAGCCCGGCCAGGAGCGACGGAAAGAGCACTCCGGTGATCTTCTCGACGATTATCAGGAACACCCCGAGACCGAGACCGATTACCGGAAACCACGCCGCCGCTCGCCCCAGCGCGCCGGGGTGCCCGGAAGTAGGCCCAGGAATTGGCACAATCGTCAGATAGCGCGCGGCGACGAACAGACCGGTCACGGCGCGAATCCTAGCACGTTCTTCTTGACGCGCCCGCCGGGGCAAGGCGACAATTTCGTGCACGAAGTAGCCCATCCCGACCGACGCGAAGGGGCCTCCTATGAGTGCTGTTACGAGCGTGGCCGAGAAGTGGGTGGAAGAAGCGGCTGGACTGACTCGGCCCTCGCGCGTCGTCTGGAGCGACGGGTCCAAGGCGGAGTACGACGCGCTGATCGAGGCGATGCTGCGCGATGGAACGCTCCTGGCGCTCAATCCGCGGAGCTACCCGAACTGCTACCTCCATCGAAGCCACCCGTCGGACGTCGCGCGCACCGAGCAGCTGACCTTCATCTGCAGTCGCGAGAAGGGCGGCGCCGGGCCGACCAACAACTGGATCGCGCCGTCCGAGGCGAAGTCGAAAGCCGGCGCGCTGTTCCGCGGCAGCATGAAGGGCCGGACGATGTACGCCATCCCGTATCTCATGGGGCCGGCCGGATCGCCGATGAGCCGCGTGGGGTTGATGGTCACCGACAGTGCGTACGTGGCCGCGAGCATGCACCTGATGACCCGCGTGGGTCAGGTCGCGATCCAGCACATGCGCCGAGACGACGACTTCATCGCGGGCCTGCACTCGCTCGGCGATCTCTCGCCCGATCGGCGACTGATCCTCCACTTCCCCGAAGAGAAGCTGATCTGGAGCGTGGGCTCCGGGTACGGCGGCAACGCGCTCCTCGGCAAGAAGTGCCACGCGCTCCGCATCGCGTCGTCCCAGGCGCGCGAGGAGGGCTGGCTGGCCGAGCACATGCTGATCATCGGGGTCGAGGACCCGGAGGGGCGCATCACCTATCTCGCCGCGGCAATGCCGAGCGCGTCGGGCAAGACGAATCTAGCGATGGCGGTGTCGCACCTCCCGGGCTGGCGCGTGTGGACGGTGGGCGACGACATCGCGTGGATGTGGGTGGACGCCACCGGTCAGCTCCGCGCCGTCAACCCCGAGCGCGGCTTCTTCGGCGTGGCGCCCAACACGAGCCCCAAGACGAACCCCAACGCGACGGCCATGGTGCGCTCGAACACCATCTTCACGAACGTGGCGATGACGCCGGACGGCGAGCCCTGGTGGGAAGGGCTGACGCCGTCGGCGCCGGCCGGGCTCGCCGACTGGCAGGGGCGGCCGTGGAACCCGGGCGACGGACCGGCCGCGCACCCCAACTCGCGCTTCACGGTGCTCGCCGAGCAGTGCCCGTCGATCGCGCCGAACTGGGAAGAGCCGCAGGGCGTGCCGATCTCGGGCGTCATCTTCGGCTCGCGTCGCTCGACGGTGATCCCACTCGTGTTCGAGGCGTTCGACTGGGCGCACGGCGTCTTCCTCGGATCGGCGATGAGCACGGAGACGACGGCGGCGATCACCGGCAAGGTGGGCGTCGTCCGCCGCGATCCGATGGCGATGATTCCGTTCTGCGGCTACAACATGGCCGACTACTTCGCCCACTGGCTGGCCATGGGCCCGCGGCTCACGAAGCCGCCGCGGATCTTCCGCGTCAACTGGTTCCGCCGCGACGCCGACAACCGCTTCCTGTGGCCGGGCTACGGTGACAACGTGCGCATCCTCAAGTGGATGGTCGAGCGTATTCGCGGGACCGGCCGCGCGGCCGAGACGCCGATCGGCTTTGTCCCGGCGCCCGGCACCATCGACACGAGCGGGCTCGACGTCACGCCCGCTCAGCTCGCCGAGGCGCTCCGCTGCGACGCGAGCGAGTGGCTGCCGGCGCTCGACGACCTGGGTGGGTTCTTCAAGGACTTCGGCCCGCGGCTCCCGGCCCCGATCGCCGAGACGCTGGCCACGACGCGGCGGCGCTTCGGCGGCTGAGCCGGCGCCGCCCGCCCCGCCGCACGATCAGACCGGGTAGACGCCGTTCCGGCGCGCCGGGAACTCGTGCGCCTTCGTCTGGGCGTACGCCAGGCGCTTGATCAGCTCGTCGCGGAGCGCCACGCCCGGCACGATGTCGTCGATCAGCATCTCGGACGCGAGCTTGTAGGTGTCGACGTCCTGCGCGTACTCGTCGCGCTTCTGCTTGACCCACGCCGCCCGCTCCGACTCCGGCAGCTCCATGATCTTGTTGTAGTAGACGGCGTTGACCGCGGGCTCCGGCCCCATGATGGCGATCTGCCCCTGCGGGAGCGCGATCGCGGCGTCGGGCTCGAAGGCCGGGCCGCACATGGCGTAGAGACCGGCGCCGTAGCACTTGCGCACGATCACCGAGATCTTCGGGACGGTGGCCTGCGCCGTGGCGAAGATCATCTTGGCGCCGTGGCGGATGATCCCCTGCTGCTCGACCTTCGTGCCCACCATGAAGCCGGCGATGTCGGCCAGGTACACGAGCGGGATGTTGTAGGCGTTGCACAGCCAGATGAACTTCGCCGCCTTGTCGGACGAGTCGACCATGAGCACGCCGCCCTTGACCTTCGGCTGGTTGGCGACGATCCCGACCGTGCGGCCGTCGAGGCGCGCGAAGCCGACGATGACCTCCTGGGCGAAGAGGCGCTTGATCTCGAACCACGAGCCGGCGTCGATCACCCGGTCGATGACCTCGTACATGTCGAAGTACTTCCGCTGGTCGTACGGCACGATCTCGTCGATGGGCCGGCCGGCCTTGGGCGGCCCGGCCGGGCCCGTGGGCGGCTGCTCGCGGTGCGACCGCGGCATGTAGCTGAGGTAGCGCCGGGCCAGGTCGAGCGCGTCCTCGTCCGACTGCGCCAGCACGTCGCCGCACCCTGAGACCTTGCAGTGCATGAGCGCGCCGCCCAGCTCCTCGAGGGTCGTTTTCTCGCCGATCGCCATCTCGACCATGCGCGGGCTACCGACGTACAGGGAGGCCTTGCCGTCGACCATGATGACGACGTCGGTGAGCGCCGGGAGGTACGCCGAGCCCGCCGGCGACGGGCCGAACAGCACGCAGACCTGCGGCACGACGCCGGAGAGCTGGACCTCGTTGTAGAAGATGCGCCCGGCGTGGAACCGCCCCGGAAAGATCTTGATCTGCTCCGAGATCCGCCCACCTGCCGCGTCGACCAGGTAGAGAAGCGGCACCTGGAGCCGGGCCGCCTTCTCCTGGATGCGCACGATCTTCTGCACGGTCTTCTCGCCCCACGAGCCGGCCTTGACCGTGTAGTCGTTGGCCATGACGCACACGGGCCGGCCGCCGACCTGGCCGACGCCGGTCACGACGCCGTCGGCGGGGGTGTCGGCCTCGGCCGAGCGCGCGAACAGCCAGTCTTCCTGGAACGGGGCGCCCGGGTCGAAGAGCAGCTTGAGGCGGTCGCGGACGAAGAGCTTGCCTTCCTCGCGGAGCTTCTCGCGATACTTCGTGTGGCCCTGCTCGATGCGGGCGCGCTCCCGGAAGTAGCGCTCCTCGCCAGAGCTCATCGCCGCGCCCCGATCATGGGGTGGGATTGGTCCACAGGATGATGATGAGCGTGCCGGCGCCGTGGCGCGGGCCGCCGATCACGGCCGGGTTGCCCGACTGCGCCTGGATGCTCGTCGCGACCTCGGCGACGCTGCCGCGGATCAGGCGGACGTTGAACGTCACCGTGTCCTTGCGCACGCTCTGGGGCGTGACCTCGAGCTGCCGGTCGCCTGGGACCGGCCAGCGCTGGGTCGCGCCCACCTTCACCTCGCCGCGATAGCGCTCCAGCGACGTATAGTGGTTGTAGCGGAAGAGCTGGCGGAGCTTCGGCAGAAACGCCTCGAGCCGCTCGTCGGGCGGCTCCGGCGCGCGGCTCGGGGTGTCGGTCGGCGGCGTGTCGCTGGCGAGGACGATGCGGGTGCCGAAGCGAACCACCTGCTGGGCTTCGGCGCTGGCCGCCACCAGCGCCAGCAGCAGCACCAGCAGGACCACCAGCAGAGGCCCGAGACTGTCCCGCAGGCGCTTGCGCGCGTTGTGCAGCCGCGACATCACGGTTCCCATCGGGATGCTCAACACCTCTGCGATCTCGCGGTACGAGAGCCCCTCGAGGTCACTCAACATGATAATGGCGCGATGCGGCTCCGACAAAGTCGCTAGAGCCTTCACGATGCGCTCGCGCTCCTCGATCTGCGCCGCGCTGGCGTCGGGCGCGGTCCCATGATCGACGAGCGCCCGGTCCCAGTCCTTCTCGTCGACACGCTCGGTTCCGAAGGCGCGACCGCGCGCCGCGTGCTGCCGCGCGCGATCCCGGGCGACGTTCATCGCGATCCGGAAGAGCCAGGTGTAGAACGCGGAGTCGCCCCGGAACGACGGGAGCGCCTGGAAGGCTCGGATGAAGGCGTCCTGCGACACGTCCCACGCCTCGTCGGCGTCGCGCAGGACGTTGTAGGCGAGCCGGTACACCCGCTGGCGATACTTCTGGACCAGCGGCTCGAAGGCCGCCAGGTCGCCGGCGCGGCACCGCTCGATCAGGGCCGCATCGTCGCTGTCCACCTGGATTCACTCGCTCGCCCCCTTCCCCGCCGCCGGTTAGACGTCGAGGAAGCGGCGGTGATTCACCGTCGTGAGGCCGGCCGGCGCCGGAGCGACGCGAGCGCGTCGAAGCCGAGCACGTAGCTCTGCGGGCCGAATCCGGAGATCTGCCCGCGCGCGACGCCGGCGATCACCGAGTGGCGTCGGAACTCCTCTCGCGCGTGCACGTTGGAGAGGTGGACCTCCACGACCGGCAGCTTGATCGCGGCGACCGCGTCGCGGAGCGCGATCGAGCAGTGGGTGAATGCGCCGGGGTTCATGACCACGCCCGCGAACCGCTCGCGCTCCGCGCCCTGCAGCCAGTCGATCAGCTGGCCCTCGTGATTGGACTGTCGGCAGTCTACCGAATCGCCGCTCCGACGCGCGTGGTCGCGGAGCATCCGGTCGACCTCGGCGAGCGTGACGCGACCGTAGACGGCGGGCTCACGGGTCCCGAGCAGATTCAAGTTCGGGCCGTGCAGGACGAGCACTTTCATGGCGGCGAGCTTAGCATCAGTGCCCGCCGAGCGGCGACACGAGCCGGTCGGCGATGACGAAGAGCACGAGCCCCGCGAAGACCGTCCAGCCGAGTGCCGGCCCGCCCTCGCGGTTCACCTCGGGAATCAGGTCCGACGCGGCCACGTAGATCGTGACGCCGGCCGAGAGCGCGAGCGCGTAGCCGACGTAGTCGCCGGCCAGCAGGCTCGTGGCGGCCGCGCCGCCGATCGTGAGTCCCCCGAGCAGCGCGCCGGCGCCGACCGCGGCCGCGCGCGACTGACCGCCCGCCAGCATGATCGACGCGATCGTGAACCCCTCCGGCACCTTGTGGAGGAGCACCGCCAGCGAGAGGAGGGCGCCGAGCGCCGGGCCGATCATGAACCCGGCGGCGATGGCCACGCCGTCGAACAGCGTGTGGACGCCGAGGCCCAGGAGCGCCAGGTAGCCGGCCGAGGGCCGGAGCAGCGCCTCCGGATGGATCTCTTCGCCGAAGTGGAAGTGCGGCGCCACCGTGTGCTCGAAGAGGTGGACCCCGAAGTAGCCGATGAGGACGAACAGGAACGCGTGCTCGACCTGCGCGCTCTCGGGGAGCATCCGGACGAACGCGGCCGCCAGCATGAACCCGGCCCCGCCGGCGACGAAGTAGCGGAGCGGCGCCAGCCCCTTCTGGTGGACCGTCGTCACCAGGAGCGCGCCCGCCAGATCGGCAGTCGCCGCGGCGGCCACGAAGGCCAGGTATGCTAACATGATCGGCGAGCATAGCATGGGCATTGCGGCGCTCTTCCGCCAGCTCGGCGAGATTCTCGTCCACGAACGCCTGACCACCCCCGATCTCGTGGAGCGCGCCCTCGCGCGCTCTCGAACGACCGGCGAGCGGGTGGGCGAGGCGCTGGTCGCGCTCGGCGCGATCAAGGACGACGACGTCCTGCGGGCGCTCGCCGTCCAGCAGGGGCTGGCCTACCTCACGCGAGACGAGCTGCCGTCGCCCTTGCCCATCGTGAAGAACCTCTCGCCGAAGTACCTGCGCCAGTACACGGTCTGCCCGGTGAGCGTCGAGGGCAACGTGCTGACGGTCGCGACCGCCGATCCGCTCAACCCGGTCATCGTGGACGACCTCGCCCAGTCGACTGGCCTCGCGGTGAAGGTCGTCGTGAGCTCGGCCGACGCGATCGGCGAGGCGATCGATCGCACGTTCGACGGTGTCGCGACGCCGCTGCAGCGCATCGTCGAAGGCATGGAGGACGACCGCGCCGAGGGCGGTGACGAGGACGTCGATCACCTGCGCGACATGGCGTTCGAGGCGCCGGTGGTCCGGCTCGTGAACCTCCTCATCGAGGGCGCCATCGGCGCCGAAGCCTCCGACATCCACATCGAGCCCTTCGAGGACACGCTGCGGATCCGCTATCGCATCGACGGCATCCTGTACGATCAGGAAGCGCCGCCGCGGAGGCTCCAGGCCGCCGTCACTTCGCGCGTGAAGCTCATGGCCGAGATGAACATCGCCGAGCGGCGGCTGCCGCAGGACGGGCGCATCCGGGTCACCATGCACGGGCGCCGCGTCGACATCCGCGTGTCGACGATCCCCACCGTCCACGGCGAGTCGATCGTGATGCGCTTGCTCGACCGTCAGAGCGTGTTCCTCCCGCTCGAGAAGCTGGGGTTCGGCCCCGCGATGCTCCCCGGCTTCGAGTCGATGATCCGCCGGCCCCACGGAATCGTCCTGGTCACCGGGCCGACCGGCTCCGGCAAGACCACGACGCTCTACGCGGCGCTCGACAAGATCAACTCGCCGGACCGCAAGATCATCACCGTCGAGGATCCCGTCGAATACCAGCTCAAGGGCGTCAATCAGATCCCGGTCAAGCCGAAGATCGGCCTGACGTTCGCCACCGGGCTCCGGCACATCGTCCGCCAGGACCCCGACGTGATCCTGATCGGCGAGGTTCGAGATCTCGAGACCGCGGATATCGCGATCCAGGCCTCGCTCACCGGCCATCTGGTCTTCTCGACGCTCCACACGAACGATGCGCCGGGGGCGATCACGCGGTTGCAAGACATGGGCGTCGAGCCGTACCTCGTCGCGTCGGTGCTCGAGGGTGTGATGGCCCAGCGGCTGGTCCGGCGCATCTGCGCCGCGTGCCGTGCGACCGACTCACCCTCGGCGGGCGATCTTGGCGCGCTGGGCATCGCGGGCACCGCCGGCGTCCCGCTCTACCGCGGCCGCGGCTGCGACGAGTGCCGCGGCACCGGATACCGCGGCCGGACGGGCATCTACGAGCTGTTCCCGATCACGGAGGACGCTCGCAGCCTGATCCTGCGCCGCGCGCCGACCCGCGAGATCCGCCGGGCGGCGGTCGAGGCGGGCATGATCACGCTCAGGCTCGACGGCTGGGCGAAGGCCTGCGAGGGCGTCACGACCGTCGAGGAAATTCTCAGGGTCACCCAGGAAGACGCCTAGTCCGCGATGCCCGTTTTCGTATACCGGGCCGCCGACCGGCGTGGTCAGACGATCGACGGTGTGATGGAGGCGCCCGACGCCCGGGCGGTCATCGAGCGACTCCAGCGCGATGCCTACTTTCCCATCCGGGTCGCGCCGCACGCCGAGCGCGCGGGCTGGCTCTCGTTCGGCGGCTCGTCGCGCGTCAGCCAGCGCGACCTCCTGGCCTTCACCCAGCAGCTCGCGACGCTCTTCGAAGCGGGCCTGCCGCTCGATCGTGGTCTATCGATCCTCGAGGAGCTCGCGCCGAACGCGCGCGTCAAGGCGATCGTCACCGACCTGCTCGTAAGTGTCCGCGGGGGCTCGTCGCTGAGCGAGGCGCTCGGCAAGCACCATCCCCGCCCCTTCTCGCGCCTCTACATCAATATGGTGCGCGCCGGCGAGCGGGGCGGCGTCCTCGAAGTCACCCTGCGACGGCTCGCCGAGTTCCTCGAGGCGCGGTCCGCGTTCGCCGACGCCGTCAGGACCGCGATCGCCTATCCGATCTTCCTCGTCGCCGTCGGTATCGGCGCCATCGTCTTCCTGATGACCTTCGTGATTCCGCGGTTCGCCACGATCTTCTCCGATCTGGGCCAGACGATGCCGTTGCCGACCCAGATCCTTTTGTGGGTGAGCGCGGGCGTGCAGGGGTACTGGTGGGCGGGCGTGCTCCTGATCCTCGGCGCGCTCCTCGCGTGGAGGGTGTGGACCGGCAGTCCGCAGGGGCGGATCGGCTGGGACCAGGCCCTGCTGGGCCTGCCGCTCATCGGGCCGCTCTTCAGGAAGATCGAGACGGCACGCTTCGCGCGTACGCTCGGGACCATGCTCAAGAGCGGCGTGCCCGTCATGGGCGCGCTCGCCGTCGTGGGCGACACGATGACCAACCTGGCCATCGGGCGGGCCGTCGAGCGCGTAGCCGACGGGGTGAAGCGGGGCGGCACGCTGGCGGCGGGCATGCAGGCGGAGGGGCAGTTCCCGACGCTCGCGATCCACATGGTGAGGGTCGGCGAGGAGACGGGCCGCCTCGAGGAGATGCTCCTCAAGGTCGCCGACACGTTCGAGGTCGACGTCAACAACGAGCTCAAGCGGGTGCTCGGACTGCTGCAGCCAGTCATCATCCTCGCCATGGGGGTGCTGGTGGCCTTCATCGTCGTCGCGATGATGCTGGCTATCTTTTCTATCAACGAGATACCGCTTTGAGGTGGTTTCGCCGGGCCGGGAGGGCCGGCGTAGGCCCCGCTGAGATCACGACTGCTCTCGTTTGCGATGCGTCGGGCCGGTTGCTCGGCGGGGACCGCGCACTGACTACACGGATCTCAGCGGGGCCCACGCCCACCCTCCCGGCCCGGGGTAGCCGCCTCATCTTGGGCTCTCGAAACAGAAAAGAGAACGGCATCGGGCGGCGGGGAATTCGGCCTCTCTCTTGGCTTGGGAATGAGGCGGGGTTCACCCTGATCGAGCTGCTCGTCGTGATCATTGTGCTCGGTCTGCTGGTGGGGTTGGTCGGGCCGCGGTTGTTTGGACGGGTGGGGCAGTCGAAGCAGGCGGCGGCCCGGGCGCAGATCGAGCTGCTCGGCGCCGCGCTCGATCAGTATCGGCTCGACGTCGGCGTGTACCCGAACACCTCGCAGGGGCTCGATTCGCTCCAGCGCAATCCCAACGCGCCGAACTGGAACGGCCCCTACCTCAAGAAGGCGGTGCCGAAAGACCCGTGGGGCAATCAGTACAAGTACCGATGTTGCCCCGGTCAAAATGGAGAATACGATTTGTGGTCCGAGGGCGCCGATGGGGCGCCGGGTGGCGAGGGCGAAAACGCCGATGTCGTCTCATGGGAAACCGGTCAGAAATAGGCGCGCGCGGCTTCACCCTCATCGAGCTGATCGTCACCCTGCTGGTCGTCGCGGTGGCCATCGGACTGGTGGCGCCGGCGATCGGTCGCAGCACGGAAGGGGTGCGGGCGCGCGCCGAGGTCGCGGGATTCTCGGCGACGCTGCGCCACGCGCGTGAGCAAGCGATCACGACTCGGCAGCAACACACCGTCGTGGTGAACTTGATCGATCGGCACCTCACAGTCGTCACCGGCGAGGACGAGGTTCGCTGGACGCGCGCGTTCCCAGCGCGCCTGACGATCCAGGCCGCGACGCCCTCGGCGTTGACGATCCGCTTCCATCCCCAGGGCACCTCCAGCGGCAGCGACCTTCGCCTCACGTCCGGCGCCGTCACCTACCACCTCACCGTCGACGCGGTCACCGGCCGAGTGCGCAACCAGCGCGAATGAGGCGCCGCGCCCTGCGGTCCGAGGCCGGGTTTACGCTGCTCGAAGTGCTGGTCGCGTTCACGATCCTGTGCGTCGCGGTGATCGCGGTCATCCAGGGCTTCGCGCAGGGCCTGCGCCTGCTGCGGGCCGCCGGCGATCAGCAGATGGCGGTGCTCATCGCCGACCAGAAGGCGCGCGAGGTCATCATTCCAGTCGAGGGTCGTGAGGGAGGCAACGAGGGCGGCTTCGACTGGGAGCGTACGATCAGCGTCGTGAGCGCGCCCGACCTCACGCGTACGCCGGCGAGCGCCAAGTGGCACGTGTTCCAGATCGACGTCACGGTCCGCTGGGGCGAGAAGCGTCGCCTCGAGATCGTCACGCTCCGGACCTCGGCCGAGAAGGCGCCGCCGGGCGGTGTACCCAAGTGAAGCGCGACGCGCGCGGCTTCACCCTCCTCGAGCTCCTGATCGCGCTCGCGATCGTCGGCGCCCTGCTGGTGATCGCGTTCGGCGGCATGCGGGTCGCGCTGGCGGCGTGGCGCAAGGGCGAGGACCGCGCGGAGGCGCACCAGCACGTGCGGTCGATCGCCCTCGTGCTCGCGCGCTCGATCAGCGCCACGTACCCGTACACCGCGCCGCGCGAGCAGGGGCCGACCCCGTCGCTCCTCTTCGGCGGCACCGCCACCCGCCTGGAGCTCGTGACGCAGACCGCGCCGTACCCCGCCTCGATCCCCGTCGCGTTCACCGCGGTGGTCTTCGAAGTGAGCACCAAGGAGGACCGGCCCGGGCTCGTGATCCGCCAGCGCGTCCTACCGAACCGGAACCCGTTCACGGATGCGGAGGTGGCGTTCAACGATCCGACGGTGGTCGAGCTCTCCTTCAGCTATATGGACGAGGGCGGCGCGTGGCAGGACAGCTGGGACACCGAGCAGCGCAAGAACTTGCCGCGCGCGATCCGCATCGGCGTCGGCACCCGGATCGGCGGACGGGCCGAGACGCTGCCGCCCCTGACCGTCTCGCTCCGGGTGGGCACCGAGTAGATGGCAGGGCGAGCCGAGACGGGTCGCGCGACGAGGCGAGCCACTCATGGCTCGAAAAATTCGCGAACACGCGAGCGCGGCTTCGCGCTGGTGGTGGTCCTGCTCGTGCTGGCGCTGGTGGCCGTCGCCGGCGGCGAATTCGCGTATTCGATGCGCCTCGAGGCGGCCGCGGTCCGCGCCTACAAGAACGGGATCATCGGCAATCACCTGGCCGAGGCGGCGCTCGCGCAGGCGGTGCGCGAGATCGTGTCCGACGCCGCCTACGTCGTCGAGGAGGCCGACGGCCTCCTCACCTTCTGTACCGCCGACCGCGCCCCACTGCCCCGGCTGAAGCGCGAAAAGGTCGAGCTCACCGGCGGGCAGTTCTCCTATCGCATCACCGACGAGGAAGCCCGCCTCAACGTCAACACGTCCGCCCCCGATCGCATCGACCGGCTGCTGCAGACGCTCGGGCTCGAGAAGGACGAGCGCGACACGATCAGCGACTCGCTCCAGGACTGGCGCGATCCCAACGACGAGCACCGCGTGCGGGGCGCCGAGAGCGAGGACTACTACCTGAAGCTCCCCGTCCCTTATCGCGCCCGCAACGCGAATCTCGAGTCCATCACCGAGCTGCTCCAGATCAAGGGCGTGACGCCCGCGATCTACAACGGCACCAAGGACACCCCCGGGCTCGCCGCCCTCGTCAGCGTCCGGAGCTCCGGGCAGGTGAACATCAACACCGCCTCCGTGCAGGTGCTGAGCGCCCTCGGTTTGTCGACCGCCGAGATCACGCAGATTCTACAGTCGCGACGCAACACGCCGTACAACCAGGTCCCCGGGCAGTTCGGCGCGCGGAACATGTCGGTGGCCACGAAGACGTTCCGCATCGAGGCCGAGGCGATCGTGGACGAGCGGGTGGTCGCGCGGCTGACCGCGATCGTGCAGAAGAAGCTGGAGGGCGACCCGCCGACCGTCCCCGTCCTCGAATGGTCCGGGCTCCAGTGACTTCTTCGTGACCGCTCGGAGAGGTGTTACCCTTCAGTGGTGAAATTGGCCGCCATGAACCCGTCATCGGCTCGCCTCGGCCTCGTCATGCTCGCCGATCGGCTCGCGGTCGCCGCCATCCATCGCGAGCGGGTCGAGACGTTCACGATCGACGCCGAGAACCCCGCGGCCGCGCTGCGCGCCGAGCTCGACGCCCGCGGTCTCAGGACGCGGACGGTCGCCATCGGACTCGCCCGCTCGGCGGTCACCGTCAAGCAGATCGAGCTGCCCGCGATCGCCGGTGAGACGGACGAGATGGTGCGGTTCGAGCTCGAGCGCCACTTGCCGACGACGACCGACGATCCGGCGTTCGACTACATCCCGCTGCCGGTCGAGGCCGAGCCCGATCCCACCGCGATGGGCGGCCGGCGCGTGCTGATCTGCGCGGCCGACCGCCGCCTGGTCGACGCCGCGTTACGTGTCGCGGACGAGGCGAAGCTGCGGCCCGTCTCGATCACCGTGGCCGCGCACGATCTGCTGACGCTCGTGGATCCCGACCGCTCCGAGCGTGTCGCGTGGCTGCACCGCACCGGTGACAACGTCGACCTCCTGCTGCTGCAGGGCGCTTCCTTGGTCTTCAGCCGCACCTTTCACGCGTTCGACGACGCGACGCTCGTCGCGGAAACCCGGCGGAGCCTCGCCGGCGCCCGCTGGCGGGACTGCCACGCGGTGTGGGTGTCGGGGGACAACGCCGCCGCCGGCTCGCTGGCCGAGCTGGGCGCGCCGGTCACCGAACCGCGGTGGACCGCGCGCGCGCAGCAACGCCGGGGGGCGGCCACGTCGCTCGGCGGCGCCCAGGAGCTGGCCCTCGCGACCGCCATGGGACGCGGCGTCCGCCCGCTCGACCTCATCCCGACCACGATCAAGCCACGCCGCCTGACCCACGGCGAGTGGCTCACGGCCGGGGCGCTCGCCGCGACCATTCTGCTGACGCTCAGCGCGCTGCTCCTGCCAGGTTATATGGAGAGCCGGCGCCTCACGCGGCTGAACCGGGAGATCGCCCGGATCGACCCCGAGGTGCGTGCCGCCGAGCGCGTTGTGCGCGACCTCGACCGCAAGCGCCAGCTCCTCACGACCGTCGACAAAATCGGCTCGAGCGCGATCCGGCCGCTGCCGCTCCTGCGCGAGCTGACCGACATCATTCCGGCCGACGCGTGGCTCACCTACGTGGCGTTCGATGCCAAAGGCGTCGAGCTGACGGGACAGGCCGGAGCGGCCAGCACGCTGATCCCGCTCCTCGAGAACTCGCCGCGGCTCGAACGGGTCGAGTTCGCCTCGCCGGTCACGCGCGGTCGCGACCGCGAGCAGTTCAGGATCCGCGCCTCGTGGGAGTCGCCCGGGACAGAGGCGGTGGCGGCGGCGGCGCCTCCGCCACCCGCGGCGTTGGCGCCTCCCCCGCCGGCGGTCACGAGCCCAGCCCCCAGCGCGCGGCCCGGCGGATCCAGGGCCGGTAGCGCCGATCCGATCGACGAGCTGCCGACTCGCGGCGGGCTTCCGGGGCGGGCGCCGAGATGATCGGGAACCTCTCGCGCCGAGAGCGCACGCTCGTGACGCTCGCGGTGGGGGTCGGCGTCTTGCTCGGCGGTTGGACGCTGGTGGTCGAGCCGATCCTCGAGCACTATCGCCAGGCCGCCGAGCTGGTGCCGGCGCGCGAGCAGGTGCTGGCGCAGAAGCGCGAGCTGATCGGACGGCGCGCCGCGATCACCGCCGAGCTCAACACCACGACGGCGCGGATCGACAAGCTCGCCGAGCGTTTCCTCACCTCGGCCACGCCCGCGGTGGCCGCCTCCGAGCTGCAGAAGCTCGTCAAGGACATGGCGGCCCAGGCGAAGACCGAGGTCCGGAGCGAGCGGATCCTGCCGCCGGCCGAGCGCGGCGAGATCCTCGAGATCCCCGTCGAGATCGCCGTGTCGTGCGAGATCCGACAGCTGGTCGATCTGCTCGCGAAGCTCGACAGCGCGCCCAAGCTGCTTCCCGTCCAGGACTTGAAGATCCGCGTCGTCAACGTCAGCCAGCCGAAGGATCTGCTCGTCACGCTCACGGTCTCGGGGTTCATCCTGCCGACTGCGCAGGGCAAGGCCAGGACTTGAATGTCCAGGCGGTTGCTCGCGATCAACGCGCTGCTCGTGGTGATCTCGCTGGTGAGCGTGGGCTTCATCGTGAAGCATCTCGCGACGTCCCACACGGTGTCGGCGCCGCGCTCGCGGCCCGCGGCCGGCGCGACCGCTCCGGGGCCGACGACGGGAGAGCCACGTCCGCCGGCCCAGGCCTACAACGTCATCGCAAGCCGCAACCTCTTCAATCCCACGCGCAGCGAATCAGCGGTGGCCGCGACGCCGGGGGGCCCGGCCCTCAACATCGTGAAGCCGAACCTCCACGGCGTGGTGCTGCGCGACGGCTCACCGATCGCGTACCTCGAGGATCCGCAGACCAAACGGATCGCAGGCTATCGGATCGGCGATCCGATCGCCGGCGGCACCGTCCAGACGATCTCCGCCGATGCCGTCGTGATCGCGCGGCCGGATGGCATGGTCGACGTGCGGCTGCGCGACCCGTCCAAGCCGCGCCCGCAACCCGCGGCAGCGCCGCCTCAACCCGTCCCTGGTCAGCAGCCGGTTCCGGGCGCGCAGGCTCCGGTGCCCGGTCCGCTGCCCATGCCGGGCTCGATACCGCCGCGCACGTTCGTTCCGCCACCCACGCAGGCGCCCACGCAGGCGGCGCCGGGCACGCAACCGCAGCCCAACCCGGCCTTACCGAATCTGCCCTTCGGAAGGCCCTCGCCGAGCCTCGGCCGCCGCTTGCCACCGCAGCCGGCCGCCGAGCCCGCGCCGCCGCCGCAGCAATAGCGTGAAACGGCTCGCTGCCGCGCTCGCCCTCGTGGCGTTGATCTCCGGCTGCGCATCGCCGCGACCGAAGCCCGGTCCGCCGGTGGCGGCGCCCGAGCCCCCCGTCGTCGCGGTCACACCAGCGCCGCCGAGCACACCGGAGCCCGAGGCGCGGCCGCCGTTACCTCCGGTCTCGGTGGGCCCGCGCCCGGAGCCGCCGCCAGCACCCCGTGAGGAGCCCCAGATCGCGCCCAGCCCGCCGCCGCCGACGGCGCCCCCGGTGCCGGCCGCCCAGCGTGGACGGTTCGTCGTCCTCAACTTCGACAACGCGGACGTCGAGACGGTCATCCAGGCCGCGAGCGAGATCATCGGCTTCAACTACGTGCTGGCGCCAGACGTGCGCGGCAAGGTGACGGTGCAGACCTCGGGCCGGATCGCGCAGGAAGAGGTGTTCGGCGTCTTGCTCGCGATCCTCGAGGTGCACGGCTTCACGGCGGTCAAGTCGGGCAACCTCTACAAGATCGTCCGCATCGAGGGCGCGCGCGAGCGGGCCGTGCCGACGATCGTCGGCCAGGTGCCCGATCCGGGTCGCACGACCGACGAGATCATCACGCAGATCGTGTCGCTCAAGTACTCCGCGGTCGCCGACCTCGGCGCGCTGCTGCGGCCGCTCATCTCGACGCGGGGCACCCTGATCGCCCATCGCGAGACGAACGTGCTGATCGTCACGGACACCGCGTCGAACATCCAGCGGCTCCTCGAAATCGTCCGCCTGGTCGACGTGCAGGTGGCGCAGGAGGAGCTGCAGATCATCCCGATCGTCTACGCCGACGCCGCCGAGCTGGCGACGATCCTCACCCAGCTCTTCGCCAGCGGCCGCCTGCGCACGGCAGCGCCCGGCACCCCGCCGGCGCCAGCCCTGCCGCCGACTCCCGCGCCCGGTCCCCCCGGGCCGCCGCGCGGGGGCGAGCCCGCGGCCGGGGCGTCGGCCGAGCGCGCGCCGCTGATCATTCCGGAGCGCCGCTCGAACTCGATCATCGTGCACGCCAAGAAGCACGAAGTGGAGACCATCCGGCGCCTGGTCAGCCAGCTCGACGTCAACATCTACGGCGGCCGCCGCGTGTTCATCTACTACGCCGAGAACGCCAAGGCGAAGGACCTCGCCGCCACCTTGAACTCGATCTACGGCGGCCGTGGGGAGAGCGGCAGCTCGACGAGCGCCGCCCCGACCAGCTCGGGCACGACGGGCCGGGGCGCGACGGCGCCGGCGCCGCCGCCGGTCTACGTGCCGCCACCGCCGCCGCCCGGCAGCCCCACCGGCGGCGCCCCCGGCGCGCCGGACGTCCTCGCCGAGGGCCAGGTGCGCTTCATCGCCGACGAGGTCACCAACGCGGTGATCGTCACCACGTTCCCGCGCAGCTGGACCGAGATCGAGAACACCATCAAGCAGCTCGACCGGATGCCGCGCCAGGTGCTGATCGAGGTGCTGGTGGCCGAGATCACGCTGACCGACGACACCCGGCTCGGCGTCGACTGGGCGGTACGCACCGGCCGCTTCAACTTCGCCAACACCAACACCGGCCCGCCCGGCCTGCCGACGACGCCTGGCTCCGCCGGTGGCACCCTGTCGCTTCCGTCCCAGCTGGGCGGGCCCGCTTCGGTCGTCGGTCCCCTCGGGCAGGGGCTCACCGCGTTCACGTTCTCGACCGACCAGTTCATGGCGATGCTCAACGCGCTCGCCAGCGAGAACAAGATCAACATCGTCTCGAACCCGCACGTGCTGACGTCCGAGAACAAGAAGGCGGTCATCAACGTCTCGACCTCGGTGCCCGTCGTCACCAGCCAGACCACTGGCCAGGTCGCGGCGGCCACCAGCACCACGACCACCACCACCACCACGGCCGGGCTCAACCAGACCGTGGAGTACCGGGACGCCGGCGTGATCCTCACCGTCACCCCGCGCATCGGCGAGCTCGGCACGGTGGCGCTCGACGTGAAGCAGGAAGTGAACTCGATCGGCCCCAACGTCGCGCCCACCAACTCGCCCTCGTTCATCAAGCGCGAGGCGGAGACGTCGGTCGTGCTCGTGAACAACGCGACCCTCGTGCTGGGCGGGCTCATCCAGGACAAGGTCACCATCGACGACCGCGGCATCCCGCTGCTCAAGAGCATCCCGATCATCGGCTATCTGTTCGGCTTCACCGAGCGGAAGGTGGAGAAGACGGAGCTCCTGCTGCTCATCACGCCTCGAGTGATCGGTACCGCCGTCGACGCCGCCAAGATCACCAACGAGATGCGCCGGTCCACGCCCGAGCTGAACGACGCCGTGCGGCGCGCGCCGCGCCCGCCGTCCTCGCGACCGCCGCAGCCGGTGCCGCCGCCCAAACCGTCTGCGCCTTGATTTCATGGGGGGCCTCGAAGGGCCCCCCAAGCCCCCCAACGCTCGGATCGCCTCGGCGTAGCCGTGGCGCTCCTCGATGTTGCTCGGCGTCCCCGGGGGCCTCGAAGGGCCCCCCAAGCCCCCCGGCGCTCGCACGCGCCCCGGCGTAGCCGTGACGCTGCTCGATTTCCCGTTGGCGTCCTCGCGGGCCTCCTCGATCTGGCGTGAGAATGCGGACCTGCCCAAGACGTGTCGCAACGGCCGCATTGGGCAGCGTGCACTGAGCTTGTTGCAGTCTCTTCGCCGCGTCGTCTCGATCCCACGCGTCTAGACACGCGCGATCCGCGTCCGCTCGGTTCGATTTCCTCTGGCTCACTTCTTGTACTTGAGACCGCGCACAGAGGCCGCCGCGCGCGGCAAGCGCGGCGCGACCCGGAGGGAGATGCGATGCGAGCCCTCGTGCGCACGTGTGGAATCGTGCTCGTTCTCGTGGCGTGCTCGTTCGCGTCGTCACGCGCCGCGAGCGACGACCTGGTCGTGTCCATCGCGCCGTCGTCGGATCAACCGCCGCCGATCGCCAAGATCGCGCCGGAGTCGACGTCGCGGGCCGGAAGACCCAAGTCGCCGATTGATGATCGCGCGAGCACGATGACCGCAGCGGCGGAGACCGCCGGCACAACGCCGGGGACCTTCAGCGTCGACGCGTTCCAGAACGATCTGTTCACCGGCGCCGCGACCGCCGAGATCCCCATCGTGGTCCCGGCCGGCGCCGCGGGTGTCGCACCGAAGATCGCCCTGCGCTACAGCAGCGGCGCGGTCGACGAGCTCGGCGAGCGTGACCAGGCGCAATCGGCCGGGCTCGGCTGGCTCCTCGACGTCGGCGGCTTCATCCTGCGCGACATCAAGAACTCCACGGCCACGAGCGACGACACGTTCAAGCTCGTGTTCGGGGGTGGTGTCCACGATCTCGTGCTGGTCGACGGCGCGCAACGCCTCTATCACACGAAGGACGAAGCGTTTCTCAAGATCCAGTACTTCACGGAGCCGGACGACTACTGGGTGCTCACGACCAAGGACGGCATCCAGCACCGCTTCGGCTACACCGCCGACGGCAAGGCCGTGACCCGCGGGACCGACCTCGTGACCGCGATCACCTATCGGTACCTCCTGGACCGGGTGACGACTCCTAGCGGTGTCGCGGTGCAGTACGCGTACACGAAGCAGACCGGCACGATCGCCTCGACCGGGAACTCCTATGATCAAGCGGTGTATCCGGCGACGGTCACGTGGGCCCATGCGGATGGGTCGACGATCGGCGCCCCTCGGCAGGTCACGTTCGGCTGGACGCCACGCGCCGACTGGACCGACACCAGCGCGTCCACCATCCTCTCCTTCTTCGAGAAGAACCGCCTCGAGACCATCGAGGTCCGGGTCGGCGGGAGTCTGGTCCGGCGGTACGTCCTCGCCTCCGACTACTCCATCGATCGCGCGCCGGGCCATAGCTGGGGCGGCGGGGCGACCGGCGACCTCACGCTGAAGACGGTCACGCCCTACGGATCCGCCGCTCGGCTTCGCGTACACCGAGGGCCGGCTCAGCACCGCGAGCAACGGCATCGGCGGCACCGTGTCCTTCACGTACGAGCGCGTGGCGGCGACCGCCGTCCTCTACAACGGCTGTCTGCTGCCGCTCATGAGCAGCGACGAGTTTCCGCGGGTGATCGGCTGCTCGGTGTGGGGGGCCCTGTGGTACCCGGACCCCTACGGCTTCTCGACGGGCGGCGGCTACGTGACCACGACGGACATCCTGGGGCCGCAGGCGCTCTATCACGGCTGCCTGGGGCCGTCGATGGACGAGTGGGGCACGGTCGTGGGCTGCCAGCTGATGGGCGGCCGCACGTCACCGGACCCCTGGGGCTTCTCCAACTTTCGCGGCTACGCGGGCACCGCCAATCCCATCGGGACCCGACCGCTCTACGAGGCATGCTACCGGCCGATGACGGACGAATATGGCAACGCGCTGACCTGCCTGGATTGGGCGCTCGCGTGGACGCCGGATCCGTGGGGGTTGTCGACGCTCGCCGGCTACGCCCACGTCGGCAGGACGGATCGCTATCGCGTGACGAGCCGCAGTCTCGGCGACGGGCGCGGGACGGCGGCGACGCGCACCTTCAGCTACATCGGATTCGGCCTGAGCCCTGACGGCAAGGACTTCCGAGGACATCACTCGGTTCGCGCGGTCGATCCCCTCGGCCACTCCACGGACACGTGGTTCAACCAGGACGACCTCCTGAAGGGCCGGCCCTACCACAGCCAGACACGCCACAGCAACGGCAGCCTTCTGGCCGAGACGACGAACACGTGGGCGACGGCCAGTCCGTACCCGGGCGTGTCGCACGCGAGGCTGGTCCAGACCGACGTCGCGACGTGCGACGACACCGGATCGTCGTGCCGGACCGCGCGCCAGAGCTTCGAGTACGACGCCTACGGCAATCCGACGCGCCTCTATCGCTGGGGGGACGTCGCCCGGAGCGGCGACGAGATCGACGAGCGCACGGACTGGGTCGTGGATCCGGCCACCTGGATCCACCGGCCGAATCGCTTCGCGCTCTACGACGCCGCGGGCGCGACGCTACGCGAGCGCTGGCTTGCCTACGACGGGCTCGGCTGGGGCTTGCTCGGCTCGCGCGGCCTGCTGACGCGCGACGAGAGCCGACTCGCCGGCGGCCAGGGAAGCGCGGGCAACCCCGCCGTCACGTCGGCCTACGACGGCTACGGCAACCGCATCGCGATCACCGATCCCCGCGGCTGCACGACGACCATCACCTACGAGAGCTCCAGCCAGGTCTACCCGGCCCGGGTGACCTCGTGCCTCGGGCACGCGACCACGCTCGCCTACGATGCGCGTTGGGGCGAGCGCATCGGCGAGACGGATCCGAACGATCGAACGACGACCTACGTGTACGACGCGTTCGGTCGCCTGGCCAAGATCACCGGCCCGCTGGATGGTGCCTCGCTCTTCGGCTCCGAGCGGCGCGTCTACCTCGACTTCGGCAACCCGGCGGCCCAGCGCATCCGCACGTACCGGACGACGGTCCACGGCACGTCCTACGCCATCTGGAGCGACAGCTACTTTGACGGTCTCGGACGCGCGTATCTCATCCAATCGTCGGGCCCCGGAACCCAGATCATCCAGAGCGAGGCGACCTACGACGCGCGCGGGCTGATCACCGCGCAATCGGCCCCGCACCTCACGACGGAGTCCGCGGCGGTGACCCGGTTCACCTACGACGCGCGCAGTCGGCAGACGCAAGCGCTGGCCGCCGACGGGACCAGCGTGCGATCGGCCTATGCGCCCGGGCTCGTGGTGCTGACGGATCAGCGCGGCAACGTCAAGCGGCGGCTCTTCGACGTCCACGGGCGCCTCACGCGCGTCGAGGAAGTGAACGGTCTCGAGACCAACGCGACGACCTACGCCTACGACGGCGCCGGCGCCCTCGTACGCGTGACGAACGCGCTCGGTCACGTCACGAACCTGACGTACGATCTCGTCGGGCGCCGGATCGCCACGTCCGACCCCAACGTGGGGACCACGACGTACAGCTACGATCTCGGGGGCAATCTCATCGGTCAGACCGACGCCAGGCACCAGACCCTGACGTTCACCTACGATCTCCTTGGCCGCCGCCTGACCCGGACTCATCCGGGTCTGGCGGAGGTCCAGTGGACGTACGACGATCCGGCCGTCGCCAATGGCACAGGCCGCGTCACCCAGGTTGCCGACGCGAGCACATTGACGACGTTCGGCTACGACGCCATGGGGCGCGTGGTCGAGCTCCGCCGTCGGCTGGACGCGACGACCTACACGATGTTCCTGGGCTACAACGCGCTCGGCCAGGTGGTGATGCGGACGTTTCCCGACGGCGAGGTCGTCCCCTACTCGTTCAACGAGGCCGGCTGGCTTGCCGCCATCCCCGGCTGGGTCTCGAGCATCGCCTACAACGCGCGCGGCCAGCAGACCGAGCTGCGGCACGCCAACGGCGTGACCTCGACGTGGACCTATCACCCCACCAACTTCCGACTCACCGGCCGGACGACTGCTGGCGCCGCCGGCCCGCTGCAGAGCCTGGCCTACGCCTCTGACGCCGCCGGCAACGTCACGCAGATCCAGGACGCGCTCTTCACCGGCAGCCGCACGTTCACCTACGACGCGCTGAACCGGCTGACGTCGGCGAGCGGCGGATTCGGCGGCGGCGGCGCGCACGTGAGCCAGAGCTATCACTACGACGCCATCGGGAACCTCGTCGAGAAGGCGGGCGTTCTCTACACCTACGGCGACCCACTGCACCCGTCGGCGGTGACGAGCCGCACCGACGGGCTCGCCTACACGTACGACGCCAACGGCAACATGGTGACCGGCGGCGGGCGGGCACTCGTCTGGGATCCGGACAACCGGCTGAGCGCCGTGACCGTCGGCGGCGGGACCAGCGTCACCTTCGCCTACGACCCCAACGGCGTCCGCGTACGGAAGGCGACGTCCGCCGGCGTGACGCGCTATCCGTTCCCCGACTACGAGATCGACCCGTACGGCGTCGTCACCAAGTACGTGGGCGGCGTGGCCAAAAGGTCGACCGGCGCCACGTTCTACTACCACAACGACCACCTCGGCGGGGTCAACGTCGTCACCGACGCATCGGGCGCGCCGGTGCAGCTCGTCGAGTACGATCCGTGGGGCCAGGTGTCGCGCGCCGAGGGCGACGCCGACCTCACCCACCGTTTCACGGGCAAGGAGCTCGATCCCGAGACCGGGCTCTACTACTACGGCGGCCGGTATCACGATGCCGTGCTGGGCCGGTTCGTGAGCGCCGACCCGTTCGTCCCGGCGCCGGGCAATCCTCAAGCGCTGAACCGCTACAGCTACGTCGTGAACAATCCGGTCAACCTGGTCGATCCCAGCGGCTTCTTCTTCGAGCAGCTGTGGCGAGCGATCCGGAAGTGGGCCCGCGGCAACGAGCTCCTGTCCTCGATGCTGGGCCTCAATCTCATGGTGATGCCACTGCCCGAGTCGCAGGTGGCGGGTGTTGCGATGCTCTCGGCGACCGAGACCGGCCGTCATACGCTGGCCGCCGCGATCATCGCGGGCACCGCGGTCGCCACCTTCTACTGCGGCGGCTGCGGCGTCGCGGTCGGCGCTCTGGTGGGCGAAGTCGGCGGTCTCTATTCCGCGGCGCGAGACGGCGGTGATATCTTGACCGGCGTCGTGGTCGGCGGTGCGGCGGGCGCGGCCACCGGCTACCTCGGAGAGTACCTGGTAACCGCGCTCCCCGACGGTGGCTGGTCGGTCAACGCCGGGCGCTGGGCGGTGGAGGGCGCCGGTCAGGGCATCGCCACCGGATACGCCGGCGGCCGCGGCAACCTCCAGTCGATTCTCCTGGCGTCGGCCGTCGCGGCGGCGACGTCCGTCGCGCTGCAGTCGGCATACTACGGTCTGGTCGACTACGATGCGACGCTCCTGCCGGGCGGCCCGACGGTGCCGAAGGACGCGCTCGGCGTGCCACAACAGGGCACCAACAATGTGCTGTTCGCCACGGCGACGCCGGGCTCGACGGCGCTGTCCGAGGGCTCGCTGCTCTCGCGTGTGCTGAACCGGATCCCCGGTATCAACTCGACGGCCGGGTTCCACGACATGCTCATGGTCCGGTTGGAGCTGGTGGGTGTCCCGTCGATCGCGTCCAACGCGCTGCTCGTGCCGACGGTCTTTCCCTCCGCCGCCCTGTCCTATGGCGCCTTGTTACCGGGTATGCCGACCACGGAGACGGCGGGTCGTTGACATGCGAAGCGTTGGAACCCGCCTCGTGCTCGCAGCGGCGGCGCTGGCGACGCTCTCCGCCTGTGCCGAGCTGGACTACGACCGCAGCGTCAAGACGTTCCACGAGACTCACCGCAGGGCCGAAGAAGGCGATCAGGGTGCCGCCGCCCGAGTTGCTTACTTCTACCGGGTCGGAATCGGCACCGAGCGCGATCCCGAGAAGGCGGTGTACTGGTACGAGCGCGCCGGCGAGCGCGGCTGGTTCTGGCTCGGCACCATGTACGCCGAGGGCCGCGACGTTCCGAGAGATCCAGACCGGGCCGCGGCGTACTACCTGAAGGCGACGGAGACGGGCGATCCCCTGCCCATGTACAGCCTCGGCTGCCTGCATGCCGAGCGCAAAGTGTCGGCGCCTGATCCTGTCGAGGGATATACGTGGTTGCGGCTCGCCCACGCGCGTGGGACCGCGAGCGGGGCGTGCAGCCGGCACATCGAGTGCAACGAGTGGGCGATCAAGGACAAGCCCGGCTGCCGCAAAGCGCAGGAGTCGGTGCTGACACCTGAGCAGCGCGCCGAGGCCGAGCGTCGCGTCGCCGACTGGCTCGCGGCGTGGTCCAGATCGAAGAAGTAGAAAGCGACCGCGACGATCCGGTTCATGTGCCGTTGAAGCCGGCGGGGCCCCAGCCCCGCGACGGCTTGCGGCGCGCACCACGGTCTTCAGGGGGGCGTCACGGCCGTGACCGGAAACGGCGTCGCCATTGACCGACGCGACTATAGCCGACACGCAGGGGACTGACAAACGGGGCGCCGGCGTCGTCCGATCAGCGGCGCGCGTTGTCGAACCGGTGCATCGTGCCCTGGCCGTCGGGGCGCGGCTGCTCCAGGTAGCGACCGCCGGTGTAGGCGGCGATCACCTGCCGCCAGAACACCTGGGCCGCGACGTTGCTGGTGATCTGTGTCAGTTCCCATTTGCCCGGGAACATGTCGAAGACGCACCGCGCGACCTCGCCGCCGACGCCCTGCCGGCGATGGCGGCGCAGGACGAAGAACTCGCTGATCTCGCGCGTGCCCGCGCCGGCGAAGCGAGCGCCGTCGCGGACCAGCACGAAACCCGCGAGCGCGCCGTCGACGTAGACCAGGAAGGACGTCCGCTTGGGGTCGGTCCAGTAGTTCTCGATGATCGCGTCGTTGCCATAGAGGCCGTCGGCGCGGATGGTCCACCCGTCGATGGCGGCGAAGTCGTAGAGATAGAGCTGCATCAGCCGCCTCAGCGCCGGCACGTCTTTCGCGCGAGCCTTGCGCAGCTCGACCTTCATGAGGGTCGTGCTAGGCTACCGCTGATGCGACTCGCGCGCACGCTGATCGGCATGGTGCACCTCCCGCCCTTGCCCGGCAGCCCCCGCTGGGACGGCTCGATGGCCCGCGTGATCGCCACCGCGCTCGCCGACGCCCGCGCGCTGGTGGAGGGCGGGATCGACGCGCTGCTCGTCGAGAACTTCGGCGACGCCCCATTTCCGGCGGGCCGCGTCGAGCCGGCGCCCGTCGCCGCCATGAGCGTCGTGGCCGCCGAGGTCCGGCGCGCCCATCCGGCCACGCCGCTCGGGATCAACGTGCTGAAGAACGACGCGCGCGCGGCCCTGGCCGTCGCCACCGCGGTCGGTGCGGCGTTCATCCGCGTCAACGTCCACGCCGGCGCGGTGCTCGCCGACCAGGGGGTGGTCCATTCCGACGCCTACAACACGCTGCGCGACCGCCGCCTGCTCGGCGTGGACGTCGCGATCTTCGCCGACGTCGGCGGCAAGCACGCGGTGCCGCTGGCGCCCGTCGAGATCGAGCAGACGGCGCGCGACCTCGTGCACCGGGGCCTCGCCGACGCGCTGGTCGTCTCCGGGCCGGCCACCGGTCAGGCCACGCCGCTCGCGGACATCAAGCGCGTGCGCAGCGCGGTGCCCGACGTGCCGCTGCTCGTCGGCAGCGGCGTTGGCGCCGAGACCGTGAGCGAGCTCCTGTCGCTGGCCGACGGGCTGATCGTCGGCACCTGGGTGAAGCAGCAGGGCGACGTGCGACAGCCTGTCGATCGCGCGCGGGTGGAGAGGCTGGTTGCCGCGGCTCGTCGCCGCTAGCATCCTCGGCGCCTTCCTGCTCGTCGGCTGTCGCACCGCGATGCCCCCCGACCCCGCTCGGCTGGCCGCCATCGAGGGCGAGCTGGGCTCGCTGCTCCTCGTGGGCTTCCGCGGCACGGACGCCGAAGGCAACGCGGACCTCGAGGATCTTCTCTGCGAGACCCGGGTCGGCGGGATCGTATTATTCGCGCGCAACATCGTCGACGCCGAGCAGCTCGCTCGGCTCACCGAGGCGGCCACCACGCGGTCGGCGGCGTGCACGGCACGGAGACTCTTCGTCGCCGTCGACGCCGAGGGCGGCAACGTCATGCGCCTGGCCCCCGGCGCCGGCTGGAGCCCGACCATCTCGGCGCAGGAGCTCGGCGAGCGCAACGACTTCACGCTGACCGAGCTCGAGGCGCGCCGCATCGGCGCCATGCTGCGCGCCGCGGGGATCAACTGGGACCTGGCGCCGGTCGTGGACGTCGGCTACAACCCGGCGAACCCCGTCATCGTCGGCACGGCGCGGAGCTTCGGCGCCAACCCGCTGCTGGTCGCCGAGCACGCCCGCGCGTTCATTCGCGGCCTGCGCGCCGAGGGCGTGCTGACCGCGCTGAAGCACTTCCCCGGCCACGGCTCGAGCTTCGCCGACTCCCATCACGGCTTCGTGGACGTCACGACGACCGCGGAGCCGTCCCTCGAGCTCGTCCCCTATCGCGCGCTGATTGGTGAGGGCCTGGCGGACAGCGTGATGACGGCGCACGTCTTCAACCGGCGACTCGACGACGATCGCCCGGCGACGCTCTCGCGGGCGACGATCACCGGACTCCTCCGGGGCGAGCTCGGCTACCGCGGCCCGGTGGTCAGCGACGATCTGCGCATGGGCGCGATCGAGCGGCAGTACGGCATGGGCGAGGCGGCGGTGATGGCGCTCGACGCCGGCGTCGACGTGCTGCTGATCGCCGACGATCGCCTGCCCGACGGGCGCTCGGCGGCGGCCGTGGCGCTCGAGGCCGTCCGGGGGGCCCTCGCCAAGGGCACGCTCGATATCTCGCGCGTCGAGGCTGCGCTCGAGCGCGTGCGGGCGCTCAGGAGCCGTCTGAACTAACTAGGCCGTGCGGCGGGCAACGAGTATCATACGAGCCTGTCCAATCGTCAGTCGCCACGTGACCTCGATCCGAGGATGATCCTAGCCGCAGAAGAGGGGGACGCGATGAACCCGTATATCCGCACGGCGGTACTGTTGCTTTTCCTCATGCTCTCGACGCCAAGTTTCGGGCAAAGCCAGCCCAAGTCGCCCGAACAGCTCGGCAAGGTCGATTTCCCGAACTCGTGTGCTCCCGCCGTGCAGACGACCTTCCAGCGGGGTGTGGCGATGCTGCACTCGTTCCGGTACGCGGAGACCGAGAAGACATTTCGCGAGGTGCTGGCCCAGGATCCCTCGTGCGCCATCGCCAATTGGGGCATCGCCGCCGTTCTGATGGACAACCCCCTGGCCGGCGTCGGGTCGTCACCGCAGTGGGCCGAGCGGGCCCAGGCGGCGATCGAGCAGGGGCGCCGGATCGGTGCGAAGACCGAGCGCGAGCGCGACTACATCGAAGCCGGCGCCGCCTACTATCAGGATTGGGCGAAACAGCCGGAGCGAGCCCGCCAGCAGTCGCGCGCCAAGGCGTTCGAGACGCTCGCGGCGCGCTATCCCGCCGATGACGAAGCGCAGATCTTCTACGCCTTGTATCTCTCGGGAACGCAGTCGCTGGCGGACAAGAGCTACGCGAGCTATCTCAAGGCGGCAGAGATTCTGGAGAAGCAGTTCGCGAAGCACCCGGACCACCCGGGCGTGGCGCATTACCTGATCCACAGCTACGACGCCGCGCCGATCGCGCAGAAAGGGCTGCCGGCCGCACGACGCTACGCTGACATCGCGCCGGCGGCGCCGCATGCGCTGCACATGCCCTCGCACATCTTTACCCGCGTGGGGGCGTGGGCAGACTCGGCGGCGACCAATCAGCGCTCGGCGATGGCCGCGAAGGGCGACAAGGACGCCGACAGCGAGCTACACGCGATGGACTATATGGCGTACGCCTACCTGCAGCTCGCGCGCGACAGCGACGCTCGACGCGTTGCCGAGGAGGCTGCCCAGGTGTCGGGGGCGAGCCGCTTCGCCGGCCCCTACGCGCTCGCGGCGATGCCGGCGCGCTACGCGGTCGAGCGCGGTGACTGGAGCCAGGCGGCAAAGGTCAGCCCGGTGCCGAGCAGCTTTCCGTTCGTGGCCGCGCTCTCGCACTTCGCGCGCGGCCTCGGGGCGGCGCGGAGCGGCGACCCGGCGATGGCGGAGACAGAAATCCTTGAGCTGGCACGGCTCCGCGAGGCGCTTCGGAACGCGAAGAGCGACTACTGGGCCGGCGAGGTCGAGGTCAGCCGACTCGCCGTGGCGGCGTGGACCGCGTTCGCTCAGGGGAAGCAGGACGAGGCGCTCGGGCTGATGCGCTCCGCCGCGGACACCGAGGACAAGAGCGAAAAGCACATCGTGACGCCCGGGCGCATCGCGCCGGCCCGCGAGCTCCTGGGCGAAATGCTGCTCGAGCTCAAGCGGCCCGCCGACGCACTCAAGGAGTTCGAGGCCTCGCAGACGCGTGAGCCGGATCGTTTTCGCGGTCTGTACGGTGCCGCTCAGGCGGCGGCCCAGAGCGGCGACATCGCGAAGGCGAAGCGCTTTTTTGCGCGGCTGGTAGACATTGCTGGCCAGGGGGGCCCGCGCCCGGAGCTGGTGGAAGCGCGCAAATTCCTCGCGGCGAACTGATCGCGGCGCGCCGCGCTAAGGGCTGCCAGCGGCGAGTAGCTGGGCGACCTCGGCCCCCATCGGCAGCGACGCCTGGGCGCCGCGGCGTGTGCACGTGAGCGCGGCGGCCGCGTTGGCGAAGCGCACGGCCGCCTCGATCGCGTGCCCTGCGCCGAGCGCCGCGGCCAGCGCACCCGTGAACGTGTCGCCCGCCGCCGTCGTATCCACGACCGCGACCCGATGCGCGGCGACGGCCAGGTTGCCGCCGGCCGTGCACGCCAGCGCGCCCTCGGCGCCGAGCGTCAGGATCGCGGTGCCAACACCGAGACGGCGCAGCGCCTGGCCGGCGGCGCCGGCGGAGTCACGGTCGCGCACGGCGACGCCGGTCAGTCGCTCCGACTCGCCCTCGTTCGGCGTCAGATAGTCGACGAGCTTCCAGATGTCTGGAATCCCGTCGCGTACGGGCGCGGGGTTCAGCACGGTGACGGCCCCGTGCTGTCGCGCCTCCCCGAGTGCCCACGCCGTGGTCTCGAGCGGCGTCTCGAGCTGGCACACGACGATGCGGGCCCACGCGAAATCCTGGCGGCGGGCGCGGACGTGGTCCGGGAGGAGATGCCGGTTCGCTCCGGGCGCCACGGTGATCTGGTTCCTCCCCTCGGGATCGATGACGATCAGCGCGGTGCCGGTCGCGGCCTCGCGGGTGACGCTGACGCCGGCGACACCGATCCCCTCACCCTCCAGCGCCGCGCGGATCTCGAGGCCCGGGCCGTCGTCGCCGACGCAGGCGACGAAACGCACCTCGGCGCCGAGCCGGCGCGCGGCCACCGCCTGGTTGGCGCCCTTGCCGCCGTGATTGACGAGCAGCGTGCCGCCGGTCACCGTCTCACCGACGCGCGGCAGGCGCGGCGCGGCCACGGCGTAGTCGACGTTCGCCGAGCCGACTACGAGGACGCGGGACGTCGTGACGTCGGTGGACACAGGCGGTCGAGGAACAGGCCGAAGAATCGGTCGACGTCCACGGCTCTGGCGACGCGGCAGTTCGGCATACCGCTCACGCGCATCGTCTCGCCGTCCGGGCCGATGGCGAGCCGCACCGCCTCCCACTTGACGAGCGACGGATCGAACGCCACGCCGACCGCCAGCGGGTCGTGGAGCGCCATCCCCTGCTCACCGTCGGCGTGACCGATCCTGAACGCACGCTCCGCAAAGGCCTGGATCCGCCCGGCGACGGGCCCCGGCGACTGCGCTAGCGCGGCGTGAAGTCCGGCCCGCGGCAAGACCGCCTGCCGCGTCGCATCGAGGGGCACCAACTCGAGCGGCAGGCCGGCGGCGAGCACGCGATGCGCCGCTTCGGGGTCCACGTGCATGTTGAACTCGGCCGTCGGCGTCACGTTTCCGGGCACGTCGACGGCGCCGCCCATGACCACGAGGCGGCCGATCCGGCCGACGCTCTCGGCGTCCGCCTTGAGCGCCAGCGCCACGTTCGTCAGCGGGCCGAGGGCGACGAGCGTCAGCTCGCGCCCGTGCCGGCGCGCGGCGTCAACGATGACCGTCGCCGCATCGGGCGATGTCGGCGGCGAGGCCACGGCGGGCCAGTCGGCGAGGTCGCCCAGCCCGTCTTCGCCGTGATAGCGCGTCGCCGTCGTGAGGGGCCGCGTTCGTGCTGGCCAGGTCCACCGGCACGTTGCCGGCGACCGTGGTGAGCGCTTCCACGCGCAGCTCCGGCGAATTCCACGCCAGGAGCAGGGCGAGCGCGTCGTCGATTCCGGGATCGGTGTCGATGACGGCTGGCTTCACGGAATCCCCCCACGGTCGGCTCGCATCGTATTAGAATAAAGGGCAAGGAGGAGCGGATGAACATCCAGATCAGATACTGCGGGGAGTGAAACTACCTCCCACAGGCCTCCAGTTTGCAGGCCGCCATCAAGACCAAATTCGGCATCACGGCGACTCTGAAAGAGGGCGCCGCGGGCATTTTCGAGGTATCGATCGACGACGAGGTCGCCTACACCAATCAAGAGACCTTCCGCTTCCCGACCAACGAGGAGATCTTCGCGAAGATCGAGGCCGTTAAGAAGTAGCACGCGACAGGAGCTCCTCCCGGAACCGGGGATCGGCGATCGTGATCAGCGCCTCGGCCCGTCCCCGCTCTCCCTTCCCCCGCAACGCTGCCACGCCGTGCTCGGTCACCACCCAGTCCGCCAGCCCGCGCGGGCTCGTCACCGCAGCGCCCGGCTGAAGGCGCGGGACGATACGCGACACGGTACCGTCGCGCCCGGTCGACGGCAATGCGATGACCGCGGCGCCGCCGCGCGACCGGGAGGCGGCCAGCACGAAGTCGAACTGGCCGCCGATCCCCGCCACCTGGCGCACGCCCAGGCTCTCCGCCGTCACCTGCCCGGTCAGATCGATCTCCAGCGCCGAGTTGATCGCCACGAAGCGATCGAGCTGAGCCACGGTCTGCGGGTCGTGGATGAAGCTCGACGAGTCCATGCTCACCGATGGGTTCTCGTGCATGAAGTCGAAGAGCCGGCGCGTCCCCATCCCTTCACCGATGTCCATCCGGCCGCGATGGAACCGCTTCAGCCCGCTGGTCACCACGCCCTGCTCGACCAGCGCGACCGACGCGTCGACCAGCAGCGAGTGGAGCGACAGGTCCCGGTGGCCGCCCAATGCTTCGAGCACTGCCTGAGGGATCGCGCCCACCCCCACCTGCACGGTCGCGCCGTCGGGTACGAGGCCGGCGACGTGGCGGCCGATCGCGCGCTCGACCTCGCCGATCGCCGTCGGCGGGTAGGGCATCAGCGGCTCGTCGACCTCGACCCAGCAGTCGATCTGGCTGCGGTGGAGGAAGGCGTTGCCCAGCGTGCGGGGCATCTCTGGATTCACCTGCGCGATCACCAGCGGCGCGCGGCGCGCCGCCGCCAGCGCGACGCTCACCGAGACGCCGAGGCTCAGGTAGCCGCGCGCGTCGGGGGGCGCGCAGTGGACGAGCACGCAGTCGGGCGCCCACACGCCGCCGGCGACGAACTGGGTCACCAGGTCGAAGTAGCGCGCGGGCACGAACTCGACGCGCCCGCGCCGCCGCGCGTCGTCGAGGCGCGGCGACATGTGCCACGTCGCGACGCGCAGCGGAGCGTGCGCGGGCCGCGCAAAGGGATAGTCGCCGAGGTGGATGCCGCCCAGCAGCGTGAGATCTTTCAATCGCTCGGACTGCCGGCAGATCTCGGCGACGAGCGCCACCGGCTCGCCGCACGCCGGCGGCAGCAGCACCTTCATCGCCGGCCGGAGTCGGGCGACGGCGTCGACGAGCGAGCAGCGAGCGAACGCGCGCGGCATGAATCGCGAGGCTATATATACCCGATCCCGCGATAGAATGGCCGCATGAAATGGGCGCGCCGCGCGATCGCGCTGCTCATCTCCGCCACCGTGCTGGCCGGCTGCGCGACCGCGCCGTCGAGCCGCGAGTCCCGCGGCGGCTCACCACGCGTGCGCTGCCTGTCGGAGCCGTCGCGCGACGACGCCTCGGTCACCGGCCGCCCGCTGTTCTTTCTGTTCTGCATGGAGAGCCCGTGACGCGCGGGCCGATGCGAAAGGTCGCCCTCGTCACCGGCGGCGGCCGCGGCATCGGCCGTGAGATCGCGCTGGCGCTCGGGCGCGAAGGGTGCGCGGTCGCGGTCGCGGCGAGAACGCCCGACGAGGTGGCGGCGACCGCCGACGAGCTGCGCCGGCTCGGCGTCGAGGCGGCGGCGCTCGACCTGGACGTGAGCGACGCCGACGCGATCGCGCGGGTCGCCGGCGCCGTCACCACCGCGCTCGGCCCCGTCGAGATCCTCGTGAACAACGCGGGCCTTGCCGAGTCGGCGCCGTTCGCGAAGACCGATGGGGCGCTCTGGGACCGCCACCTCCGCATCAACGCGACCGGGCCGTATCTGCTCTCGCGCGCGCTGCTGCCCGCGATGCTCGCGAGCGGATGGGGGCGCGTGATCAACATCGCCTCGGTGGCCGGACTGCGCGGCGCGCCGTACGTCACCGCGTACACGGCCTCCAAGCACGCGCTGGTCGGTCTCACCCGCGCGCTCGCCGCCGAGGTCGCGGGCAAGGGCGTCACCGTCAACGCCATCTGCCCGGGGTTCGCGGCCACCGAGCTCACCTGGCGCAGCGCGCGCAACATCGCGGCCAAGACGGGAAAATCGTTCGACGACGCGGTGGCGGCGCTGGCGCGCCTCAACCCCGGCGGCCGGCTCATCGAGCCCGCCGAGGTCGCGGGCGTCGCGGTCAAGCTGCTGCACGACGACGCGACGAACGGAGAGGCGATCGTGCTCGACGGCACGCCGTCCTGAGGGAGGCGCCCATGACCCGGCAGATCGAATTCCACAACCCGCCGTCGCTCCCGAAAGCGGTCGGCTTCTCCCACGCCGCCGAGACCCGGGGCGGCCGCACGCTCTTCCTCGCCGGCCAGGTCGCGAAGGATCGGGAGGGACGCGTCGTCGGCAAGGGCGACCTGGTCGCTCAGTTCCGCCAGGTCTGCGAGAACTTGAAGGCCGCGGTCACCGCCGGCGGCGGCCAGCTGACCGACGTCGTGAAGCTCACGATCTACGTCCTCGACGCGGGTGACTACAAGCGCCACGCCAAGGCGATCGGCGGCGTCTACCGCGAGTACTTCGGCAAGCACTTCCCGGCGATGACACTGGTCGGCGTGCGCGATCTCTACGACGCCGCGGAGGGATGCGTGATCGAGATCGAGGGGTTCGCCTGCCTCCCCTGACCGAAGCGGCCCGGGCGTGAAGCGCTCGGCCGACCGCGTGCTCGCGGTCAGCACCTGGCTGCGCCTCCTGCACGCGTACGGCGTCGTCGAGCGTGAGCTCCGCCGCGCCGTTGGGGTGCACTGCACGTTCCCGCAGTTCGACGTCCTCAACCAGCTCGACCGGGAGCCGGGCGGGCTCACCTTCGTCGAGCTGTCGCGCCGCCTGCTGGTGACGGCCGGCAACCTCACCGGCATCGTAGACCGATTGCACGATTCGCGCCTCGTGCGGCGCGCCGTCCACCCCGCGGATCGCCGAGCGTTTCGCCTCACGCTGACCCCGAAGGGTCGGCGGCTCGTCCGCCGCGCGCAGCAGCGTCACCACCGGGCGCTCGCCGCGCTGCTCGGCGACGTCACGAATCGTGACCTGCGAGCGCTGCGTGGCCTCCTCGACCGCCTGCGCAGCAGCGCGACCGCACGGAGCAGGACGACGCCACGCGCCGCCAGGCTCGAGTCGAGACGATAGATTAGACCTTGATAGTCTATATTTAAACAATATGGCCAGCGGTGATCCCCAGCGCATTCGCCATCCGCTGCCGCCGGCCCGCTGGCCGTCGCGGGACGAAGCCGCGGCCGCCCGCTGGTTCTCGCCGATCCAGATTGGTCAGAACCTGACCGCCCGGGAGCGGACGTGGGTGCCCGCGATGGTGCCCTGGCGGGCGACCGACGACGGGCTGGTGACGCCGGAGGTGCTCGACTGGTATGCGCGCTTCGCCGAGGGCCAGCCCGGCGTCCTCGTGGTCGAGGCCACCGGCATCCGGGACGTGGCCAGCGGACCGCTGCTCCGGATCGGTGACGATCGCTTCATTCCGGGCCTGCGCCGGCTCGTCGACACGGTGCGCGAGCGCAGCCAGGGACGGACGCGACTCTTCATCCAGGTCATCGACTTCGTCGCGGTGCGCCGACGCCCCGAGCCCGAGAAGTTCTTCGGCCGCTATCTGGCTGTCACCGACTCGCTGCGGGCGCAGATCGCCCTCGGGCTCGACGATCGGCGGTGGCTCGGCGCCTCCGACAGCGAGGTGCGGGAGTTCCTCGTGGGCGCCGATCGAGTGACGATCGAGACCGTGCTGAACGACCGCGAGCTCGAGGCGCTCGACTACGGCTACCGTGAGCGCGTCTGGGACACCCACCTCGACCACATCCGCGAGCTGCCGCGGGTGCTTCCCGCCCTCTTCGCCGAAGCGGCCTGGCGCGCCCGCGAGGCCGGCTTCGACGGCGTCGAGCTGCACTACGCGCACGCCTACACGATGGCGTCGTTCCTCTCGCGCCTGAACACGCGGACCGACGGCTACGGCGGCCCGCGCGAGCACCGGGTGCGACTGCCGCTGGAGACCCTCGCCGCGGTCCGCGAGCGGGTCGGCGGCGACTACGTCGTGGGCATCCGCTACCTCGGCGACGACGTCGTGGAAGGCGGCAGCGGACTGGACGACGCGGTCTGGTTCGGTCTCCGCTTCGCCGAGGGGGGTATCGACTATCTCTCGGTCTCCAAGGGCGGGCGGTTCGAGGACGCCAAGCAGCCGAAGATCGGCGAGGCGGTCTATCCGTACACCGGGCGCTCGGGATACGAGTGCATGCCGACCGTCATATCGGACGAGCGCGGGCCCTTCGGCCGCAACGTGCCGCTCGCCGCGTCCATTCGCCGCGCGCTCCGCGACGGCGGCTGGTCGACACCGGTGGTGACCAGCGGCGGCATCACGACCTTCGACCAGGCCGAGGCGATCTTGAGAAACGGCGAGGCCGACTGCGTGGCGGCGGCGCGCCAGACGCTCGCGGACCCCGACTGGTTCAGGAAGATCCGCCTGGGCTACGGCGCGCAGGTACGGCGCTGCGAGTTCACGAACTACTGCGAAGGACTCGACCAGCGTCACAAGCAGGTCACCTGCAAGCTGTGGGACCGGCAGGTCGATCCGGCGGATCCGACGCTCCGGCTCGCCAGCGATGGCCGGCGGCGGCTCAGCGCGCCCGGCTGGTCCCCGCCCGGCGAGGAAGCGGGCGCCCGAGTCGTCTGAGCGCCGGCCCGGTGAGCCGCGTGAGGATCCACTCCTTGCGGAGCTTCGCGCCGAGCTTTCGATAGAACCGGATCGAGGGCGCGTTCCAGTCGAGCACCGCCCACTCCATGCGGCCGCAGCGGCGCCGCACCGCGATCCGCGCCAGCTCGCCCAGCAGCGCCCGCCCGACGCCCCGGCCGCGCTCGGCGGGCAGGACGAAGAGGTCTTCGAGGTAGAGCGTCGGACGCCCCAGGAAGGTCGAGTAGGTGAAGAAATAGAGCGCGAAGCCGACCGGGGTGCGGCCCCGCCGGCAGATGAGGGCCTCGAAGTACGGCCGCCGCCCGAAGCCGTGGCGGCGGATCTGCCCGACCGTGGCCTCCATCTCGTGCGCCAACCGCTCGTACTCGGCGAGCCCCCGGATGAGCCGGAAGATGACGGACGCGTCGCGCCGCGTCGCGGGCCGGATGGACAGCGCGGAGGCCGGAAGCGTCAAGCCGTGACGTGGTTCATCAGCTCATGATGGTCGACGACCGGAAGCGTGGACTGACGTTAGCCCGGCCGGCGCACGCGGTCA
>Ga0209376_1000675_pt1 | contig 36930 bp, 36 predicted proteins | sample GraSoiAngelo_134_FD_185891 | JGI IMG/M metagenome (GOLD analysis project Ga0209376, IMG submission 185891) | Grasslands soil microbial communities from the Angelo Coastal Reserve, California, USA - 14_0929_05_30cm (SPAdes) (version 2) | ecosystem: Environmental > Terrestrial > Soil > Grasslands ...
TCGCGCAGCTTCAAGCCAAAATCTCTCCGAGTGAAAAAGCGGCGATGGAACAAAAACCAACGGCTGATCTAGTTGCTCACGATCTGTACGTTCGCGCCAAAACTCTCATCGCAACTGCTGTTTACAGTACACCATTACAGGAAGGCCTGTTCGATGCCGTTCGGATGTTGAATGAGGCAATCGAGCGCGATCCCGCCTTCGCACTCGCGTATTACCAACTTGCCCACGCTCACGATTTGATTTACTTCGCCGGTCTCGACCACACTCCTGCGCGGTTGGCTCTGGCCGAAGCACCGATCCAAGCAGTCGCACGTCTACTTCCGAATTCCGGTGAAGCGCATCTTGCGCTCGCCAAGCATTTGTACTGGCGTTACCACGATTACGATCGCGCACGGAAGGAACTTAGTCTGGCGCAAAAGAGTTTGCCGAACGATCCATGGGCATTTGTGCTGGCCGGGTATATCGACCGACGGCAAGGACGCTGGACTGAATCAATCAAAAATCTCGAACGCGCAGTCGAGCTCGATCCGCAAAATCCTCACGTACTCCAGCAAATCGCTGGCAGCTATAATCGTCTGCGTCGTTACGCTGATCAGGAGCGAGCCCTGGACCGCGCAATCGCGGTTACCCCGAAAGAAGCAGTAATGCGAGCTGCGCGTGCGGAAGTCGAGCTCGACTGGCATGCCGACACGCGCCTACTGCTTTCTACCGTAGAAGCGATTGCTTCCGAAGATCCGCGCGAAGTCAAAAACATTGCCGAGCTTTGGCTTCGCGGATCGCTGTGCAAGCGCGATTTCGATAGTGCTCGCCGCGCCCTCGCTGCTCTTCCGGCGGCGGGGTGCTATCAAGAAACCATTCCGTTTCCGCGGGCCTGGTGTGAAGGCGTAGTCGCGCGGATGCGCGGTGATAAAGCTGCGGCCCACGCTGCGTTTACCAGTATGCGAACCGAAGCGGCCAAAATGATTGCGGAACAGCCTGATTATCCGGAAGGACTTTGCGTGCTCGGGGTAGCTGACGCGGCCCTCGGTCACAAGGACGACGCAATTCGCGAAGGCCGCCGCGCGGTCGAGCTCTTACCGGTAACGAAAGATTCCATCGTTGGCGCTCTGTTGGTGCAAAATTTGGCGCTTATTTATGCGTGGACCGGCGAGAAGGATCTTGCCTTCGAGCAGTTAACCATCGTGGCGAAGCTTCCCGGGTCTTTAAGCTATGGTGAGCTCCGTTTACATCCGTATTGGGATCCGCTGCGCGACGACCCGCGCTTTGAGAAAATTGTTGCGTCGATTGCGCCGAAGTAGGCGGCAACTATCGACGAAACGAGTGTTGCTCTGAGCGGCAGCGCAGTAACCTTGCCCGATGCCCAACGAACCAAATCCGTTCGCCGACGAAATTCACATCGAGCAACTTGAGGTTTCCGCTCGTATCGGAGTGCCGGAAGAAGAGCGCGCGAATCCGCAACGGTTAATCGTCAATATTTCCTTTTGGCCTTTTCAGCAGGCTCGCGATCTGGCGGATAAAATTGATCAAACTGTGAATTATTCGGCCGTGGCGGAAGAGACGAAAAGTTTTGTGTGCAATCGATCAGTCAGTCTGATCGAAACACTGGCGGATCAGCTTGCAACCCATCTGCTGAAAACGTTTCCGATACAGAAGGTGGCCATTGAAGTACGCAAGTTTGCTTTGATCGACGCAAAATACGTCTCTGCAACCGCGATGCGTACCGCCGCCGTCGGCTGATGATCCGAAAAGGCCGATTCAACAAGCCCGCTGCGGAGATTGCGCAGCGCTACGGCGAATCCGTTTCGTTTGATTGGAGGCTTTATCGCCACGACATCGCCGGGTCGATCGCGCATGCCGCGGCGCTCGCCCGCGCCGGAAAGGCGACTGGCGACGGGTGCGCCGTCACGGGACAACATCGCGGAGCAGATTCAGCGCTGGCGCTCGGATTTGGGCCTCACAGATGAATCCGTCTGAGAATTCAGTGGCGTTTGGTGCGCCTGGGATTGAGCCACGCTGGACCTCGAGTGCGAAAGAAGGCGTTGGCACGGCCTATCATACAAGTTGCCGCCTCTGGTTCACGCTCAGTCACGGAATCGTCAATGAGATTTACTATCCCCATGTTGATCAACCAAACACACGCGACTTTCAGTTTCTCATCAGCGATGGAGAAACGTTTTGCCACGAGGAAAAGCGCGACCTCACGCATGCGATTGAATACCCGGAACGTGACTGTCTGTTTTATCGCCTGACGAATGTTGAGCCGCGCCGCCGCTACAGGTTGGTCAAATATGTATTCGCCGATCCGCATCGATCGGTGTTGCTCGTGCATACAAAACTCGAGGTGTTGGACGAATCATTGCGCGACAGGTTGAGCGTCTACGCGTTGTTAGCGCCACACCTGGCCGGCTGTGGTGCCGGCAACTCCGGATGGTGTTCTGAGATCGGCGATAACAAACTCCTTCACGCGCAGCGGAAGAACACTCACCTGCTCATGGCGTGCAGCAGCGGTTTCTCTCGGCGATCCGTCGGCTACGTCGGCTTCAGCGATGGTTGGCAGGACCTGATGCACAACTTCAAAATGGATTGGGAATTTCAGGCAGCCGAGAACGGCAATATCGCGTTGACCGCGGAAGTAGAACTGCGAGACGACGGTGAATTCACCGTTGCCGTTGCGCTTGGTCGCAGTTACCAGAGCGCGGCCACGAAGTTGTTCCAATCGTTGGCCGAGCCATTTGAATTAAAGCGCGAATCGTATATTCGGCAGTGGCAGCGCGCGGTCATCGATCCCAAATTCGATTTTACTTCCGACACAACTGACGACGGCGGAATGTATCGGCTGAGCCGATGCGTGTTGCTGGCGCATGAGGACAAAGTTTTTCAAGGCGCGATAGTCGCCTCACTGAGCATTCCATGGGGCGAAACTAAAAGTGATCAAGATCTGGGCGGCTATCATCTCGTGTGGACCCGCGATCTCGTGCACAGCGCGACAGCGCTCCTCGCTACCGGTCAGATAGGCACACCGCTGCGCGCGTTGATCTGGCTGGCGGCGATTCAGCGGCCGGACGGCAGTTTTCCGCAAAACAGCTGGATTGATGGGACTGCCTATTGGTCAGGGTTACAGCTCGACCAGGTTGCCTTTCCGATACTGCTGGCGTGGCGGCTGCATAAGCAGGACGCGCTCGATTTGTTTAGTCCTCGCGCAATGATTTTGCGCGCGGCCGCGCGTTTGATCGCGCAGGGTCCAGTCACCGCGCAGGACCGCTGGGAGGAAAATGCGGGGTACTCACCTTCCACTCTCGCGGTTGTGATTGCTGCTCTCGTTTGCACCGCCGAGTGGGCCAAAGAATTCGGTAAAACGGAAGTTGCAGATTTCATATTGGCGTATGCCGACTGGTTAGCAGCGCACGTTGAAGAGTGGACGGTGACAACCGAGGGCGAATTGATCGAAGGCCTTCCCCGTCATTACATCCGCATCAATCCGGCCGATCCTGTAGCACCTGATCCGCACGCCGATCCCAACAAAACGATCATTCAGCTCGCGAATGGTGGTGGAATTCACCCGGCGCGAAATGTCGTTGGAGGGGATTTTCTGCATCTGGTGCGGTTCGGCATCCGCAAGCCGGACGATGCAATCGTGCGCGACTCAATAGAAGTGATCGACGGCGTGCTCAAACATGAGCTGCCGCAAGGCCCTGGCTGGCGGCGTTACAATCACGATGGCTATGGACAAAAAGACGACGGCAGTGCCTTCGACGGAACCGGCGTGGGCCGTTGCTGGCCGATTTTGACAGGCGAACGCGGCCATTACGAGCTGGCCGCAGGACGCGATTCAAAGCCCTTCATTAGGTCGATGGAAGATTTTGCAAACGAGGGCGGGATGCTCACCGAACAGTTATGGGACGGACCGGACTTGTCCCACAAGGGACGGACTCACAGCGGCGAGTCCGGCACCCACATGAAGCCCGGTTGCCCCACCGGCGCCGCAATGCCGCTTTGCTGGTCGCACGCTGAATATGTCGCGCTGGTGCGCAGTCGGCATGACGGCGTCTGTTTTGATCGCGTCGACCCCGCGTTCGAACGGTATGTCTTGAATCCGGCGCAAAGCCGTTATGAAATTTGGACGGTTCGGCATCCGCTTCGCCTTGCGCCTCCCGGAAAGATTTTGCGGATCATCGTCGCCGCCGAAGCAACTATCGTCTGGTCAACAGACAACTGGATCCGGCGTGATGAATCGCAGACGAGCTATCAACCCGAACTAAATCTCTGGTTTGCAGATTTTCCGACCGCAGAATGGCCGCAGGGATCAGCCTTTGCGTTTACATTTTTTTGGAAGCGCGATCAGCGTTGGGAAGGCCGCAACTGGCAGGTGAACATTTTATGAAAGCGACTCGAAGTGGCCGATCAGTAGACCACCCATGGCGGCCGAAATTCTTCCCGTAATCTATTTGGCGCGCCATGGCGAAACCGCCTGGAGCGTCACGGGCCAGCATACGGGGCTTACCGATTTGCCGCTGACCGGGCGCGGCGAACTCAACGCCAAGCGGCTGGGGGAGCGCCTGGCTGGATTGGTTTTCGCCAAAGTGTTTACGAGTCCGTTGCAGCGCGCCGTTCGAACGTGTGAACTAGCGGGCTTCGGCGCGGCAGCCGAGGTCGATCCCGATTTGGTCGAATGGAACTACGGCGATTATGAAGGTCTTCGAACCGTCGAGATTCACGCGAAGCGACCCGACTGGCAATTGTTTCGCGACGGTTGTCCCAACGGAGAATCGCCGGAACAGGTTGGCGCTCGCGCCGATCGTGTTCTCAGTCGCGTCCGGGCCGTCAAAGGCAACGTGCTGATTTTTTCGAGCGGGCATTTCCTGCGAGTGTTTGCCGCCCGTTGGCTTGGCCTCGAACCGTTCGCCGGAAAGTTTTTCGTGTTAGACACAGCGAGTCTTAGCGCACTTGGCTATGAAAATGACCTTTACTGTCCAGCGCTGCGGTTTTGGAATGATACTCGGCACGCTAGCGACTGACGGAAGACAGAAATGTAAGAATCGGCGCTACCTGAGCATTCGCTTTTATGCCCCATGTTCATAATCTTTCCGGATGAAAGAGGACGCGTGGGAAACCATTTCGAGCGAGCGGCACTTTGCGAATGCCCATCTGGAAGTCGTGACCGATCAGGTCCGAACGCCATCACGAAGCCAGCCGCGTACATGGACGATCGTGCATCGCAAGGCGGCGGTCGTTGTCGCGCCAATGACGCGCGACGGTAAAATTATTCTCATTCGTCAGGAGCGCATTCCAATCCGGCAGGCGATCTGGGAAATACCCTCCGGTCAGATCGATAATCACAGCGCTGATGAAGAGGAGATCAAAAAAATCGCATTGCGCGAACTTCGCGAAGAAGCCGGTTACGAGGTTGCCAAAGACGGCGAGATCGTTCCTCTCGGTTATTATTTTTCATCGCCGGGATTCACGGATGAGCGCGGCTACTTTTTTCTGGCGCGTTCAGTTCAGCGGTGTAAAGAGGGACCGTCGCGAGACGAAGGAGAATCGATTCTCGATTGCCGTGAATTTACTGTGGATGAAATTCGCCGCATGATCGCGGAGAACGAAATTCGCGACGCCAATACGCTGGGCATTTGCGCGACGCTGGCGGCGCGCGGTCTTCTGCCGCTGGCGCCGCGTTGATTCCTCCCACCCATGGCGCTGCGAGACATCTTTAAATTTCGCGACCTGCCGGACAGCGAAACTTCCAAGCCGTTTCTCGAACATCTCGAAGACTTGCGATGGACCATTGTGAAGATGGCGCTCACGCTTGGCGCCGCCATGATTGTTTGCTTCGCGTTTCGCTCGGCTCTCGTGCGGATCTTGCAGGCGCCTCTGCGCGACGTTGGTTCGCAAATTGGAACGCTCAAGGCGCTCGGCATCACTGATTCAATCGTGATTTCGTTTCACCTCGCGTTTTACGCGGGCATCGTTCTCTCTTTTCCGCTCCTGCTTTATTTTTTGGCGGAATTTGTTTTGCCCGCGCTTACCGCAGTGGAGAGACGCTTCTTATTTCCAGCGATCGGCGTCAGCTTCGCGTTATTTCTTCTCGGGGTAACGATTTGTTATTTCTGGCTGTTGCCGAAAACGATTCTCTTTTTCTTTCGCGACACCGAATCGCTGGGATGGGCGCCTACATGGACTGTGCAACAGTACTATTCTTTTGTGACCCGATTCACCATCGGCTTTGGTCTGGCGTTCGAATTGCCGGTCGTAGTGTTGGCCCTGGTTCGATTTGGATTGATTACTTACCGGTTCATGGCACGCACCCGGCCCTACGCAGTAGTGCTGATCTTTATTCTGGCGACCATCATCACGCCTACGCCGGACATCCTGACCTTGGTCGCGATGGCGCTGCCGATGTGTCTGCTTTACGAAAGCTGCATCTGGATTGCATGGCTCATGGAGCGCCGCCGCCTGAAACGGATCGCCGGTTAACCACGTGCACAAGCCGACTTACGAATTTCTTTTCGGTGCGTTCGCTTTTGTAATCGGCGCGGCAGTCGGCTCGTTTTTGAACGTCTGCATTTACCGATGGCCCGTCGATCTATCGATCAATCGGCCGCGCCGGTCTTTTTGCCCGAACTGCAAGCAGCCGATTCCATGGCAGCAAAATCTGCCATTGATTAGTTGGATTGTGCTTCGCGGTCGCTGTGCAAATTGCGGTGCGAAAATTTCGTTTCGCTATTTCGCGGTCGAACTGGTTACCGCGCTTCTTTTTCTCGCGATCTGGGGGAGCTTTCCATGGCAGGTGGCGATCGCATATTGGGTTTTTGTTTCGTTCCTTATCATCGGAACGTTTATCGACTTCGAGCATTTCATTATTCCTGATCGGGTAACGATCGGCGGAGTAATCGCCGGCGTCGCTTTCAGTGTCACTGTCCCAGCTTTGATGGGAACCGATTCCCGCCTTGCGGCCGGTGTTCGTTCGTTTCTCGCGGCCGCTCTGGGTTACGTGATCTTGTGGATTGTGTTAGAAGCGGGCAAAATCGCTTTCGGGCGAAAACGGATTCGATTTGAGGCGCCAACGCTGTTCACGTGGGCAAAACGCGGTGACGACGCCGATTTCGTTGTTGGGACTGAAGAAAGTTTGTGGAGCGATTATTTTGCGCGGGAGAAAGATCGACTGTTGCTCATATGCGAAGAGGTCAGGATCGACCACCACACGTACGGGAATGTAACGCTGGATTTTCGCTATGATCGCGTCACAGCCGAAGGTCACGTGACGATGCTCGATGATGTGACGCACATTTCCGGCGTAGCTCGCGAGCTGGTGATTCCGCGAGAAGCGATGGGGCGCGGCGACTTAAAATTCCTGGCTGCGATTGGCGCGTTTCTAGGGTGGCGCGCGGTGTTGTTTAGTCTTTTCGCCGGATCGCTGCTGGGATCCATTGTTGGGTTGATCACGCTCGTCGTGGGAAAACCTGTTTGGTCAGCCAAACTACCCTTTGGACCTTATCTGGCGTTTGGCGCAGTTACCTGGATGTTTTTTGGCACGTTTTTCTTGCGGTGGTACGGAACGCTGCTTAGTCCGTAGCTAAACGGCGAATTGCCTTCGCACGAGGCTACAGCGCGACAGTGGACAAGAATCGGACACCGGTTAAATGAGGCAATCCGAATGACGAAGCTCAAAAGAATGACGAATGATTAAATGACGAACAGTCGTAATCTGCCTTCGTAGTGATTCGGACTTTGTGTTTCCTTCGTCATTCGACATTCGTTCTTCGTCATTGGTTGAGTGCCCACTGGGCTGACGGCTCAGTTGCTGAAGCCGCAGCTTTCCGGCGGAGCATCAAGGCGAGATTAATCAGCTCACATTTCCACCAGCGCAGCAGCCCGCGCCAAATCTGTTTGCGAATTCGGATGTCCGGAACGAATCCATCGTAGAGTTCGCGCCAGCCTGCGTTTCTTTTTCCATAGTAACCGGTTGCCCATCTGCGATTCGCCAACGTGACAAGGCGTCGGCTATAAAAGGTCATCATGTTCCGAGCGAATCTGCCACCAATGCCCGTAAAGGGCAGGTTGAGAAATCCGCGTTCCGGATCGCGATAAACACCGCAGACCAAACCGACGTAATAACCGCTCACATCGAGAAGGAGCGCAGCCGACATCAGCTCCGCATCCCCCATGTAGTAGTATTTGTCTTTGTACAGACTTTCGAACCAGTAACGATAGGTGATTGGATATTGCTCGTTATAACGACGAAGCTGCTCGGTGACGTCTTCACTGGCCAGACTACGCGCCAGTAAATCGGCCACGTAATAGGAGGTGTAGGAACAAAAGTCGAGGCCAGGACTATAAAGCGGATCGATAAAACCGGCGGCGTCGCCCACTGCGGCCCAGCCGTCGCCGCAAACTTTTTCGCAGTGATACGGTAACATGGACAAGGCGTGTACGTCGCCTTCGATCACGCGGGCTGCGCCAAAAATTTCGCGGCCAACCGGGTTGCCGAGGATGTGGGTGTGCAATCGTTGACCGAGACTCGGTCCTTCCGGGAGCTTGAAAATACGGCTGTCGTAAACGATACCGGCGCTGACATCGCCTCCTTGCAATGGAATGATCCAGACCCACCAGCCGCGCCCGAAGAGATGGTTCGTCGCCCATTCGCGCGCGGTGCGACAGCGATTCGCGTAGTCGGGAAAACGTTGTCGCCATTCATAGCTGTCCCATTCCTTAACACCGCTGAATCGCGCCCAAACAGCGTTGATGGGGTGTTCGGTATTAGGACGAAAATATCCGAGTTTTCGCCCGAGCGTGGCAGCGCGCCCGGTAGCATCGACGATCCAACGCGCGCGAACGGTGCACTCGCCCCCAACGAGGGAGGCGCTAACTCTTTGGCCATTTCCGTTGTTCAGCTCCAGGTTCGCTACTTTCGCCGGACGCCATAATTCGCAACCCGCCTCCTCTGCGAGATCAAGCATGTGCGAATCAAGCTTTGCCCGGTCCACTTGAAACCCGGGCAATCTGCTCTGATAACGTGTGCCAACCTCGACGCAATCATCAAAGCGTTGATCGGGCCGATTCGAAAACCACAGCCGCAATCCCTGTTTTGCGAGCTGGTGATGACCGAGATAATGGGTGAGACCCAAAATGCGCGTCATGTAACAACTGCTTACTTCCGTGGTCGATTCGCCGACTTTGCGATCGAACTCGGCTGTTTTTTCGATGATCAGGACACGTGCTTTGGGTCTTTTGCGTTTGAGCATGAGCGCCGTCGCCGCGCCGGAAAATGCGCCCCCGATGATTACTACATCGTATTCTGAATCCATCGCCCCAAAGAGAATGGACTTTACTGCGTCCAAACGCAATTGCCTTCGTTTGGCATTGAAGGTTGAGCATTCAAGACTGAGCGTTAGGCGAAAATGATTTTTACGAATGCGCGCCTGATTTTCCCCGATGGAGTTCGTGATGGGCTTGAACTTGTTGCCGAAGAAGGAAAAATCACCGCGATACGCGAGCAGACACAGAGTGGCGGGGAAGGGGTCATCAATCTCCAAGGAAATTATCTTGCGCCCGGTTTTATTGATCTTCATGTGCACGGCGCGCTCGGCCGGGACACGATGGAAGCATCGGCAGAAGCGTTTCGCGCCATTTGCGATTTTCATCTGAGCGGCGGCACTACCTCGCTATTGCTCACAACCGCGACAGCGCCGATCGAGAAGATAATCGCTGCCTTAAATGCTGTGCGTGATTCGACTCACCAGCCTCGTCGGCGGTCGCGCCCTAGCAGTGCCATTGCGGGCGTTCACGTGGAAGGTCCGTTCATCTCAAAAGCGAAACGCGGCGCGCAGCGCGAGGAATTCATTCAGGACCCCTCACCAGCTCGTGTGCAGCAGTTGCTCGACCACGCAGATGTGATCAAACGCGTCACAATCGCCCCCGAGATACCGGGAGCGCTCGAGGCGATCGAAAATTTCCAGACGCGCGGAATCAGCGTAAGCGGAGGGCACAGCGATGCCTGGGACGAAGAGGCAACCGCTGCATTTGAGCGTGGAATGCGCAGCGTAACGCACACGTTCAATTGCATGTCCTCAGCGCGCCGTCGCGGAGTGTATCGTGTCGGTGGTTTGCTTGAATTTGCCCTAAGCGAACCGCGGATCAGTTGCGAACTGATCGCCGACGGTCATCACGTTTCCCCGACGTTAATGAAGATGTTGTATTACGCGAAAGGTCCTGGTGGAATTTGTCTCGTGACAGATGCAACTGCCGGCGCCGGATTGCCGGATGGATCGCGGTTTTCGCTGTTTGGCAATGATTGCATCGTGCTAGGCGGCGTCTGTTTGCTTGCCGACCGCTCGGCGCTTGCGGGCAGCGCCTCGCGCATGATCCAGCTCGTACGAATGATGGTAAGCGATGTTGATGTTCCGGTGCATGAAGCCGTCGCAATGGCGACACAAAATCCCGCACGCGCGATCGGTTTGGAAGGAAAAGGCCGATTAGCAGTCGGAGCCGATGCCGACTTGGTTATATTTTCACCGGAGCTGCAAGTTTTGGGCACGTTCGCAGGCGGTGAGAACATCTGGTCCAATTAACGCCGCCTTTAGCCCGGTGCGTCAGACTGCGACTAAGACGCAAGCCGTTTCAACAGCTAGTGCGCGGAGTAAACCGTCGAAACGGTTCCTCGCTCATTACGCTCTTGCCTCACCGCGCTAAACCCGCGGTGTTAGTTAGGTGAATCCAGCGACAACAGAAACTCTGCGATATCGAGCGCTGCGCGGGGCCGGCTCAGCTTTGCGATGTTCGCTGCCCATTCGCGCCATTCTTTTGCGTTGTCGGCGAACACGCGTTGCAGTCGAGCGACGACCGCCGCCGGTGAAAGCGCGATCACGCCGGAATTGGTTTCGACAATCAGACGCGCGTTACCTTCCTCCTGACCAGCGACGACGTGATTGATGATCATCGGGCAACCAGCGGCGATCGTTTCCTGCACCGTCGCGCCTCCGGCCTTCCCGATGAGCAAATGGCTTTCGTGCAGCATGCGGGGAAGTTCATCCGTCCAGCCAACGATCTTTGCCGGGCGACCATCTGCCGCCGCTTCGATCGCCGGCCGGAGTTTATCAGCGCGGCCAATCGTCACAGTCAGATCGACGCCGAGGTCCGCGAGTCGCCGCACAAGTTCCGGCGCGCCGTGGGTAGCGGCGTGGATCATGTACAAAACACGACGGTCGGAGTTATTGGAAGGCGACACTCGATTCGATCGCGCGAAGTCAGAAAATTTTGGGCTTACAGGAAACCCAAATACCTTGATTTTTTGCGGCGCGACGCCCACTCCTCGCAAGACCGAGGCGCTCTGTTCGTTTGCAACGAGGAAATAATCGGCGGCGCAGCGATACCATGCCGCATTGATGGTGATCGAATCCGTGACGACAACCACACTCTTGCATGTCTGAACACGGTCGGGGTTTTCTTTTCCAATTTCTCGGAGCACACTCGGATACGCCGGGAAAGTGCAAATCACCACGTCAGGTTGAAATCTGTCGAGCAACGCGCTGAAATGATCTTTCAGTCGGTGGAATCGCGCGAATTCCGTATCGAAATCTGTCTTGCGATCGAGCCATCGGTAAACAACTCCCCAGGTGCGCGGCGCGAAATTGACCAGTCCGAGGTAGCTTTTTCGCACCAACTCGTTGACGACGCCATAGGCTTCGGCGAACAAATCGTGCAATTCCACTTCGACCCCCTCCGGCGCGAGGCGGGCCAGACCGTCGCGAACGCCGCGCGCGGCGCTATTGTGACCCTCTCCAAAGCTGGCGGTAAGGATCAGGATTCTTTTTTTCACAGTTTGTTAGAAGACCCGCGTTTTTTACTCTTAATGGTATTCTTCTTCATCTCCATGCTCCGGAAGCCGCTGTGACAAGCGAGAGCCGGAGTAAGAATAGGAATAGGAGCAGGAATTAGGGGAAATGCCGGTGTTTTTCAACAAGCCGTCGAACAAGACTCCAAGGATGAGGCAATACGGCTGCAAGCTACCGAGCATTCGGACTTTAATGGATATTTACGTGCGCCAACGTAAACTGTGCGAGAGATGAAGTATCTCGGATTCATCTGGCGCGTTTTGCGCCGGCTGGTTTGGGAAACGGCGACTGATCAGACGACCGGCCTGGCTGCCCAGATGGCGTATCTGCTTCTTTTTGCGCTGGCTCCCGGGTCGCTCTTTCTCTGGCATCTGCTGGGTCTGTTCGGCACCGATCCGAGCACGTTGCACCGGATGTTCCTTCTCTTAAAAAGCTTCATGCCGCCGGACCCGAAAGTGCAGGACATCCTAGATTCTGCGATGGCCAATGTGGTCGTAACGGGCTCAAGCGGTCTGCTCGCGAACGCAGGGATCATTCTCGGCATCTATTTCGGGACCGTTTTCATCGCGACGATCTCAAGGGCCCTTAGCCATACGTACGGGATGCGAGAAGATCCGCATTGGTGGTCCAAATATGTCATTTCATTTTTCATGCTCTTCTGGTTCGGAATCGTTATCGTGTTTTGCTTCAACGCGATTGTTTTTGGTGAACGGCTGGCGGGCCTTGCGGAAGTCAATTTTCAGCTGGGCTTTCCACTGCAAGCATGGATCGCGACATTGAATTTGCCTTTTACCTTTGTAGCGCTGGTCATTCTCGCGCTCGCGCTGTATCTCCTGACACCGGAGAATTATCTAACCATTCGTCAGGCGTTACCGGGCGCGATTTTCTTCGCGGTCGGCTGGATCATCGCGACAAAACTTTTTCAGTTCTATGTGGGAAGATATGATCGCTATAACCCGACATATCTCGCGCTGGCGTCCATCGTTGTGCTGCTCACCTGGATGTATCTGACTTGTCTGCTGCTGTTGCTGGGAGGCAAATTGAACGCCATCCTTCGGCGGGAACGCGAAAGAATGCGCAGGGCTGCGCCTCTCGCACCTGAGCCTGCCGTGGCCAGTTGAAGAGTTACAACGTTACAACGTTAAAAGGGGAGAAGTGATCGACCTTTGTAACCTCTGTGTCTCTATTAACTTTTTTAACGATTCCGTTGATCGCGTCGCGCGCTCTGTTACGCTCCGTCGCAGTGGTGCGCTTTCGCATTTGGGTCGCAACTGCGCTCGCCGTCGGCGCAATCATTACAGGTGTCCTTCGCGCGCAAGTCGGTGAAGAACAAAAAAGTCGGCGTGACGAATCGGAGTCAAGTGAGGCAAACGCCTCATCTTCTCGGCCGAGAAAATCTCCGACCCCAAAAGCAAAAGGAGCAAGGAGTAAATCAGCGAAGAGACAACAAGCCTCTGCGACGCCAGACGAAGCGTCCACCGCGATTCCACGCGCCAAATTAGCGTCCGAAAAAGCGCGAACGGAAGAAGACGCTTCTCCAACTCCAAAAAAATCGCCGGGTCCAAGCTTCAGCAAAAAAACCGCGAAAAAAGGGACCAGCGAAAACAGCAGCGGATCGCCAGGTCCACAGGAACCGCCGAACAGTCGCAAGACAACGTCCGCGAGAGAATCTGGCGAGCCAGAGGGGACAACCCCATCGGCCACGCCGCGCGAGACGCCGGAGCCGAGTGGTTCATCGAAATCAAAACGGCGCCATACGCCCACACCCAAGCCGAAAACGACGAAGAAGAAATCCAGCGAGAAAGAAACCGCACGAAAAACCAGAAAAACTGCAAAACCCAAACACGCGTCTAAAGAAGAGGAAACACCGAAGCCCGCAAAAACGCCTCCGCCTCATGCAGAAGAGCGCGGCGCATCATCAGAAATATCATCTGCACCGCCACGGGCGATTGCCGTTCCTACGCCAACTCCGGCACCCCAACCAAAGACTTCCCGTGCTGTTCCAGCCGGCGAGCGAGCCCAGGTTGTGATTGAAAAGTCCGGCGTCGAGGAAGACCAAGGCTTTGAGCCGCCACCATCACCGCCGCCGCGGAAATTCGGTTTCTGGCCGTGGTCCCGACGATCAGCGAACTATCGATATCTTACCAGCTCAGTCATCGAAGCGATCCGGCGCGCGCCGGTGAAACGCCGCCGATGGCAATTCATTGTGGTGCACAATAGCGGCACGCGACAGGGAAACGCACGCGTGTTCGATTACTACCATCGGCACGTGCGAAGGATGCAGAATGGTCTCGCCTATCACTTTGTGATTGGGAACGGAACGTCGACCGGTAACGGGCAGATCGAAGTCGGCGATCGCTGGCGGCGTCAAATCAATGGCGGCCACGTGCACAGCGATTATCTGAACAACATTTCGCTCGGGATTTGTCTCGTGGGCGATTTTAATCGCGACCAGCCAACGCGCGCGCAGCTCGACTCGTGCGAGGAGCTTATCCGTTACTTGCGAGAACGCTGCGGCAAAGTCGACAGGGGCAATATCCCCGTGCGGCCGCATCGTGAAATGAATCCACCGCGCTGGGCAACGGATTGTCCGGGAGACGCTTTTCCCTATTCGTGGTTTCGCAGGTTCTAAGTAGTCGCGCGTTACCGACATGCCATGTCGAGCGCAGTCGAGACATTTCTAGTTCAGGCAGGGAGCTAGAGCTTCCTCGACGTCGCTTGGAATGACAAAAGACGTCACTTGCGTTCCGCGACCATCAAGTTGGCTTCCTTGTAATTCCAACGGTAACCGAATCCGAAATCAAGCGGCGGCGGGTTACTTTGTTGGAAAAGCTCGTGCAATCGGGGCTGGTAATGTTGTTTGAACAGCTCAATCGGGCCGAGGTAGACACCATATAGACGCAGATTCCATTTGTTTGGGTCGATGTAGGCCAGCGGAATTCCGGCATCGTCCTGCACAATTATCTTGCTGTGCTCGAGGATAAAATTGCGAATCGTAGCGAAACCATTCTCAAACATTAGATACGACGCCGATTTGAGAAAACTGGAGGCGATGCCCAATCGCTGGCAAAATTTTAAGAAACCGGAAGCCGCCTTGATACCGCCGTCAGAAATATCGGTGGTAAAATAATAGATCGTTTGCGGTTCGCCTGATTGATTGTCGGCGTAATTGATCCGCACCCCGGGAACACTGCCGCCTTTCTTTCCGGCCCTGGCTTCTTCAAATGCCCCGCCGCTGTTGAGAGAGCCGAACGTCACATTCGTGATCGATTTGTCAGCGCGCGCGATGAACGCGTAGAGGATCGGCAACACACCATTCAGGTTCTGCTCGTGCAGATCGATTTTCATATCTTTGGTGATGAAGTACGTCGTGTTCAGGGACGACTTCATTGCGTTCTCAAGATTTCCCAGAGCGCCGGAGAGATTCGTTATGCGCAATGGATCGGGCGGTGGTCCCATCGCTTCTTTCCCGCAAAGCACATAAACCGCAGCTTTTGGAAAAAATTGATCGACGTAGAGAAAATCCGGCCCGCTGAACATGTAAAACGCCACAGGGATGGGCTGCAGCGATTCTGGAAGATACGTTTCTTGCCATGCGTGCAGTTTCTGAAGCTGCCGTAGATTCAGCTTTGAAAATTGTTCTTCAAAAAAAGCGGCGTGCGCCTGCCACGCCGGGTCGCGCGTAAGCGGCGCAAGCGGGGAGGTTTCCGGCACTGGCATTCCTGCAAGAAAACGCGCCACATCGTTAGGTCCGGCCGCTACCGGCACGGCACGGGGCGCAACTTCGGGATTCTCCTGCGCGTACAGACTTAGCGCGCTTACAAGAGCCACGATCACGGGCAATCCCGCGCACCTTTTCCAAGGCGGATTCATAGCGGTCGATGCGAGCGTTTCCTCGCACAAAAATAGAGGAGTAAACCCAGTAGCGCGGTTGCGACCCCAGCCAGCGATTCAGCGGTCTTCGAAAGCAGCAGATAAAACATCATCCAAAGTGTGATCACGGCGAAAATAATCGGGGGCAGCGGGTATGCCCACACGCGATAGGGCCGGGCGATTTCCGGACGCGTCGTGCGCAGCACGATGACTCCCAGCACAGTGAACAGCGAGCAGAGCAAGAGACTGAACTGGGTGTACTGCACAACGCTTTCAAAGCTGCGCGTGAGCAAGAGCAGATTGACAATGAGCAACTGCAGCACAATGGAGTTGGTGGGAATCCCGTGAGGATTCTTTCGGCCAAGCATTCGGAGCAACCAATGATCTTCTCCCATCGACATGCTCACTCGGGACCCGATCCACGTCATTGAGCTGATTGCGGAAACCAAGCCGAGACAAATGACCGCGCCAGCAGCACGTCCTCCGCTTGCCCCAAAAATATGTTTGCCTGCGATCAATGCTACTTCGAGTTGACCTTTCAGTTCCTGTGCGGGCGTAGTGGCGAGGAAAATCGCATTAAGCAACACGTAAATGAGGATCACAACGCATGTGCCGACGAGCAGTGAGCGCGGCACATTTTTTTCCGGCTGCTTGATTTCGCCGGTGATGTAGACCGCTGCGTTCCAACCCGAATAGGAATACATCACGTAAACCAGCGCCACCGCAAAGGACGCGCCGAAAATCGACATGTTGTCGCCGGGCGCGGGCAGAAAACTGATTGGTTGTTTTGGGTGAACAAAAAACCCGGCCACAATTAGTGCAACGATCAGGACCAATTTTACGAGTGTCGAAAGATTTTGGAACGCGCTGCCAACCCGCAGATTCTTGAGATGAAACAGCGCGACCAGCCAAACTACCGCAAAGGAGAGGAAGACCGGTGAGCCAAAGCCGAGCACCCCGTTCAGGTATTTGCCAAATGCCATCGCTGCGAGCGCGATCGGCGCGGCAAATCCAACCGTAGCGGAAACGAATCCCGCCATGAATCCGAGCGCGGGATGATAGATCTGCGACAGAAAATGGTATTCCCCGCCGGAACGCGGCAGCGCCGCGCTGAGTTCGCCATAACAAAGTGCGCCGCAAAGCGCGGCGGCTCCGCCGATCACCCAAAGCATCAGCAGCGGAAATCCCGACTGAATGTCCGCCAATTGAAAACCAAGGCTCGTGAAAATGCCGGTCCCAATAATGTTGGCGATAACGATCGAAGCCGCGGTGATGAAGCCGACGGTGCGTCGCGGTGCTGGTGATTTCGCAGAACGACGTTCAGCAATCGTGGTCATCTCTGTATCGACAATCTCGAAATTATCAGGACTGGCGAATTGTTTCGGAGCGGCATTCAAGTTCATCATTGGCGAAGGAGCTTGCGCGACACGCTGATCTGCGCTTGGAAATTTGTTTATGGTTTAAGGCGAGTGCGGAATCAGATCTCCGGATTTCCTGAGTTGTCAGAAGCTATTCCCGGCGTCACTTTGAACGCGGCATGAATGCATCTCCCAAGCTCTCCATCGAAACGGCAACCCAACTCGCAGTGTTTCTTGCAAATCGTCCCGGGGCCCTTGCGCGCGTGTGTGAAGCACTCGGTAACGCCGGAGTGAATATTCATGCGCTGGCTACTTCCGACACTGTCGATCATACGGTGGTGCGCATGGTCGTGAGCGATCCCACGAAGGCCCTCATGCTCCTGGGCGAAGCGGGCGTGCTCGCACTCGAGACCGAAGTGCTCACGATCGAGACGGCGAGCCAGCCTGGCGTCCTTGCCAAAATCGCCGAGCGCCTCGCCGACGCTGAGGTGAATATCGAGTACACGTATCTGGCAGGGAGCCCCGGAGCGGAAAAGGGACTCATCATCCTGCGGCCGTCGGACATTGAAAAAGCGCGGCGCGTCCTGCAGGATCTGTAGGGCGGTGGCTTGCACCACCGGCTAACCTAGTGCATTCCGCCCGGATTGAGCCTTAAGGGCGAATCTCGATTGTCGTGCCATCGGGCGTCACGCGCCAGAGTTCCTCGATCTCTTCATCCGTGAGCGCAACACAACCCGCCGTCCAATCCTTCCAACGATGAAAGGCGCCAATCCAACCAAGTCCGTTTCGAATTCCGTGTAGCATGATATCAGAACCCGCTGAGACCCCGCGCGCAGCCGCACGGTTGCTGTCCTCATCTGATGGATAAGAGATGTGTAGCGCGAGGTGAAAACTGCTTTGCGCATTTCGTCTGTCTATGTTGTAAGTCCCTTCGGGTGTTTTCATGTCGCCTTCTTCCTGCTTTGCTCCAATCGGTTCGCGACCTAGTGCGACTCGATAAGTTTTGATCTGCTTGCCAGCCCGAAAGATCGACAATCTTCTCGCCGATTTTTCGACCACAATCCGATCGACTGTTGTTGCGGGTGATAGGCGGTGCCAATTGTGATGCGCGTACAAGTAAAGTGCCAGAGCGCAAATCGCGATAAATGCAGGGATGATTTTGCGCGCCACATTGTGAGGTTTCGACGGCGTTGCCTAAAAACGCAAACGGCCGAGCTTGGATCGCACGGTGTCCACTGTTCGTGATTGCCAACAGAGACTCGATGCCGGATAAATGCGCGGCGCGTTTATGACTCCGGTAAGAACCTGGCTCGGTTATTCGTATCCTCTGGGCGCTACTTGGATGGATAACGGCGTCAACTTTGCCCTATTTTCCGACCACGCCACGGGCGTTGAGCTTTGCTTGTTTGAGAATCGGGAGGCCACCGAAGAGAACATTCGCGTCCCGATTAGTGAATGTACCGATCAGGTCTGGCACGTGTTTTTGCCCGATGCGCGTCCGGGACAATTGTACGGTTTCCGCGTTGCCGGTCCGTACGATCCCGAACACGGCTTGCGGTTTAACAGTTCGAAACTCCTGCTCGACCCCTACGCCAAAGCTATCGCCGGAGAAGTGAGCTGGGCGGATGAAATGTTCGGTTATGTCATCGGCGATAAGAAAGAGGATTTGACGCAGGATTTCCGGGACGATGCGTGGGGCGTGCCGAAATCGGTGGTCATAGACACGCAATTCGATTGGCAAGGCGACCGGAAGCCCGGCGTTCCCTTGGATAGTTCCGTGATCTACGAGGTGCATGTGAAGGGTTTCAGCAAAATTTGGCAGGACCTTCCGGAGGAGTTGCGAGGCACCTATGCGGGGCTCGGCAGCGCGGTGGCCATTGATTACTTGAAAAAACTTGGCGTGACCGCGATCGAGTTATTGCCTGTCCATGCGCACATTGACGACAAAGTTTTAGTTGATCGCGGTCTGACGAATTATTGGGGTTACAACACGATCGGTTTTTTCGCGCCCCATGCGCAATACTCCGGCAGCGGGCAAATGGGCGAGCAGGTGTCCGAGTTCAAGTCGATGGTGCGCAGTCTTCACGCGGCTGGAATCGAAGTCATTCTCGATGTGGTCTACAATCATACCGCTGAAGGCAATCATCTCGGCCCTACGCTGTGCTTCCGCGGGATCGACAACATCGCTTACTACCGATTGAATCCGCAGAATCCGCGCTTCTATCTGGATTTCACCGGCACGGGCAACACCTTCAATCTGCTTCACCCTCGCACGCTGCAATTGGTAACTGACAGTCTGCGTTATTGGGTGGAGGATATGCACGTCGACGGATTTCGTTTCGATCTCGCGTCCGCGCTTGCGCGCAATCACGAGGGCTTCAACAAACTGCATCCCTTCTTCCAGGTAATCCAGCAGGACCCGGTTCTTTCGCAGGTGAAACTAATCGCGGAACCGTGGGACGTGGGCGAGGGCGGGTATCAAGTCGGGAATTTTCCGGCGCCCTGGTCGGAATGGAACGGCAAATATCGCGATGCGGTTCGCAGTTTTTGGAAGGGCGATGAACGCCGCGTTGGCGAAATGGGGTACCGGCTAACGGGGAGCCCCGATCTGTATCAGCACGATGGCCGACGCCCGTACGCCAGCATTAATTTTGTCACGGCGCATGATGGTTTCACGCTGAACGATTTGGTCAGCTACAACGACAAACACAATGAACTGAACGACGACGGCAACCACGACGGCGACAATAACAATCTCTCATGGAATTGCGGCGTGGAAGGTCCAACCGATGACCCGCAGATCAACGCGCTCCGCGAACGGCAGCGGCGGAATTTCCTGACCACACTTTTTCTTTCTCAAGGTGTGCCGATGCTCACTGGCGGAGACGAGTGGGGAAGAACTCAAAAGGGCAACAACAACGCTTATTGTCAGGATAACGAGATCAGTTGGTTCGATTGGACGCGTGACGAAAAGCAGAACCAGTTTCTCGACTTCACGCGAAAGCTGATTTGGTTTCGCAAGGCGCATCCGGCATTTCGCCGGCCGAAGTTTCTTCGGGGTCGCCGGATACGCGGTTCGGAGATTCGCGATGTAATGTGGTTCAATCCCGGCGGCAGCGAGATGACTGATGAAGAATGGGCCTCGCCGTTTGTTCGATGTCTTGGCATGCTGCTAAGCGGCGATACGGTCGACGTTGTCAGTTTTGAGGGCGAACCCGTCCGCGACGATACATTTCTGCTGCTGATTAATGCTCATTATGAACCGATCCCTTTTGTCCTCCCTGGTCAGGAGAATCTCGAGTGGCAATTGATTCTCGACACGATGGATCCGGACGGTTTTTTGGCGGAGCCAGGAAAATTCGCCTCCGGCGATGACGTCGATCTCGGCGGGCGCGCCTGCTGTTTGCTGCAGCTCGTAAAGGGCGCGCAAGCCCAGGCCCGCGCGGAATCCTGGAAAAAGCGACCTGTCGAATTTCCGCCGCTTAGCGCGGAGGAAGAACGTGCTCGGCACACGTGATGCGCTGCAATAGAAATTCGGGCAACGCATTCTTGTCGCGAGAAGCGAATTAGATTATAGAAATAGTAAGCGCGTGTTATCATGCGCGGCCAATCTTTTGGTCAGCGATTTGCCCATGACAGCGAGTTCTCTTGTGATCGTCACCGATCGAGGGAGTTTAAAAGCATATCTGGTGAACGAGACGCCCACGCGCGGACCAAGCCTGCAACTCGTACAGGCGTTCAACATTACCGACGCGCACGGAAGGCTAGTCGATAAGGTGAGCGATTTGGCCGGGCGATTTCCCGTGACCGACGGCGCGGGTGCTCATCACGGCGCGAGCTCTATCGCCGAGCGGACGCAATTGGCAACAGAAACCGATCGCCGCATTCAGAAAGAGCTCGCCGATCAAATTACAAAAATTGTCTCGAGCAACGGAAAGCAAGCGTGGTCGTTTGCTGCGCCGGCTGAGATTCACTCTGCGGTTGTCGATCTTCTCCCTCCCGCAGTGCGCAACCGGATCGTCGAACACGTGAAATCGGATTTGGTGAAGGTGGAACCGGCGAAATTGATTTCGCGATTTCGCTCGTTACAGCAAATTTAGTGACGCCATGCTGGAATATTTTTATTCCCTCAACGTCGGGAGGCTCGCTAGTATCTAATTAATCATGCAACTGCCTGTTAAGATCTCCTATCGGGGTCTGGAAAAATCTGACCAGATCGATAATCTCGTTTTCGATTATGCAGCGCGACTTGAAAGATTTTGCGACCACATCAACCGCTGCGACGTGGCCATCGAGCAGACCAATCATACGCATCAAAAAGGTAATCCGTACCGGTGCCGTATCGACGTGACGGTCGCGCCGCGGCACGAGCTCGTTGCGGATGAAAAACAGATGGACAACGGCACCCACGAACCGCTGAAAAAAGTGATCCACGACGCTTTTAAAACAATGGAGCGCGAGCTGCGCCGCGTCGTGGACAAGCAAAGACGCGACGTTAAAACGCACGCCGATACCCGTTCGCCGAAATAATCGCGCCGCGCGTCCGTCAGCTAGGGGTGATTGACCTCAATTGCCTCTGCCTTTGTTTCATTAGTCCTGTTGTGCCGCTTACGATCACGAGCCCAGCGCTCGTCAGCCAAAGCCAATAGCCCGCGCCGTAGCCGACGATTTTCTCATAGGTCGGCGCCTCACTTGCAATCATGGCGTGGCGGAAGAGAAACGCGACCATGAAGGCTGAAGCCAGGATTCCCAGCAGCAGCGCGGCCTTATTCTTTCCGGCAAAAGAAAATACCCAGGCGGCAAGCAACACTGGATTGGCCAGCCACTCGAAATATCCACCAAAGACTCCTATGAGCCCGATCAATAGCAAATACCAACCGGACGGGGGTGGCTTGGGAATATGCGTCTCAGTATAGAAACCGTTCTGCGTCAGCGACGCCGCGAAAACGATAACGCTGACAAGCGTAATGATTTTTGGAAGCCGCATCACAAGATCGATCATAATAACCACACCGCGCGAACAGAAGCGGTATTTCGAAACGGAGAACGCCGGGAATGAGTCTACTGATTTCGCAGATTCAGAGCCGCAGAATTCTTCTGACAAAAATTATCTGCGTTAATCTGCGTAATCTGCGAGCGAATTAACTTTTCTTTGCGTACTTTTCTGCGCCAAGAAAGTGCAATGAAACGTACGGCTCATCGCCTGACCCAGCTGTCGTGTGGAATTGGCGGAATGTGAAAGAGCTCACCAGCGCGCAACTCGACCACTCGCCCATCATCGAAGGCAGCTGTCGCAGCGCCGGAGAGCACTAAGCCAACGTGTTCAACATTGCACCGGGTCGCACCCACGCCCGGCCCGACGTGCTCGCTCCATTTCCAACCCGGCTCATAGGTGGCGCGACCAACCGTCATGCCGCCGACATGCACAATTTCAAAACGACCTTTCTGCATGACGCGCACTTCATCCGGCGCCTCGAAAGATTTTAAAATCACGGCTATTTGCTCGCTGCTCATGCGTGACTTAACGGCGACAAGGCTCTCGTAAAATCAAAAGCGCTCCTCGCGTTCCGCAAAGGATTTGTGTCATTGGTGGATTGGGAAAAATGCTTCCAGTCCGGGCGATTTGGTGCCGGCCAGATAAAAGTATCCTGTAAATCGCGGGTAATTGTCAGGATCCGATTGCCAGCGATAAGTGGCGTCATACTCTTTGCCGTCAAAATGGAAATGGATTCGTAGAACTGGAATACGATCGGCGCCCGCCACGGTATCAAATCGAGCGGCGCATTTGTCGGTCCTGCCTTCGACGGTTCGTGTGACTTGTAGAACTCCTCCCTCGTCTCGAAGTGTTACATGTCCCGTGTAAGTTGCAGCCGAATCAGCCTTGCGCCCGATGAGGTCATATTCTCCAGCCATGTAACCACGCAGGAACTCCTCATCGACGGGCTTGGCGTTCCCATCGGCCCCGAACACGGAGTGAGAACCGATGAGGAACATCGTCGCGAGGATTACAAGGGATACTGTCATGTTGCCTAACGAGGTGGAGGCTTAGCTACCGCTTGATCACGCGGTCTGCAGTTGCTTGCACATTATTTCACCGGGCCGCTGGTGCCAAACACACGGGCCAAGTACTCTCCACCCCAGGCGTGAATACCACGCCTGCTTGTCGAGCGTGAACAAATAAAGAGTCTGCATCCCTCGCGACCGAGCCGCGTCTTCGACGGTGGCACAGAGTGCCGCACCGATACCCTGCCGACGAAAATCCGCGCCAACAAACACTCCGCCGAGCCAGGGAGTCAGATCTTCCCGCCCCTCAAGATCATGCACGCGAAGAGCGGCAGTCCCCAGAAGTTGTCCATTCGCATGCGCAACCCACGCAATGGGCAACTTATCTCGATTCATGTGCGCCTTTAGTTTTTTGATTCGAGCGTCAGGATTTCCTTCACCTAGAATAGAATCCCACTGCTCAAAGAGCCATTGCGCCAGTTCTGGGATGTATCCTGGGTGCTCAATCAGGTAGCTAATCTGAACTCCACCCATATCGATCCAATGTTCGGCCTAACAACCAAGCTGAGCCACCCAGCTACTTGAAACAAGAGGTTTTATTCAATCCAGAGTGCAGCAAGTAGCTGGGTTCGCTGCAGCGCCTAGTTAGCCTCTGTTTTCAAGTCCTGCCTTCTTCCTCTGCTCTCGAATCGAGTCCGCCTGGCTTTCTACCTGGTCGCGCATTTTCTTCAATCCTGCACGGTTCTCTTCATAAATGGTCGCAAATTTCTTCTTAGACGTGAATCCGTTCGGCGTCGGCGTCCCACTTCAGCGCTCGGTCTATCGCCTTCACCCAATCTTTCACATTACCGCCGGCATACTCATTAATGGTCTTGCCGACTGTGGCGCTGAGCGAACTGAACAACGCAGGGTCACCGCTCGGATCCATGTTCGGGTTCGCCTTCAGATGAAAGCGGTATCGTAGCTGCCCAACATAGAACCAGAAAACGCTTCGTCCTTCTTCCCTTCGCGAAACAACCGAGCAGCATATCCGTAGTAAGCCGACGGATGTTCATTCGGTAATGCCGCCTCGATCGTTGCCGGAGGAAGCTTCTTCAGATCCTCCGGTGAGAGCGCTGCATGCAATGGGGCGTAAGCGCTCAAAAGTGTCAGAAGTATCAGGATTCGTAGTGACATAAAATTCGTTGGCTAACCAAGCATTTTGAGAATTCGGCAACGCATGATCGAAAGCTTACAACAAATTGCTGGGTTGGCTCCAGCGATTGGTTAGACCTGTCTTCGCGTCAGCGAGTCAGTGCAGTGCCGCGGCTACACCCACAAACATCTAGGGCACAACCTGCAAAATGGCACCGGTCCAGACGCGCTTATGTGCCTGTGCGACTAATACAACGTTGGACATCACCTGCGAAAAGCCTCCTAGTGACGGCGCCTGCCCAACCCCCAATACCCCAGGAGCGCTGTCAAGACCAGCAGGGGGCCCACGACCAAAAAGAAACCGTACCTGTGTTGAGCCAGAGGAATACCACCTACATTCATGCCAAACAAGCCTGCCACCAGGTTGATCGGCAAAGCCAGCACAGTTACTAGCGTCAACACAAACAGCGTGCGATTGGTCTGTTCATTGACGAGGGCGGCCAATTCTTCCTGAAGCTGTTTGACGCGCTCAACCAGGGCCGCGGTGTCGCTAATGGCGGTGGAGAACTTCTCTGCAGCTTGTTGCAGGTTCTGAAGCTCGTCTTCCGTAATCCAATCAGGAGGCCGACTAAGAAGGCGAAAGAATGCAGCCGGTTCCGGGGCCAAAAGCCGTTGGAGTCGAACCAACATCCGCCGCAGAGTACCTAATTCGCTGCGACTGACAGAAATGCGCTTGGCCAGCAGTTGCTCTTCCATTGGGCCCACCGCCCTTTTGGACTTCCGCACAATGTCAACCAACACACTGGCCTGATCTCGCAACAAGCGCGCCAGAATTTCAATCGACGAGCGAAAAACTTGGCCTCCCTGCACCGCTGCCCGGAGTTGGTCAATCGAGCGCCAGGGCCGGGCGTGCGCGCTTACCAGCACGCGCGGCTTTACGCAAAGAGTCGTAGTCGCAACCGGGGCGTCAAATGTGAAATCGAAAAGCACATCATGGATACGCGCCACCAGTGAGTCTGCGTCCTGCTCCAAATGAGTGGCGTCTACATCGCTATGCAGCGATTCGTAAAAGGTATCGGGCAAGGTCAGATACCGCCGTAGCCAAGCCTCAGAACCCACATTGGAAAGCGAAAAATGCAACCAGAGGAATTCATCCGGTAAGCCGGGACCCGACGCGGTCAAAAACTCAATCGCCGCCTCCGAAGTGATTGACCGTGCTGGTTGGTTGGGGACAAAATGATAGCCCCAGACCGGCCCATCCTGGTCTGAACCGGAAGTCGGTTGAATATTTTGCTCCATTGTTTGAGCAGCCATTAGATCATTGGTCAGCTTATTTCCCACCGGTGGAAGGCGCCCAAGGGAGCTGAGCACCACTACCGGCAGTGAGCTTTGCTTTACTTACTCTCAACTATCACCTTTCAACCCTCAACTTCTCAGTACAACGGCCCGCCTGAGGCGGGTTGGCTCGCGCGATTGGTTAGGCGTTTCGGCGTGCGGGTGAGACCGCATACACAGTGAAAAGGCCAAGCGCTAAAGAAACTACCGTAAAGAGACGCACCAAGCCGGGTCCTCGCGAGGACCACAGAGCAAGAATGATGTCCGCAAACTGGACACCGACAAACGGCGTAAGCACGCCTCCGATGACGATGAGAAGGCCAAAGACGCGGAGAAAAATGGGAAGGCGCGACCCCGTTACCGCGCAGAGTAGCACAATGCCAATGGCGATGCGCAAGGCCGCCGCGACGTAAATGACAGAAGGAGCCTTAAAGAAACGCACCACGCCAACAAAGGCTTCGGGAGCGAGGACGCCGAGAAGCCCCTGCGTAATGAGCAACACGCCGACGAGAACAGCTATAAGTGAGATCACATGTGTCGGTCTCGTGCGCCTAACGAGAAACAGATAAGCCACCCAGCCACTTGAAGCAAAAGTGTGGATTTCGCCGCACGCGTAACGCAAGTGGCTGGGTTTGGCTTCATCGATTGGTTAGGGCGCGGAGCCTTTTCGCCGATATCGACCGAGAAATAGCTCCGGTACACAAGTAAGGCACAAGGCGCCAACGATTGTTCCGACGCCGATCCACCTCCACCCGGATCGTCCAAGCGGCAGAAGCCCGAGGCCATAAACGAGGGAAACAACAGCGCAGAATATGAAAAATGGCCCCGTAAAGCGGCAGTGAACGCGGCCACATCGAGAAGCGTTAAGTAGACACGCTACGCCCATGACCGCGAGCGACGTTGACCACAAAATCGTTCTCAACTCAGCCGCTTGGCCAAAGCCAATTGCAAAGGCACACCATGGTACACACCAGAGAAGGAACGCGCTTAGTCCTCTGCACAGCAGGTCGCGCTCCGAACCATTGGAGTTGGATATGTGGCTGCTCATTTGGAAGTCGGCCTAACGACGCAAGCTCAGCGACCCCCGCCGGAAACGCCCGGTTGGCTGCAACAGTCGCTCACAAATTATCCGAATCGCTCGACTGCCCAGCGGGGCAGCGGTTCGCCGCAGCATCGTGTTAGGCCGATCTTTTCGAAATAAGTCGTCGAAGGACATGGCCTTTCCACATCCAAAATCCCGAAAGGACAATCACAGGAAGAAAAACAAACCGAACAACGGGGCGTAATTTGGAATTTCTTCAAACGGACTTATAAATATGACCGAGTATCGGAATGCTAAAGACGATGTGCACTAATCATTTAATCCCTTTCCATCAAGAATTTGCTGCATGCATTTTTCAATCCTTGACTCCCGGGTTTTGGATTGTTTGGGTGCAGAAAAATAAAGGATGTATCCTCTTTGCCGTCCCGGCGTCAATGCATCAAAGGCAGTTTTCAATGCAGGGATTTCATCTAATTTATTTTGAAATTCTTCAGGAATCGCAAAATCAGCGGTTTTTTTATAATCCACTTTCAAACCGGCTTTTTCCACTTCAATGGCTTCTTTGATATAGGCTTTCAGGATAGGTTCTATCTTATCTATTTCCCGAACATTGGTGAACCGAATCTGGCGAGCTGCCTGCACATTCTTAGTTTGTTGGACTAGAATACCCTTGGCATCCTTTAACAAGGCACCTTTGAAAAACAGAAGCGCACAGTATTCTTTAAATCCATGTATTAAAACTATGTTACTATTCTGAAACGTGTAACAAGGTTTACCCCACTTCAATTCTTCGGTCAGCCCACAGCCAAGACTGATCCTTCTCAATTTCTCCATTTCTTTCTGCCACTTTTTGGCTCTTCTTAAATATTGATCAACCTTGGGATTCATTCTGTTCATTCTGTAAATCTATTTATCGGCGAAACCGCGTCATTTACTCTGGCCTAACGAGAAAGAGATAAGCCACCCAGCACTTTGAACATCGGCGTGCGCATTAAGCGGAAGCCTTATCACAAAGTGCTGGGTCGGCTTCATCGATCGGTTAGATGCCTCAAGTGTCACCGCAATCAATAAGTGAAGTAGACAGACCATAACCGACCTCGATCACCCGCCAAACACCATTCTGTTTTTTTAAGACGAAACAACGCCCGTTATCCCTGGACTCCATCGTGGTTTATGCCAAGGAGGACGCTCAGCTCCGCTTTTTGCGCACAGCGCGCAGCCAGCCCGCCGCGAGGAACACGATCAGGCAGGCCCCGCCCATGATCCAGCGAAGGTCCGGAATAATCACCTGTGCAGACACGGGAACCAGCGCGATCTCGAGCGCCGCGAGCTTGTAAGGCGCGACCTTGAGCCACTGCGGATCGCTCAACAGCTCGAAGAACGCGCGGCGGCTCGGATAGCGGACGACGAGAATGCGGCTCCAGTCGTCGATCGCGGGATCAAAGCCGTCGAGGTTACTGTGTGCCTTGCCGTCAGCGCGTACCACCATCGTCTCGCCTCCGAACAGTGGATACGCACCGAGGCGGAACAAGATCGGCATCACGGCCTTCTCGTAGATGGCGTTTGCTTGTCTTGGTGTGCCGCGGACGCCTTCCATCCCGGGGCCGCGCTTGAGCTCCGGGTAATAGCGCATCGCATTCAGCATGTAGACGGGCCGGCCGTCGTCCGCTAGGCCGAAGGCGCGCATGCGCGCGAGGAACACCGCCTGCTCCGCAGGCTCCCCGGGCAGCTTGCCCTCCATCCGGTGCAGGTAGGCGTCGACCTCCACGGAGCTTAACTTCCGGAGGTTGCCTGGAGTCTGCCAGATCCAGAAGGTGACGAACAGGGCTGCCAGGACGGCACCGAGAAGCCATTCGAAGCGATGTGTTTTCAAGGGATCTCTCCTCCTCAACGTAAGAGCTGCAGCAGCAGCGGATTCAGTTTCTCAGGGGCCGTCAACTGCAGCCAATGATTGGCGCCGTCGATCCGGACGTAACGGAAACCGGCGTCGCAGTAGCGCTCCGAAGCGCGCATCTGATCCTCGGTGAGGAAGACATCGCCGTCGCTCCAGATGCCGACAACCGGAACCTTCACGCGCGGGAACGCCTTGCTGAGCATCAGGTGCAGGTTCGCGCGGTAATAATTGAAGCCCGCCGTGAGTCGCCCGGAACGCGACAGTCGCGCCCTGATGTGCCGAAACTCGGCCGGGTAGTGAAGCACTACCCCGAACAGCCACCAGTCGAAGCGCCTGACGAGGAACTCGATCAGTCCGCGCAGCTGGATGCAGAACACGTAATAGGCCTTGAGCTTCTGCGCGACGCCGCCGCTCGCGTAGGCGGCCGGATGCCCCACCGACATTGCTATGTAGCGGTCCACGCGCTCCGGATGCTCCATGGCGAAGTACCAGGCCTGCAGCGCCCCAAAGTCGTGGCCGACGAGCCGCACCTTCGCGATCCCGAGCGTATCGAGCAGCGCAACCAGGTCGGCCACGAGCTCATCGATCGCGTAGTCGCCCTCGCACGGCTTGATCTCGCTTTCGCCGCAGCCGCGCGTATCGAGTGCGATCACGCGGTAGCCCGCATCGACGAGCGCCGGAATCTGGTTGCGCCACACCGTGTGGTCGTCGGGGAAGCCGTGCACGAGCAGCACGTCCGGGCCCTCGCCTTGGACGACGACGTTGAGCTCGACATCGTTGACCCGCATCCGGCGGCTGTTGATTGTCATGTCGCCTCCGGTCGTGACAAGGTTAGCGCTTCGAAGGCCCGGTGATAGATGTAATGACTGCTTCGTCAGGTTCGCCATAACGAGACAAAGCTAGATCTTTTAGTATACAACAATCGTTCGGTGAGCCTCTGCATCGTCTTGATCCACGCTAAAGCGCGCTGATGGTGACGTAGTATCCGTCCGGATCTCGCAGTGAGAACTCCTTTGTTTGAGTGTTCGGGTTCACGTGGGGCTCCTCTTCGAACCGGGCGACGAGAGCGCGTGCTCTCTTCAGTGCCATGTCGAAATCGTCGACGCGGAAGAACAAGAGGAGGCCGTTGCCAGGCGACGCCTCGTCCGGGCTCATCAAGGAGGGATGCTCATGGGCACCCCACTCGTGAAGGCAGAGCAACACAGTTCCATCCGAGTCGAGAAGCTGACCAAAGTCGGGATGGCCCGGGGACGTCGCCGGCTGGCCGAACAGCGATTGGTACCACTTGAAACTCCTCGGCACATCGCTCACCCCGATAACCGTCCATGTGCGTTTCATCGCATTCCTGCTGTCGGCCTAACGAGAATGGAGCGCGTTGGGAAGCCGCGACATGGACGGGCAAGCCCGAGAGGGCGAATGAGCTGGGAAGATCATGAGTCAAAGAGATAAGCCACCCAGCCATTTGAAGCAAAAGTTCGGATTTCGCCGCAGGTTAGGCCTTCGTCGGAACGTGCATGGGTCCGAACATTTGTCAGAGCAGCCCACCAGAAAACGAGCGAGTTCCCGAAAGGCAAGAGGGCCTGGAGCGTTAGACCGCTCCCGCGTCGCGTGCGACCTGGAGCGTGTCGAGGTATTGCCGGAACTTGACGGCCCGGCCGTCGCGAATCGTCGAGACGTGGGCGACCTGTGCTTTGCGTTCCTCAGCTTGCCCGTGAAACCTGAAGTAATAGTAGCCGAGAGCCACAACTCTCTCACCGCCGTTGCACTCAAAGATCTCGTCCGCATCAAAGACGAGTTTGTCGAAACCCGCCGTTAAGCGTTCGAAAACGCCTGAGCGCACCTCAGCTATTCCGCGATAAGGGCTGCGGTCCGCCAACGGCGAATTGTCAGCCACGATCCAGGCAATGTCGTCAGCCAAATACGACATCACTGCTTCGTAGTCGCGTTCGCCTAAACGTGCGTAGAGTGTTTGAATATCTGCGATGGTATTCATGCTCGATAGCATTACTTGGATAAAGTTTTCGTGCGAACGAAATCCGAATGACCAAGCTACGGAATGACTAACGATCAAACGACGGACGCTCTCCGCCTGCCTCTTCGTCATTCTGCTTTCGTGCTTCTTTCGTCATTCGTGCTTCGTCATTGCATGGCATACTTGATAGCAGATGAAAATCTAGCATCTACCATCCAGCATCGCCCGAATGAATCTCCAAGCCACAGTTCTAGTCGTCGATGACGAGAAGCATACGCGCGACGGCCTAAGACGCTTGCTCGAGAACGATTACGATGTGTACGTCGCGGCAGACATTGCCGGCGCGATGGATGTGCTCGAGCGCGAGCAAGTCGATGTGCTTCTTACTGACCTCCGACTCGGTAGCGAAGATGGGATGGTCCTAATTGATCGCGCACTGAAAATGTCGCGTCCGCCGATCTGCATCATGATGACCGCTTACGGCTCGGTCGATGTCGCAGTCGAGGCAATGAAACGCGGCGCTTACGATTTTGTCACCAAGCCGCTGAATCTCGACAAAGTCGAATTGCTGATCGCGCGCGCGGTGCAGAGCCGCAAACTTGAGCAGGAAAATCGAGCGCTCCGCGAGCAAGTCGACGAGCGCTACGGGCTCGAAAATATCTGGGGCGATTCGTCGGCGTTGCATGAGGTGCTCGAGACAATCAAACAAGTCGCCCCTTCATCGGCCAATGTGTTGATCGAAGGCGAGAGCGGCACGGGGAAAGAACTAGCGGCGCACGCCATTCACAATCTCAGCCGGCGTAACAAAGCGAAATTCGTGGTTGTGCATTGTGCTGCGCTCTCTCCTCAACTTCTCGAGAGCGAATTGTTCGGGCATGAGAAAGGCGCATTCACAGGCGCCCACGAACGGCGCATTGGCAGGTTTGAGCAGGCCAATGGCGGTACACTTTTCCTCGATGAAGTGGCGGAGATCGATCCGAGCCCGCAGGTGAAATTGCTGCGCGTCATGAGCGAGGAACGCGCGTTCGAACGCGTAGGCGGCAATCAAACGTTGCGTGCCGATGTGCGCCTGATCGCAGCAACAAACAAAAATCTCGAACAACTCGTGCGCGAGGGAAAATTCCGCGACGACCTTTATTTTCGCCTCAACGTCGTGCGGATTGTGATACCGCCGCTGCGCGAACGGAAAGAAGACATCCCGATTCTTGTCCGCGGATTCCTACGCCACTTCTGCAAGGAAAACCAGAAGCCGCTTCTCGAACTCGCGCCGGACGCGATGGACGCGCTGCTTGCTTACGATTGGCCCGGCAACATTCGCGAACTGCGCACTGCTATCGAACATGGCGTCGTCATGGCAACAGGGCCTAAAATTACATTGCGCGATCTGCCAATCGCCGTGCGCCAGGCAGCAAGAGAAAAGTTACCAAGCGCGATTTCAGCTCAGGCTTTCGGAGAAAAGACAAGTCCCCTCGACCTACACGAGACGGAAAAAAAATTGATTGCCCAGGCGCTTGCAGCCACGAACGGCAACGTGACCGCCGCGGCGAAAAAACTCGGCATCAGCCGCCGCACTCTTCACCGAAAAATCAACGAAATGAAGCTGACCAAATCTCAAGGCATGGGCGCGAGGTAAGAGAACGCATTGTAGCTGGGATCGATGGTCTCGGTGCCGACCTCATTACAACAAAGCTTCGTGTGGAAGTTTGCGGAAGGCTGAGATGTATTCCCTGCTTTGCGTGGGCTAGCACCAGGAGGTAAGTTTAGGTCATGAGCGCGAGCGATTGCCCTTGGGCCGCAGGTAATGGCTACCAGTCCATTCACCGATGCTAATGCCGGCTTGCAGGCCATCTTCGTTTGCCGATCGGAAATGAATGCCACCGTACAGTCGGCTCACTGCGGCTTCCTCGGCTGCGTCGAGGCAGGTTGGAAAGCTGCGGTACACGCCGGGAAGAAAATCTGAGCCGGTTGTGAAAGGCAGATCATCCGTGCCGTAAAATACTGCGAGCACGGTCGCGGCCGCACCGCTGAACGTACTGTGGCCGGAGACGTAATCAGGGAAAGGCGGCGTCACGATGAACGACATCCAGTTTAGTTCTGGTTCGACGTAATTGATTGCGGTCACCGGACGCCAGAAGTGGAACGTGTACTTGGCATCCCAGGCGCAAATGGCGGCGTCGGCCATGGCGATGTTCAACAAAGCGAAAAGGCGGGCATTTTGTTCCAGCGTGTTTCCCCGCATATCGGCGATAGTCTGCGCAATACTGTTCCAGTGACCGGGCGGCGTCTCCGTGCCGGCGCCATCAGCCCAGAACAAGGCGATCTGTGTCTGCTCTTCCGTGCGCGTCGAGTCAACGGCGGCGCCGAGTGATTTAACCTCGTCGTAATCCGCCGCGTACTGCTCACTGTCGAGCGACGGTGGCCCCGGCGGACGGAACTGAGAGCTGCTGTTCATTGCAAACGACGTCACGAATCCCCATTGTGGCAGCAAATAGGGAAGAAATGCCGGCGGAGTCGGCACCCACACGCCAGGACCGCTGCCGCCCGGCGGCGGTGCGGTGGCGTTCCAACCGTCGTTGGCGCGCGCAGCGAGGGTTTGGTTCGCAACGAATTCACCCCACACCATGCCTGCCACCTTGTGTGGCCCATCCGGGATGGTAGCTAGAATCGCCGCATAAAGCGTATCGAAGCTGGATGCAGCAGCTGGGAACAAATTGACGAGCGCCTCGTGGGCGGCAGCGCTGGCAGCCGCTTCGCGTGATGCGCTGGCCGGCACTTCGCTTTGTACCAGGTAAGGTTCATGCGTGCGGTCAATGCCGTTCACCGCGTCGTAGATTGAGACGTGAAGAATAGCAAGACTGCGGGAGGCAATCGGTGGCGGCGTATGGCCGGCGCGGATCGCGTCGAGTGCGGCGTTGTTCCATTCCGTGACTACATCTGCATGCGCCACGGTGCCGATGAGAAATGCCGTTAAAGCGGAGCATGAAAAAAGTTTGGAGGCTTTCATAAAAGTGAATGATTGCCTAATAAAAGTTTGCTTGCGGTGGCCGCGCTTGGATGGCGGCATCGCGGTGCACTTCCGGTGCACCGCGATGCAGTAGCGCCCGTGTAGGTTTCACCTAACGTCGTATGACCCGATCTAGTGAGTGGGTGAATGTGAACGAGAGATTGAATAAGCCGGTTCCGTTGACGCCGATCCGGTATTCTGTGTTTTGTCCCTTAACGTTCTGATAAATGCCCGTACCGCCAATGGTGGCACGCATGTCACGGTGGTCCATTCCCACCAAGCCATGCTCAATACCTTCCGTTGCGATGGCGGTGGTGTCATCGGGAAGGTAAAATTCCTGAATGGTGAAGACCTCGGGACGCTGTTCAGAAGCATTGCGCGTGAACGTTCCACGGCAGGTCCACTCCCCAATCGGATTCGGCGGGGCTACTTGAGGATTCCCTGCAAGCGTGCCGCCCGGATAGATGTATCCTGTCACGATAAAGGTGGTGCCGGGGTTGGGCCCGGGGGGTCCACTGAAATAGATCGTGTTAGCGTCTATGAAGACATCGAATTGGAGGTTTTGCGTGCCCTGGGCAGTCGCAGGGCTGATCGAAAGCGTCGCAATTGCGATGCCGATGACTGCCCCGAGAGTCGAAAGACTCCACACGCACTTTTGCATGACTGCTCGCATTTTTGTTTTGTTATCCTTCATGATTTAATTTTCCTTTTGTTGTTTTAGCCTTTTTTTTGAATCCTCGTTTTGAGGAGTCATTTCTGGCCGTTCGCTGGTGTACTGTCCGGAATCTCAGGCGAGGTTACGCGGAAAGTTTGGGAATCGTTGAATCGTTAAAACGGTTAAAGCGTTGAATCGGGAACCGCGGATCGCGGGTCGCGCGAATGTCACCGATCGGGGAGAGGTCACCGCGGCGACCCAGCCTGCTGGTTTCGGCTGCTAGCCGAAACAAACTTCTTTAGGTTGCGTCCAGTGTTTCGTGTCCTTGATTGATTTGGTGAAGCCGATTCGTCTTTCCAAACACGCTTTGGATTACGCGAAGAAGCGCGGTTTCAGCGTCGCCGAAGTTGAAGAAACCATTCGCACAAGCTCTTGGAGCGCAGCGGAACTTGGACGACTCGATTGCCGAAAAGATTTTGCATTCGGCAAGGAGTGGAATGGCAGGTTCTACACGACCAAGCAGGTTCGTCCGGTGTTTGTAGAAGAGGCTGGAGAAATTGTTGTGATCACCGTTTATACCTACTATTTTTAGTTCAACATGAAAATCAGCTACGACCCCGAAGTGGACGCTTTGAGCATCACCTTCCGCGAGACCACGGTCACCACCAAGCATCTGGCCGAAGGCATCGCAGCGGACTACGACAGCGAAGGCAGGCTGACCGGATTGGAAATTCTAGACGCGCAAAAGCGTTTCGGCGGCCGTGAAACCATGCGCCGGGTGGAATTGGAAGGTGTGGGCAGCTGAACGGGCCTCCGGTCACACCCCGCCGGTCCCTTCTGCGTGAGTCTTGATCTGCGTTATCCGCATAATCCGTCCTCGGATTATTTTGGCGCGAGGGAGGCGACGATTTTTTCGAAACGCGGATCGCCGCGGAGCGGGTCCCAATCGGGTAGCAGTTTTAGCCGGCCGTAACTGATGGTCCAATGCCACGGTAGCCGGGTGGCGATAGCCAGTTGTTCGCAGGCGAGGTCCTTCTCGCCGACCCACGCAGCAATCACCGCGAAATATGCGATCATGTGCGCGCCGTTGAAGGAATCCTTCTCCACCGGCATTAGCTCAATCGCGCGCCGGCCTTCGCGCAGCGCGTCCTCTTTTCGTCCGAGGCCGGCATCGATTACACCAAGAACGCAAAGTGCCGGACCATAATTTGGCTCGGCTTGCACGACCTTCTCCTGCTGTGTACGAGCGGCGGCGAAGGCAGCGCGCGCTTTGGCTTCGTCCTTCGACATCCGGGCAATGAGGGCCTCGCCGAAAGTGCGGTCGAATTGAACGCCACCATCGCCAAAAGTATTTTCGCCCAGCGCCGCCAAAGCATTGGCAGCTGCAACCGCGTCGCGCTCCGCCAGCGCGCAGATGAACCACCTGTCCGCGACACTCTGGATCACGCCGGGATTTTTTTCCAAGATGGAATCGATCGTTTGATGCAAAGGCCGCGTGTCAGCTTTCCAATCCAATTCGAGGAAAGCACGGTCTACTTTTATTCCCGCGTCATCGGGCTCGATTGCCAGTGCGCGATTCCACAGGGTGGCCGACTCGGCATAGCGCCGAAGACACTGGTAGTAGCCCGCGGTGTTCCACAGTATACCGCCATTGCGCGGATCCAGCTCGAGAGCGCGCTCAAGATTGCGTAATGCCTCTTCGAATTTTCCTTGGCGACGCGTGATGTTGGCGATCAGATTGAAGACACGAGGATCATTGGGTAGCGTCTTGCGGGCAACTTCCAGTTCGGCGAGAGCGTCGTCATAATCGAGGTGTCCATGATAAAGATTCCACGCACGTGCGAGGTGTGCTTCTCCGGAATCCGGCTGCAAACGAAAGGCGGCCTTGAGAGCGATCTCCGCCAACGCAAGTCGCTCCGCGGTATGATCACCAAAGAAATAGAGTTGGTCGTGTATATTGGCGAGAAGGCAGTAGGCTTGGAAGAAGAATGGATCGCGCGCCACCGCTTGGTTCAGCAGGTCAACCGCTCGCAGCAGATCCTGTCGGCTGGGATCTGTCGAAAAATAGATAGTCTTGGCGCGACTATAAAGATCGAAAGCCGCCACATCCGCCGTCGGGGTTTGCTTGATTACCGCTTTTTCACTCGGTGAAAGTTTCGCCTGAAGCTGGTCCATGACTGTTTTGGCAATTTCGCTTTGGATTGCAAACACATCGGCCAGATCACGATCGTATTCTTCCGCCCAGACGTGAGTGTCAGTGCGGGTGTCAATCAACTGCGCATTCAAATGAATTCTGGCTCCGTCCCTGCGTACGCTTCCTTCCAACACGTGGGAGACACGTAGCGCGGCCCCGATCTCCCGCGCATTCTGTTTGCCCCGATATTGCATGACGCTGGTTCGGCTGATCACTTTGAGATCGGCCACTTTTGCCAGCTTGGTCAGAATATCGTCCTGCACGCCATCGGCAAAGAACCCGTGCGCTTTATCATCGCTCAAATTTTCAAATGGTAGGACGGCGATCGATTCCTCGGGCGCGTTGCTGGTCATCGTCTCGATGGCGACCGGCTGTTTCGCCTCTTTAACGATTTTTTCGAAACGCGGGTCGCCGCGCAGCGGATCCCAGAACGGCAGCAGTTTCAATTGACCATAACTGAGACTGCTTGGACGGCGGATGATGCTGGCAAGCTGTTCGCAGGCGAGATCTTTGTCACCAACCCATGCAGCGATCACCGCCGAATACTTGACCATGTTCGTGCCATTCATTGCATCTTTTTCCACGGGAAGAAGCTCAACCGCGCGCCGGCCTTCGCGCAGCGCTTCCTCTTTCCGGCC
>Ga0209376_1000676_pt1 | contig 36926 bp, 36 predicted proteins | sample GraSoiAngelo_134_FD_185891 | JGI IMG/M metagenome (GOLD analysis project Ga0209376, IMG submission 185891) | Grasslands soil microbial communities from the Angelo Coastal Reserve, California, USA - 14_0929_05_30cm (SPAdes) (version 2) | ecosystem: Environmental > Terrestrial > Soil > Grasslands ...
TTTCAAGACGGCAGCCCGGACAGCCACGACCACTCAGGTGGCTGTTTGGCGTTTGTAAAAATGGTCCATGCCTCGGACATCGGATCACTACGCTGACTCTCGCCAAACTGTAGTGACTTTCGGCGTCATATTTTCTGCCGTGAATCGTCCTCGCCTTGGAGATGAACATTCTGTTCGCTTGGGCACTTCTCTGCTTGCCCCGACGGGCAGCCCCGCACTTGGGGCAACCGCATTTTCGGATGTGACTGTCGGCCTGCTGCCAGAATTTGCCATGGACAGGACATATGATGCAGACCTTCGTGTGCGCGTCCTGATATCCTACTCTTGAGTAGTCGTATTTTTGGCCATGCCGGGCGCGGGCTCGCTGCACGAATTTCTCGCCAGCGAATTTGCTTTGCTTTGAAGCAGCGCTAAGGCGCCCGCACTTGGAGCAACCACAGCGCACACGCGGGCTCGTGTGATTATACGGGGATTGTCGAAACGGGCCGTGCTTCCGGCAGATGATGGTCAACTTAGTTTCAGAGCCTTTGTAAACGCTACGCGAGTAGTCGTAGCGGCTTCCATGCATTGCCCTCGCTCGCCGAATAAATGACAGCGTTGCTGGGTCGCGTCTGTTTTCTTGTCCAGCATTAGTCAATTCTTCGGAGGCCACGTAACCCAAAGTCTAAGCTCACGGGGGGCACGAAGGCAATCAAAGCGCTGGGCGGAACAATGGCGTCTTAGCGAGGAGGGCACAAATTCAACGTCGGGAGCAAGCTGCATTCGGTCATTAAGAGAACACCTTTTTGCATTGCCCAAAAAGGTGTAGCCAAAAAGTCTAGAGGGAAACAGCCTCGCCAACACGCTTAACGACCCGGTAACCCCAGTTCGACCTGACGCTGACGCTCCAACAGCCAATTCACTGCCGGTCTTCCCATCAGCATGAACGCTCCTCGCGCCTCCCGCTCGCAGTGCCAACAGACGAAGTTGTCCATTGGCGTAATTCCGGTCTCCGGGTCACGATTCCCACTCGGAATATGGTCCCCATCGTGAGTCCAGCGCGCGCACAATCCGCATTCCTGGATCAATTTTGACCTAACCCTCATCACTCACCTGCCTTTCTCGTTGTTCGATGTCTGCGACCGTCTCCATTGCGTAACTCATCGCTTGAAGCGTTGAATCACAGCCCATCCACTCCGCTTCCACTAAAAAGAAATCCAAACGCGATTGACGCCGGCGAGATTCGACCGAATCAAGATCGCTATATCGCTCCAGGTCGTTTTGATACGCTTGTCGGCCTACGTCATCCCATTCCAATCCGCCATTCCGCCCCAGCTGATACCAATCTTCCGGCAGAATTACCCGTATCAGCGATTCACCAAGCCTGAACCACCACCGAGTTCCATAGCGCCGACTAAACCCATCCTCGCCTTCGAGGCCGTGCGCCCACCCTAACCACGCTTTTTTCTTTCGGACTATTCGCCCGCTCACCCAATCAAAACGCGAGTATGCGCTTCGTACACAGCCCCACATCCCAAAGAGCCGTGCCTTCTCTTCTCCGACCGTCTTTTCAGACAACAGCGCCTTGCCAAGGTAACTCGTTAGGTATTTGATTGCCCATTCGCTGTTACTTTTGATCGGCAGCAATTCCGTTCGGCCGAAACCATACCGTGACGCTTTCTCTCGCAGCTGCTTCCACAAGTCGCGAACTCGCGGATCTACATTCCGGTAATTTCGCCGAGCCACTTCCTCGAATGGGAACTCCGGCCGGATCTCGAAACCAACGTCCACCAACGCATGGCCGTGCCAATTTCCGGTCCGCATCTGCCGCTCCCGAACCCATACCCCGCTTTTCCACAAGCGACGCACGAAATTTGTCATCAACGAATTCCACCGACGCTGAAATTCCCTTAGGGAACGGCACTCATCCGCGGTCGTTAACGTCAATACCCCGATCCGATCCTCACCCACGCGCCTGACGTAGCCGCGCATGTTCTCCTGTGCAGCGAACAGCGGCTTTCTGTTTGTTCTTCCATTGAGACTACTGCTTTTAAGACAAGGAAGGGCCGGATCGGCCGCTGACGCGGCCGGAACCGGCCTCTCCCAATCATCATTAGCAGACTCGGAGCATGCGTTCACAAGCCGACCTCCGCTGTTGTTTCGCGAAGGAACCGTTGCAGCTCTTCGGCAGAATAAAGCGGACGCCGCGTCGCTCTCGATGGGCGAAGAAGCCCGCGTTTTACCAGGCGATCTACAGTTGCCGGGCTAACATCGAGGGCGTCCGCTGCTTCTACGCGAGTAAGCGCGAGTTTCGGAGCTTCAAACAGAATACGTTCTTCATTCATGCGCCGATGTTGGCGCAGATGAGCTCGCCAAAAAACCGACAGCGTCGCCTAGCTTATGTCTGAATTTCTCTGCACACTGTCACACCCTAGCGCGCTCTAAGGTGGGACAAGCTGAGGAGAGGTCACTTCGAATCCCCTGATCTGCCACTGATCACCATGTTTGATCAGAGCGAGTGCGATCTCTGCTTGTCCTTTTTCGAATTGGGCCTTAGCGCTGTACTTAGCTGAGATTGTTTTGCCGTTCTGCGACGTGACCGACATGAGTGACTGTCCCTGCGCTCCCTCGCACTTTTGTAAGCGACCGACGCTGCTCTCCCACCACCGAAACATGCGATACACCTGAACAGGGGTAACTTGTTGTTTGAATTCTGGACTCGCCTTGTCCAGTAACACCTGGTCAAGCCACGTCGTAACAATAGCTGGGATCGCTGCGTCAGCGTACGCTTTGCTCTCCTTATCCAGTGCGTTGCCACGAACAGCCACGAACCAGATACCGAGCGCGCCGAGTACGATCAGACCGAGGAAGATCGCTCCAAGGACGATGAAGAATTTTTTCATGTGCGGGAAGCCCCTAGAACCGCGTTGTAGCAACAGCCGTAACCCACCACAAGGCCTAAAAACCGAGCTTAACCATTGCTGGTTACAACTAGCGGACCGTGCGAGAAGTTAGGATAAACCGCCTCATCGACAACGACCAAGCTGAGAGCCGGAACTACAGGCGGCTAGTCTCCAAAGGATTCGAAGAGGTGTATGAGCGCGCCGAGCCGTCTCTTACAATCGGGGAGTTTCGCGAGCGCCTTCACTCAGGTAACATCTATGTGCGCAAATATCATATGCGTGCATATTAATCGTAAGAAATGATATAGATCGCATGAAAAGAAGCATACTCGGTTTGCTCGTTCTCGGCATCGCTTTAGTTCCCTTCGCTTCTCGCGCGATGACCACCGGTCCCGATATTAATTACGTATCCCAAACAGGTAGCACCGTGACGGCGGACTACTTCGGCCTCCCTGCGAACTCACCGCTCATATTCGTAAACAGCTCGACGGGCGCCACCACTACTACCAGCGTGGCAGCGGTCAGCGGCACGAGCACGATCACCGTTTCGACCATAACGGTCCCCTCGGGCAGCTACTACCTGCGCGCCACTACGCCGACCGGCGGCTACATCACGCAAACTATCATGTTCCATGTGTCTACTCACGTGCGGCGCGTCAGCCAGAGTAACTTGGCGCAGGGCAAGAATAGTGGCGGCGGAGGCGACGGCGTCTTCATCACAGGCGGCACTTACGCCTACGTCGTTGAAGGAAGCGGCACTACCAGGGCCTTCCAGATATTCAATATATCCCACCCTAAAGCTCCTGTCCTGATCAGCCAGCGCAATCTAGCCAACGGCGGCAACGGGGTCTCGACCGACGACATATGGGTTAAGGACGGCTTCGCTTATATCGTCGAGGGAGGCGGCACGGTTAATGCGCTCCAAGTATTCAACGTTACTAACCCGGCCGCGCCAGTACTCGTCGGCCAGGCCAACCTGACCAATAACGCCGGCGACCGCCTATTCGTCCAGGGCAACTACGCCTACGTTGTCGAGGGAGGCAGCTACACCAATAGCTTCGAGATATTCAACATATCGAACCCGGCAGCTCCGGTGCGCGTAAGTCAGAGCAATCTCACGGCGTTCGACCAGGCGTCTATCTACGTCCAGGGCAACTACGCCTACATCGCTATCGGCGGATCTGGAAGCCAAGGCTTCGACATCTTCGATGTGTCGAACCCGGCGGCGCCGATCCTTAAGAGCGCGACCGACCTGAATTATGGAGTCCCGGACGATGGCATATTCGTCTCAGGCAACTACGCCTACATCGCTGAGGGCGCGGGAACGACCAACGCCTTCCAAATCTTCGACGTATCCAACCCGTCGGCCCCGGTTTTGGCAGGCCAGGCCGACCTTGCCAACGCGGGCAGCATTGACACGGGCGGCGGCGACGCTATCTGGGTCAGGGACGGGTTCGCTTACATAGTGGAGGGCGCGGGAACGACCAACGCGTTCGAGATATTCGACGTCTCGGACCCGGCCACTCCTTCGCTCGTAAGCCAGAGCCCGCTTGCCAACAGCGGCCAGCCGGACGACATCTTCGTCTCGGGCAAGTACGCTTACATCGTTGAAGGCGGCGGCACCGCGAACGCTTTCGAGATATTCGACATCTCAAAGGTTCGGGCCGCCCGATAATCTCTAATCTAAAGTCTGCTAAAACAAAAATCCGCCCAAATGCCGAAAACGTACGAATACGTACATCTGATTGCAAAATGCGTCATTTTTTAGATTTCAGCCAGCCTCCGTATCCGGGGTACCCAAAAATCTACATCAAGAAACACGTTCATGGATCGAAGATTTCTCAATCTAAGCTTCTTCGGCATGCTTTTGCCTGCTGCTCTGAGCCGCTTACCCCAATTCAATTGTCGCTGCTCACGACAAAACCAGCCGCCCCAAGACGCGAGCTCCCACGGGCCGACGAATAGATGCGGCGGGTTCACCTCCTTCCTCCGGTCTTACGTCCGGACCGGAATTTGCTGCTCTGATTTTCCGAGGACGACCAGGCCGCCCCAAATGCAGCTCCAACCTTTGACACATCTTCTCGATTCGTTTCGAAGGTCCCACGACGTGTGGGCCAAAAATTCTGCACAGCGAGCGGTGCAATGCGGGAATTGAGTCGAGTTTCTCGACCGACCGCCAACTCAAGAGCAATACTATGTAAATTCCCGTATTTGTTCGCCCCAACTCGTTTCCCGTCGACACCGTCCGTTCGATGGCTCTCCCAAACGCCGCAAAGAACTTTGCAGACGAGCGATAATCTTGCTCGAGAGCCAATGCCAACGCGAACTTTAATGCTCGCAGGAGGTCTGGAAGGAATTGTTCGTTGAGCTTTCTCTGGTACGTCTCCATGCGCCTCTTAATATCCTTCCCAAAAACCAGCCGAAGCTTCGTCCAATCGATTTTCTCATCGGGCACCTCCACCATATGCGCCAACCAATCCAAGTAGGCTATTCGCTGCCCGAGGATCGCACCCACTTCCCCCGGCTCCCAATTCACCGATACTTTCAGCTTCGCCGTCGGATAGAACGTTTTCGCCAGCTCACGCCCGACGTTCTTAACCCACTTCGGCCATTGTCCATTTAGCCAATGTGGCTCCGGAAGCTTGTTCTCCGCGCGCTCCATGCGCGCCACGATCCGCCTAAGCCATTCGCCATCGGCTGTTAATTCCTCACCCATTCTGTCGAAACACAATCGTGCTTTCCGGCAGCGCCTCGGACATCGCATCGAACGTAAGCCGCCTCGCCATCGCCGCACTGTGCTCGCTTCGCAGATGGCCGTATGTTTTTGCTGCTAGGACACCACCGTCCTTGTGTCCGAGCCATCCAGCAATAGCTTTGAAATCCACGCCGGCCTCGATCGCGTTAGAACAGAAAAAATGTCTCAGCGCGTGATGTCCGAACCTAGGCAGTCCCGCTCGTCGACATGCTGACCCAAGCGCTTGCCGAATATCTTTAACTCCGAAGATGCGGTCCTCGTTTATTATTTCGCCGCGCTCCTTCATTATGTATTCCAGCAACCGCCGAAGGCCCGGGAATAACGGAACCGTTCTGTCTTGATGATTTTTCGTCCCGGTTTCGCCGCCCGTCACAAGCAGCGTGTTTAAATCAAAATTAACGTCACGCCACTGGACTTCTCTTCCCTCGCCCAAGCGCAAACCCGAATAAGCCAAGAATTCAGCGAACGCCGCTGCCCCACTGCGCACTGCTTGCGGCTCGTTACGTAATTCCAACACAAGCCTCCTAAACTGCTCTTTGCTTGGAATCTCGATAGTGGCGGCTGCTGTCTTACGATTCCGAACTTTCTCGGCAGGGTTATCGAGGATTATGCCTTTAACATCCCGCGCGTACCGAATCACATGGTTCAGCGTTTCCAATTCCTTATTGAATGTTCGCGCCGCAATCGAAGCGCCGCGTCGCAGTTTCCACTTTTCGATATCCGCCGCAGTCATAGAGCGCATGGGAATCGTTTTAAAAAACGGCATCAATTGATTGATGCAGACGACCCGACGCTTGTAAGTCGACGGCTTTACGCCTCCTTGAATCGATTCAAGCCATGACTTCACCACTTCTTCAAACCGCAGATTTCGATCGTCCGAACCGTGAAGTCGAGCAGCGATCTTTCGCAATTCCGCGAGGCGACGACGCGCCAGTTCCTTATCGCTCGTCTTGAGCGAGCGTTTTAGTTGCTTGCCGCGAACTGAAAACCACGCAAAATAGACGCCATGCCCGTTTCGGTAGAGACACTCTCCGACTCTGTACAGTCGGCTCGATTGATTGGAAATCACGACGTAACCATACACTTACTAAAGTGACTTACAATCTCAAACTATCGAAGCGGATAGATAGTTGTAATATATTTATTTAGAACAATTTGGTGAGGTGGCTGAGTGGTTGAAAGCAGCGCTTTGCTAAAGCGCCGTAGCCCAAAAGGCTACCGAGGGTTCGAATCCCTCCCTCACCGGTTGCCTCGTCCTCAGGGCAAATTCAGTCTGCCGGAAGTTATTTGGTCGTGCCGTTCCTGTAAATAGCAATGGGGCTTGTGGTGGTCGGAATTGAGCTGAGCCTATCACAAGGCACAGGAATACCGGAAGTTGAACTGAGTGTGTAGCACACTTTCTTTGCGGTCTTAAGCGACTGCTGTGTTTTTGCCGGCACCACTACGTTTTTGCTCGGATCAGCAGCAAATGCCGATGCGCAAAACGCGAGTGCGAGCACGACACTTATACATCGAACCGACCAGCCACATAAGCAACTGAGTCTGCTTCCTCTTTTCACGCTACGATTGTGATCCCGTTCCGAATTTAGTGCAAGTTTATCTGGAGCGGCTTTAGGGCAAAACACGACACTTTTAGCCGTCGCAGATCGGTCCGTAATTACACGAACTGGTAGTCCGCTGCGTCTAGTGTCGTTTGCAAGGGAGACGCGCGGAGGGTTGCGATGCAGGCCCACGTTAACACCTGGCGCCTCGCGATCTCCTCGTCGATTCGCTGCTTCGGGAGGCCGGCAGATTCGAGGGCGACATCCAGACGGGCAAATTGTTCAAAAATATTTTAAAATAGTTCTTGCCATCCTCCGGGATTTTTCTTAATCCCGTACCGTCAGCCCTAACCTAACCAAAGGAGAATTCATGACTACAACCGGACTTTCTAAGTTCGCATTCCTGCGCATGACTCTCGCAGCCTGCGTCGGAATCCCTCTTATTATCGCATCGAACGCACTTGCGCAAAATCCTCCGCCACCGCCGCCGCCTCCAACGGGTGCCGGCCCGGCACCACCTCCAACGGAAGTCGAGCGTGTCATCGTAACAGGTTCGAACATTCCGACGGCAGAAACAGTCGGCCCGAACCCGGTTGACACCTACAACCGCGAAAACATCACCAAATCAGGTGAGATCACGACCGAGCAATTTCTCCTCAGCCTGCCGGTCGTGAACGCGAACGTCGTTCCGATTTCGAATAACGAAAACGGCTCCAACACGGCTGTGGGTGCGGCGACAATTGCGCTCCACGGTTTCGATGCCAGGGCCACTCTCATCCTGATAGACGGACGCCGAGTCGCTCCCTATCCGACGGGCAACAACCCCGGCTTGGTCAATGTGATGTTTGTCGATTTGAATTCGATTCCTCAAGCCGCTATTGAGAGCATCGAAATTCTAAAAGACAGCGCGTCCACCACGTACGGTGCGGATGCGGTAGCTGGCGTCGTGAACCTCAAGATGCGTCACAATTACGATGGCGCAGAAGCGAGAGTCGAATACGGCAACACGCTCGATAAAGACTCGGGTCTATTCGACTCATACGGCATTTTCGGTGTTGGCAAGGGAGATACCAACATTACCGGCGTCTTGAATTACTATCATCGCAACTCCATCGCCAACCGTGACCGCGGTTTCTCGGCCGTTCCGCCGTTCCTGAGCTCAAACGCAAGTCCTTATAATCTTCAGCTCAGCAGCGATGTGGCGGGGGCCGCTGGTGGACAGAATTTAAATCCTGGTGGGACTGAATTCGCATCTGCACCAGATTTTACCAACGGGTTGGCCCCGGCAAGCAGGTATCTCTATAACGCGAATGCGCGTGTCAGGTCGGCCTCCGGTCAACTCCCTGGCTTCAACTTCAATCAGTTCTCGCTCTCTTTCCCGGAGTCGGAGCGCTACGGCGTTTATCTCAGTGGCGACCATAAGATCTTTGGCGATCAGATGGTCGTGTATGCTGACGGGTTTTATCAGAACGTAAAAACGCATAACGAACTGGCGCCACCAGCCACAGGTTCATTCCAGACCTTAGGTCAGACCACATTGGCCATTCCGCCGAATTCGCCAATTGCGCCAGGCTCGGAGCCACCCAACACGCCCACCCACGCGGAGACCGGTCTTCCGGCGGATGCATTCAATCCTTTTAACCCTTTCCAGCAGATCATATCGGGCGGCACTCGTGCGCGTCTGGCCGAATTTGGGAACCGTTTGTTCGATAACGAAACCGACGCGTGGCTCAGTACCATCGGCATCAAGGGGGACAAACTCTTTGACGGGACCTGGGGGTACGACGCCGGGTGGCGCTACAGTCAGCTCAAGAACACGGTTACCGGACAGCAAGTGTCCGCCTCGCGATTCAACCGAATCTTGAATCAAGCCGATCCGATCTTTGATCCAACCTCTCCGCAATTCATCGGAACGACCGTCCCCTTTAATCCTTTCGGTGATTACCGTGCTCCAATCCCGTCTAATGAGGCCACGGTTGAGTTTGCCAGAGTGCATCCCAAAGACGAAGACACCTCAAAGCTGTGGACCTTGGATGCCACGATCTATACGACGGCGCTCTTCAACTTGCCGGCCGGCGGCGTTGGCTTGGCCTTCGGTGGTCAGTTCCGTCGCGAATCGCTTAAGGAGGAGCCGGATATGCTGAACGTCGAGGGTGACATTGTCGGTAATTCGCCGGTTCCGACTGCTGAGGGTGGAAGAAAGACCTATGCGTTTTACGCAGAGACCAGAATTCCGATCTTCGGCCCCGTGACGAGTACCTACTACAAAGGCGACGAGAAAAATCCGCAGCTCCAGCGCGAGACCAAGGCAATGATTCCCGGCTTTTATTCCCTGGAGTTTACGGCTGGGGCGCGATTTGAAGAGTTTCTGAACAACGATACCAATGTCTTGGTGCCGAAGGTAGGCATGCGCTGGCAACCATTCGACGAGCAGCTGACTCTGCGGGCAACTTGGGGCGAAGGGTTTCGCGAGCCGTCACTTGAAGAATTATTTGGGTCTCCGCTCTCAACTCTGGAGCCTTCCCACGATCCGAAGAACGGCGGAGTCTTTGAGCCTGAGACGAACACCCTTATAAGCAGCAATCCCGGGCTCCAGCCGGAAGATTCCCGCTCGTTCAGTGGCGGCGGTGTTTACTCGCCAAAATACGTGCCGGGGCTGAACCTCTCGGTTGATTTTTGGGACATCGAACGCACTGGCGTCGTTACTGCGCCGTTGGCCGACCAAGTGCTGCAACGTGAACTAACAGGCACACTGTTGCCGGGCGAAGCGGTGGAGCGCGACATTGGTGGAAACATCACACGTATCTTGATTCGAAATCAGAACATCGGCAATCAAGAGGCTCGCGGGTTTGACTTCGGCCTTTACTACCAGAGGCCAACGCCCTGGGGGACCTTCACTTCGCAGACTCAAGCCACCTACCTGGATGAATTCATCTTCCAGGGGTTCATCTTCCGAGAGTTCGGGCCAGACAACGGCAACTTGGCCGGCAGAACCACCGACCCGGGCACTTCGAATGAAGGTTGGTATAAATGGAAAGGTACTTCCAGTCTCGAGTGGACATGGAAGGGCTTCGATCTCTATACCATCGTGCGCTACATCGACGGATTCCACGAATTTACGCCAAACATTCACCAGCACTGGGTTCACCAGACCTTTTTCTTTGACGGCCAGTTGTCTTACGACTTCACCGCTCTTCTTCCGGTTGAGGAGCAGCCAGTGCCCGGCTATTCCAAGGGATCAAAGGAGGTCGTTCGCGGCAAGGACGGTGTGCCTCTGGAAAAGGCCTCGGCTCAGACCAGCAACTACAGTCGCAGCATCCTCGACCATCTGCTGCGAGGCACGATCATTACTATTGGATGCAATAACATCTTCGGTCAGGATCCGCCCAAGGCATACGGGGAAGGTGGAAACGCGGTCGGTTATCCCGGTTTTACTTACGATGCCACCGGCCGGTTCGTTTACGGGCGCCTAACGAAAAAATTCTAACGTTTGATTTCAATTTAGTGCGTGAAGGGGCAGTGGCAAGGGCCACTGCCCTTTCTTGTTTTTGCAGAAACGGTCCGTCTTCATCATTTCGATAATTTGCACATACCACCTTCGCGGGTGTAACCTTATTCGTTGTGAAGACCCTGATATCTTCAACTGCTACAGCTATTATCGCGGCACTGTTTGCCGGAACGGTGCTTGCCGATCCGAACATCAACCAAGCTTCGAAGCTTAAGCAAAAAGTTGAAGAGCGAGCGATTTTTATCACCGGGTCGCTTATCCCGCAACGTGTTAAACTCGAACCGATCGGCACCAAGACCGTCTCGCCAGTTCGAATCATTGATCGGCATGAAATCGACGGGACCGGTCGACGTACGACGGCGGGCGCTTTCATCAATGAGCCTTCGGTGCGCGTAATCGGTCACTGATCTCCGATCGTCGGGTTACCGGAGCAGACGCAAGTCGGCGGGCACCCTCATGTCTATTTTCATAGGGTGGATCGTTGGGCTAAAGGCATGTTGTAGCACCGAGGGTTCGAATCCCTCCCTCACCGGTTCCCTCGTCATTCGTATTACGCGAGCAGCAAATAGTGAATTTCCTGCATCTCACGCTTACATTTGTTAACTCACCGGTAAAGTAAGAGCGATGAACTGGGAGATGATCAGCGCGATCGGGCAAATGCTTGGCGCCCTTGGCGTCATTATTTCGATCGCCTACCTGGCCGCCCAAATCCGCAATCAAAACAAGGAAAACCAACGCGCAGCGATGAATGTTTTGACGACGCACTGGAGTGATTTGAATAGAACGCTTGTGGAGAATCCTGAAATGGCCGTGCTTTGGATTCGCGCTCTGCGATCTTTCGACGACCTGGATGCCGCCTCGAAGCTGAGGTTCGGTGCGCATCTGGGGCGTTTCTTGCGGTTTGCCGATAACCTCTATCTTAACGTGCTGGACGGGACGCTCGATCAGCGATTGTGGCGGGGATATGAGCGCACAATCGCCGACACTGTAGCGTATCCTGGCTTCCAAACATGGTGGGCTACACGAAAACACTGGCACACGGACGAGTTCTGCGCGCTAATTGACCGACACATTCAAACGGCCAAACCGAGAATTTACGACGGCTACAACTTACCCTAGGCAGCTCTCCTGCTCACATGCGCATTGAATCATCACAGATGCGAAATTTCATCAACGGCGAATTCGTCGAACCGATCAATGGTCGATATCTCGACAACCTCGAACCGGCCACAGGTAAGCCGTATTCGCAGGCGGCCGACAGCGATGCGCACGATGTTGATCTCGCGGTTACAGCGGCCGAAAAAGCGTTCGTCGATTGGTCGAAAAAACCGGCAACCGAACGGTCGCGCTTTCTTCTACGCATCGCCGATTTGATCGAACGAGATCTGGAAAAATTCTCGCGCGCTGAGTCGATTGATACCGGGAAGCCGATCTCGCTCGCCCGCACACTCGACATCCCGCGCTCGATTGCGAACTTCCGATTCTTCGCCACGGCGATTTTGCACACGGAATCGGAAGCGCACATCACCGACAACGTAGCGTTCAACTACACATTGCGTCAGCCGCGCGGCATCGCCGGACTGATTTCGCCGTGGAACCTCCCGCTTTATCTGTTGAGCTGGAAAATTGCGCCGGCCATCGCTGTCGGAAACACCGCCATCGCGAAGCCGAGCGAGTTAACGCCGATGACGGCTTACATGCTCTGCGAAATCGCGCGTGAAGCCGGTCTGCCAAATGGAGTTCTCAACGTCGTCCACGGCACCGGACCAAAAGTCGGCGCTGCCATCACTGCGCATCCGAAGATCACCACGATCTCGTTTACCGGCGGAACGGTAACCGGCCGCAAAGTCGCCGAAGCGTGCGCGCCGTTGTTCAAAAAGGTGTCGTTGGAGCTTGGCGGCAAAAATCCAAACATCATTTTCGCCGATGCCGACTTCGACGCTGCCATAACCGGCAGTGTGCGCTCTTCATTCGCGAACCAGGGCCAGATTTGTTTGTGCGGTTCGCGCGTGTTTGTCGAGCGTTCCGCTTACAAGAATTTTGTCGAACGCTTCATCGAAAGAACGGCACAGTTGTGCCTGGGCGATCCGCTTGACGAGAAAACCGAGCAGGGCGCAATCGTGAACAAGCCGCAGCTCGATAAAATCAAATTCTACGTCGATCTCGCCCAGAAAGAGGGCGGCAAAATCGCCCTCGGCGGTTCAGCGCCACAACTGCCTAATGATCGCTGTCGCGAAGGCTATTTCTTCCAGCCGACAGTCATTACCGACCTGCCCGTTTCATGCCGGACGAATCGCGAAGAAATTTTTGGCCCAGTTGTTACCATCACGCCATTCGATAACGAAGAAGAAGTGATCGGCTACGCCAACGACACCGATTACGGCCTAGCCTCAAGTGTTTGGACCCAAAATCTTAACCGCGCCCATCGCGTTGCTGAGAAAATTCACACCGGCACCGTGTGGGTGAATTGCTGGCTCCTGCGCGACTTGCGCGTTCCCTTCGGCGGCATGAAACAAAGCGGTGTCGGCCGCGAAGGCGGCGAAGAAGCGTTGCGCTTCTTCACCGAGCCAAAAAACGTCTGCATCGCCAGGTAAGATCGAGCCATCGTTCGCAGATTCCTAAAGCAAGATGCGAGTGCCTTACGTGGTTGCCTTTGGATTGATCTCGGCCTTTGCACCGGGTGTCATCGCGACTGACCAGCCACCTTTGGTTGTCGCTGGCCAGACAGTTGTCGTACCTAGCGGCAACTTGCGACTCAAAGCTTTCCTCTGGAAACCAAACGGGCCGGGTCCTTTTCCCGCCGTTCTCTTTTGTCACGGGTCGGGTGGCGCCGACGCGGGTCACACGGGCCGGGCTCCCGATGACGGAAGCTGCCGAGAAACTTGCGCCCGTGTTTCTGAAACATGGCTACGCATTCATGTATCTATATTGCCGCGGACAAGGTCTTTCAGCCGACCAAGCCACGTTCATACAGGACATCTTGCAGCGCGAGGAGGCGTCAAAGGGAAAAGAAGCTCGTCAGCACTTGCAGTTCGTCCTAGCTACCACCGATCAGCTCGACGATGTGATGGCAGCTCTGTCATTCCTCAAAACTGCGCCTGCAGTCGATGCGAAGTGTATTGCGATCAAGGCCATTCCTTCGGCGGCCAATTAACTCTCCTGGCTGCGGAGCGAGATCATACGATTCGTGCTGCGGTAACGTTTGCCGCTGCTGCTGGTTCCTGGGAGCATTCGCCCGAATTGCGCGAACGGCTGCGAGCTGCGGCAGACAATGCAACCAGCTCCGATCATGCTGATTCAGGCCGCTAACGATTACAGCATAGCACCTAGTTACTCATTGGTCGATGAACTGGAGCGCCTGCACAAGCCTCATCTGCTGAAAATTTATCCGCGTGTTGGTCAAACATCAGGGGACGGACACAATTTCCTTTATCTTGCCATTCCTCGATGGGAGCATGATGTCTTTGGGTTCCTTGATGAATACGTCAAACATTAGGTGACGTACGCCAGAAAAAACGTGTTCCCGGTCCAACCCACGCCTAGAAAAGCAATATGAGCAAAGCCATGCCTCAATCGTACATCCTCATCGCAATCCTAGGTGTAAATGCTCTGCCAATCCTTTCGGCCCAATCCGACAAGTCCATCACGATCCATCAAGAAATCGAGTTCAACGTCAGCCCAAAGCAGCTGTATGAAGCTCTGCTAGATAGTAAGCAGTCTACCGAGTTCTCGGGCAGACCGGCAGAGACCAATCGTGAAGTCGGCGGTGCCTTTTCACTCTTCAAAGGGCACATCGTCGGCCGGAACCTGGAACTGGTTCCGAATCAAAGGATCGTCCAAGCCTGGCGGGTAGTGACATGGCCCGAAGGCGCGTATTCCATTGTGAGATTCGAGCTGAAGCCGCAAGGATCGGGGACGCACCTCGTGTTTGATCACATCGGTTTTCCCGAAGGCTTACACGAGCATCTTGCTGCGGGATGGGAAGAGAACTATTGGTCGTTACTTAAGAAATATTTCAGCAGCCACTGACGTCGATCTAGAATCGTAAGTAATGAGTGAATCGTTCGAAAGCGAACGAGCCCCTGAACCGGTAGGAGCATTTCCGCACGGGAAGCGCGTCGGCGAGTTGTTATTTGTCTCTTGCGGCCACTGCAACCAACTTGATCCACTGTTGAAGGAAATGATGTAATCAGGCAAATCTGCGATTAGCCTGAGATATCGGAGCCGACCCATGGAGCCATCAACCATAAGCGGCACGAATTTGCGCACGGCCTTTGTCTTGTTGCTCGTGGTGGCGGTTACAGCATTGTTCCTGGCCGTCACGTGGCCGTTCTTCAAACCACTTCTCCTCGGCGCGTTACTGGCTGGATTGTTTCATCCACTCTACCGCTGGATCACTCGGCTGCTGGGCGGCCGAGCATCACTCGGCGCAGCAGTTACGTTGTTGGTGTTGCTCGTTCTCGGCCTTGGTCCAGTCAGCGCATTTTTAGGGATCGTTCTGCAACAGGCCCTGACGATGAGTGACCAAGCCATCCCGTGGCTGAGTAAACACCTGGGCGCCGCCAGCACCTTCAACGTGAACGAGTGGCTGGTGCAAAGATTTCCTGCACTGGCTAAATACATGCCCAGCCAGGAGCAACTGGTGGAACAGGTCGGCACCGCCGCCAAAACGGCCGGTGCGTTTCTTGTCAGTTTCGCCTCGCGCATGACCGCCACGACAGCCGCGTTCGTCCTCAATTTGTTTGTCATGCTTTACGCGATGTTTTTCTTTTTCAGAGACGGCCACAAAATTCTTGAACGGATTTTTTATTACACTCCGTTGAGCGATGAGGATGAGACACGAATGCTCAGTCAGCTCGCCTCGATCACGCGAGCGACTGTGAAAGGCACGCTGGTAATCGGCGTCATTCAAGGCGCTTTGGCCGGCATCGCGTTTTGGGTAACGGGAATCGAGGGGGCGGCTCTGTGGGGAACGATCATGACGATTCTTTCGATCATCCCCGGGATCGGTGCCGCCCTGGTGTGGGTGCCGGCAGTTATCATTCTATTTGTCACCGGGCAGTATCTAACGGCAACGTTGCTGGCGGCGTGGTGCGCCGCTGTGGTGGGCACTGTCGATAATTTCCTGCGGCCAGTGCTTGTCGGCAGAGACGCGAAAATGCCGGACCTTCTCATCCTGATCGGTACCCTTGGCGGATTGTTCCTCTTTGGTCCCATCGGATTCATCGTCGGACCGATCGTCTGCGGGCTCTTTCTTACTGTTTGGGACATTTACGGCGCCACCTTCAGGGAAGTCCTGCCGCCCGTAACAAGCTTCCGCCCGCCGGACCAAGATGCCTCTGCAATGGCTCCGCGAGAACCATCGGATCACTAAATTGCGTTTTTGTGCTAATCGAAAATGTGCGTTGCCTGAATCCATCCAGTCGGGCAGTAAATAGGCGATGAACGAAACCTTCAAAAGCGAACGAGCGCCTGAACCGGTGGGTGCATTTCCGCACGCCAAGCGCGTAGGCGAACTTTTGTTTCTGTCGGGGATCGGACCGCGTGTGCGCGGAAGCAAAGAAATTCCCGGCGTGACGCTCGATTCTTCCGGCAATGTCGTGAGTTATGAGATCGAAACGCAATGCCATGCCGTATTCGAGAATGTGCGGCTCGTGCTCGAAGACGCTGGCGCGACTTGGCAGGACATCGTCGATGTCACCGTCTTTCTCACGAACATGAAAAAAGACTTTTCAATCTATAACCGCATTTATGCGGAATATTTCGCGGGGCCGGGCAAACCAAATCCGACTCGCACGACGATTGAAGTCGGCGCATTGCCAACACCAATCGCAATCGAACTAAAAGTAATTGCCGCGGTGGGATAAAGACGCGTTCTACTTCCTGTCATTCCGGGCGAAGTCGAGGAATCTCTCGCTATATTCCCAATTCGGCGTTGGATCTTTTCTGGAACGTTCGCCAATTACGAGCATGAGCACGAGCACGAACACGAATAAATCATTCTGCATCATCTCCGCCGATCACACCGGCATCACGGTTTCAAATCTCGAACGGTCTCTGACGTTCTGGCGCGATGTGCTCGGATTCCAATTTTCACACACCGCGCATCAAACCGGCGACTTAGCGAAGGAGATCACTGGAGTCGCAGGCGCTGAGATCAAGCTTGCCGTACTAAAAGCGCCTGGCGGTCACAAGATCGAGTTGCTCGAGTATGTCGCGCCGCCAGATCGAAAACAGGCTACTTTGAGGCCTTGCGATGTCGGTTCGATACATGTCGCTCTGTTAGTCGATGATCTCGGCGCCGTGTTGCAAAAAATTTCCGCCTCCGGCTGGAAAGCGGTTGGCAAACCGCAAACGCTGACTACCGGTCCAAACGCCGGTAAGCGGGTCGTCTATGTGCGTGATACTGATGGCACGACGATCGAGTTCATGCAGTCGCCGAAAAAGCAGTTAATGGCCGATGGTTGAGTGTTCAGAGGGTGACAGTTGAAACTGGCCCTCTGAATTGAGCGTTGGACGTTGGGCATTGGACGTTGAACGTTTGCTGCTCACTGATGACGATGACCTTTTCCACTCACGAAGATTTCGCGCTTGAGCTTGATCGCGAAGATTCGCTTCGCGATTTTCGGAAGAAATTTTATCTACCGCTCGGCAAAGACGGCAAACCTCTGATCTATTTCGCAGGTAATTCGTTAGGCCTGATGCCGAAAGCAGCGAGGCAAATCGTCGAGGAGGAACTCGACAATTGGGCAAGACTTGGCGTCGATGCTCATCACGCTACAGGAACGCCCTGGTATTCGTATCACGAGGCGTTGCGAGAACCGACAGCGCGACTGGTCGGCGCGAAACCACTCGAAGTGATCTGCATGAACAGCCTCACGGTGAACCTGCACCTGATGATGGCCACATTCTATCGACCAACCAAGTCGCGCTTCAAAATCCTGATGGAAGACCCGGCGTTTCCTTCGGACACTTATGCGATCAAGACCCAAATTGCGCACCACGGGCTCGATCCCAAGGATGCGCTCATTCTCGCGCGACCGCGCAAAGGCGAGTTCACAATTGGGACGGAAGACATTGTTGATCTCATAAACAAGCACGCCGACCAACTGGCGGTAGTAGTGTTTGGCGGCATAAACTTTTTTACGGGTCAACTATTTGATATCGAAAAGATTACCGCTGCGGCGCAGAACCGCGGAGTTGTCGCGGGCTTCGATCTCGCCCATGCGATTGGCAACGCGCCGCTGTCGCTTCATGATTGGAACGTCGATTTCGCGGTCTGGTGTTCTTACAAATACCTGAACGCAGGGCCCGGCGCAGTCGCGGGGGCGTTCGTACATGAGCGTCATGCGACTAACACAAGCCTGCCACGACTCGCGGGATGGTTTGGAAACGATCCAAACACGCGATTCCGCTTACATCTTGAGCCCGAGTTCATCCCAGTACCGTCAGCCGATGGCTGGCAGATCAGCAACCCGCCGATTCTCTCGATGGCGCCGTTGCGTGCCTCGCTTGCAATCTTTGACGAAGCCCGTGGGATTGACCCGCTGCGCGCGAAATCGATCAAACTAACCGGCTATCTTGATTTCCTTCTCACGGAAATCGGCTCGAAAAAATTCAGCATCGTCACGCCGCGTGATTCGAGCTCGCACGGTTGTCAGTTGTCCATCGTGGCACACGAACATCCGAAGGGCTTACACAACGAGCTTATCGCCGCCGAAGTGAAATGCGATTTTCGCGAACCGAACGTGATTCGTGTCGCGCCTACTCCACTTTATAACACGTTTCACGAAGTCTGGCGCTTCGCTGGAATTCTCAGTGAGCATCGCTAACGCGAGCAGGCCATCTCAAGAGTAGGACGCGGCTCATGCGCGAGAACGACAATCCACGATCGCATCGACAATGCGCGGCAGAGCAATCGCCGCCGGCGCGCGCACCTGCCGCGTTGCGAATAGCGAGAGCGGCGTTTCCGCGGGATTTACTTCGATGAGTTCACCGCTACCACGGCTGGCCCGCAGCGCCCAATCGACGATATATCCAAAGGTCGCCGTGGTTCCGGTTACGATCACCAGGTCGCAAGCTCCACGATCGAGATAATTTTCAACTCGCCGCGGCTCGTTCCAAGGCAGGTGCTCACCGAACCAGACGACCCCGGGCCGCATGAGCGCAGCGCACTTGGGGCATTTTGGAATCTCTTGCCGCTCATCTGCGCGCTCGGTAAAGCTAAAATCGCAGCGTGAACAGCGCGTTATGAAAATGTTCCCGTGAATTTGCACCATCGCTTCGTGCGCCAGTCCTGCACGCTCGTGCAAGTCGTCCACATTCTGAGTGATGAGCAGGAAATCGTCTGCGTGTCGTTGTAGTTTCGTAATCGCTTTGTGCGCTGCGTTCGGTCTCGCATTGCGGATGCGCTGCCGGCGCTCGCGATACCATTCCCAAACAAGTTTCGGATTACGCTGGAATGCTTCGGGTGTGGCCAGTTTTGTAGCATCAAGGTTCCGCCAGTAACCGTCCTTGCCGCGAAAGGTCGGAATTCCGCTTTCAGCTGAAACACCAGCGCCGGTAATAGCCAGAATACGCACAATGTAAGATCGACAGGGAGCGGCGATTTCCAAGTCGGCGCTATACGCTCGCCTCGTTTGGGACAGTTAAGGTTGCCACTGCCGTGTTGGCTTGCCAGACTCGGTCCATGAATGACACCGCAAGAGAAATTGAATCAGGCGCTATTCGGGAAATTGAACCAGAGATAAGGACGCTATTTACAAAGGTGGTGGAACGCGATCCGCGTGAGGCCGCCAAGATGCTGGAGCCCTATCCAGATGAGTTTGTAGTTGATATGCTGGAACTGCTCAATCCCGCCGCAGCACTAAAGATTCTTGAACGCTTCGAGTCACCGCGGCGGCAGACAATCCTGGCAACTGCTTCCCCGGAAACTAACCAGCAATGGATGCGTAACCAAACGTATCCAGAACGTACGATTGGACGACTAATGCAGCCGCCATTGGCAGTTTTTCGTCCGCGAACGACGGTCGCAGAAGCAACTGAACAAATTCGGTGCCTTGCCGGAAAAGCAATTATCACCTACGCCTTTGTTACAGACGACCAGGAAAAACTCCTTGGCGTAGTTGTCATGCGCGACATGCTACTCGCGCAGAGTAATCAAACGCTGGAGCAAATCATGCTCACGAATCCGTTTTACCTCACGCCGGAAATGTCACTGACTGATGCAATGCGATCGGTGCTCGTTCGGCATTATCCGGTCTATCCCGTCTGCGAAAAAACGGGACGACTACTCGGCCTGTTGCGCGGCCAGATGCTATTTGAAGCCGAGGCAATCGAATTAAGTGCACAACCGGGCGAAATGGTCGGTGTAGAAAGAGAGGAGCGGCTTACGACGCCGTGGTTGCGAAGCCTCAAATTTCGCCATCCCTGGCTTCAGGTAAATTTATTCTGCGGATTACTCGCCGCGCTTGTAGTAGGATTTTTTCAGGAAACGATCGATCGCATCATTGCGCTGGCAGTATTCCTGCCGGTGCTCATCGGTCAGGCAGCTAACACTGGGGTGCAGGCACTGGCAGTTTGCTTGCGCGGGATGACCCTGGGCGATTTGAGATCGGGTAGGCAACGTATGCTTCTGATCAAGGAAATGTTGCTTGGAACCCTGAATGGAGCCTTGACCGGGGTAACAGGTGGAATCGCGATGTTCATCTTTGCAACGATGGTGAAAAGCCCGCTGGCCGTGATGTTAGGTTTCGTGGTGTTCCTCGCCATCACGATCAGTTGTTGCTTTAGCGGCGTCGCTGGCGCGATGGTGCCATTGGCTCTCAAGAGATTCGGCGCGGACCCGGCAACGGCGTCCAGCATCGTCGTAACAACGTTCACCGATGTCGGTTGCCTCCTCGTCTTCCTTTGGCTTGCTGCCTTGCTGACTTAAACAGATCGACAATGAGTACATGCTCGAAAAAGATCGATTTGCTGTCACCGCGGCTTTATCAATCATGTCTTATGCAAAAACAAATCTTCGCCCTTGCCATTCTTACTCTATTTACCTCCTCTGCTTTCGTTCTCGGTGCCACTGACACTCCCGAAACGCGGCGCCATGAAGCCGAACGTTATCTCCAGGCTACTCCGCCAAAGGCGCTATTCGAGGATATGGCGGACAAAATGACGATGAATCTTCCCCCGGATCAACGTCAGCAAGTTAAGCGAATGATGACGGCTGAGCTCGACATCGCCGCCTTAACTAAAGCGATGACAGATGCGATGGTAAAACATTTTACGACTGAAGAGCTTAAGGCGTTGGCAGATTTTTATGGCTCACCTATCGAGAAATCGGCGACGCAAAAGTTCGGTGCCTATATGGCGGACGTAATGCCGGCGCTACAGGCCGAGGTGATGAAAGCGCAGTCAAAGCTGAATCAGTCAGTGCCAAATCAATCGCCGCGCTAGGATCGAAGTATGATAGAACGCATTCTGCGAATGCCTTGCTGGGAAGAATGCGTCGTACGCCTGCTGTTCTGCAAGCCTGCGCTGATGTAAAACCGCCACTCGTCGGGACTACCTATATCAGTTTCCGATTCGCGATTCCGGGTTTCGGGTGTTTATACGAGAGCCACAAAAACACGAATCCAACGACCGGAATAACTATATCAATCGGGAGAACCACTCCCACGTTGCCCGGCGAGAAATTCTTCGCGACTATCATCTGATAGATGTGCCCTCCAGCTGCTCCCAATGAGAATGCGGATGGCGGAATCAATGTGGCAAATCGAAATGGTAAGCTCGCCTTAAATGCAATAATTCCTGCAATTCCGACACCGAGACTAGCGAACCCGACCTCTGCCTGAAACGGGCTGTTTACCCAGCCAATGAATTTTGCAGCAAAATCTCCGAAGAAAACATGAGACACGAAGTTAACAAGATTGTTGATGCCTATCGTGAACAGCAAGTAATAAGAGAACAATGCTTCGGCAATTACGTTAATTGTCAACGGTTTTGGCTTGTTTATCAGCGATATCAGGGCGGCAAGTAAACCTATGATCAGGAACGTCAGGAAGTAATTGGCGATAAAGAAAACTAAAATCGTAGAGAGTTTTAAGTCATCCATGCGGCTGATGGTAGCTGGATTGCGACGACCTTGTTAAGCACGAATACCGCGCGCTCGATTTCAAAGCCTACTGATCATCAAACCTGAGCGGCAGTGTTCCGCGCTGCTGCCTTAATGATGAAATTACAATGCGGGGAATTGCTCGCCGCGTTCGAGCGCCACTTCGGCTTTAAGATTCTCGAGGTCGCGACCAACACTCGCAACAGCAGTGACCTTGTCGCCGACGCAGAAAATCACGGAGGCGTCTTTCGCTTTCAAATCACCCGACACAACTGCGCGATCGTTTCTGCTGCCGTGACCGACGTAGCGGATAGCCAGATCGAAATGATTGCTCCAGAAAAATGGCGGAGCGACGAATTGCTCGCGTGCGCCGAGAATGTTGCGCGCCGCAGTTTGCCCCTGCCGTTCCGCCACGACCCAGTGCTCCACACGAATGCGGCCTGCGCGCGGATCGGGCCACCGCGCGATATCGCCGGCGGCAAAGATTCCCGAGACATTCGTTTCCAAAAATTCGTTTACCAATACGCCGTTGTCGGTCGCGATTCCTGCTGTTTCAGCAAGCGAAGTGTTCGGACGTACGCCGATTCCAACGACGACGAGATCGCAATCCAATATCGTTCCGTCATCCAATTGTACCTGTCGGTCTTGTATAACTGCTGGCGTTCGCCCGAGATGAAACTTTACTCCGTGCTGCTCGTGAGTTTCGCGAATCAATTGACCCAGTTCGCGTCCGAGAATCTTTTCGAGCGGCAGCGACCCTTTCCCGACGACTGCGACTTCAAGCTTGCGCTCGCGCAACGATGCCGCCACTTCCAGCCCGATGAAGCTCGCGCCGATGACAACGGCCCGCTTCGCGTTTTCGGCTTTCGCAATGATGTGCCGGCTGTCAGCGAGAGTTCGCAAATAACAAACGTGCGGCAAATCGTCCCCCGGAATTTGAAGCCGCACAGGCTTAGCACCGGTTGCCAGCAACAGCGCGCCGTACGATAGCGAACGGCCGTCTGAAAGCGTGACCTGTCTCCTTCGCGTATCAATTGCGCTGGCGGATGTGTTTGTGAACGTTTCGACCTTTTGCTCGCGGTAAAAATCTGCCGAGCGCAACGGAATCCATTCTTCCGACGCAGTGCCCGCGAGATAATCTTTGGAGAGGTTCGGCCGATCGTACGGCAAGAATTCGTCAGCAGTGATCATCGTGACCAGCCCGTCGTAACCTTCGCGGCGCAACATTTCCGCCGCGGCGTTGCCAGCAGCACCCGCGCCAATGATCACCACGCTTGCTGGAGACGATTTCGGTTTCTGCGCCGGTTTCTCGTCGGCTTTGGCGGTCACAAAACAAAGCTCGCCTCGTTTCTCGATCTTGTAACACGCGACGTCATTCAATGCCGGTGCTGCAATCGCTTCGCCGGTGCGCAGATCGAAACGAGCATGGTGCCAAGGACAGCGAACCGTACAATCTACCATCAGACCTTTGGCCAGCGGCCCGCCGTAATGCGTGCAGGTCGCTCCGATCGCAAAAAGCTCACGTCCTTGTCTGGCGACGAGAACTGCTTCGCCAAACGCGTGTCCCAGAAGCATTCCTCCATCCGGTACATTGCCGATTTCACAGCCCGTTTCGAAATTGGGCCCCTCGAGCTCAGTCGACGCTTCAGCCATGGAAATTTGATTCGTTCTGTAAGATTAGAATCGTGCCGGCGGGACGCAGCGGGCGCGTTTTCAGGTGATCGACGTCATTGAGGGACGCTCGCGACTATTTTTTCTCCGGCTCTGCGGGCCCGTTCTTTGTGCCCGAAAGCAAGTCAACCCTGATGAGTGGATCGTTCGGTAGCACAATCGGGCCTTCCCAGCGAAGGAAGCCGGCTGGAGTAGGATTCGTCAGCCAGATTTTTGTGTCGGGTACCTTAACAAACAACTTCGCGATCAACGGAATTTCCGGATGAATAATGAAGCGGTCGCCTTTCAATGAGCGGCCGCCCATCCTCATACGGTCAAGCCCGCCGTAGGAAACTTTCACCGTCACGACTTGCGGTTTAAGGGTTGGAAATGGCGAAAAACCCACCGCCTTCAGTTCGACTTGCTCCCCTTTGAGGAGATTCTTGCGCAGATTACTCAATGCGATTGTGAAACCGAATCCGGCAAACGTCCGACCTGTTTCAATCTCGACCTTGTCCGACACATCCTTGTTGTCTTTGCGGATGTGCGCACTGGCAATTCCCGACACAAAATCGGCTGCGAATTCGCGCTGCGACCTTCCATGCATGAGTTCTTTCCACGACCATTGTTCCTGCATTAGTTCAGATCCCTGGCGAAAGCGCGCCTTCTCCTCAAACGTCTGGCCGTTTGGAAATTTATACGTAATGACGACGTTGAGGTGACGATCTTCCACCCACTGTCTGAACTCTCCGTCGGCAACTTTTTTTCCGTTAATGTCGCAGAGTCCAGGGTAACCGTGCGCCGCGCCCGCCAACTCTGTTACTTCGATCGCGGAGCCGGACGACGTGAGAAATCCGACCGCGAGCGCTGAGAAAAGCGCTGCCAGTTTTCTTTTCGCGATCATACGTGCACACCTATCGTAGTAGGGCAAAGTGACGGCGGCACTGGATCGGCGTTGCCTTCTCCGATTTTGGTAACGCGGCCGTTACCAAGTTGATTCACATTGTGATCGACAATCCTCTGACTGTCGTTATACTTGCCCGCGATGAGCGCCGACATGCTTTATTCAGCAGAAACCGCAAACGCCTCGCGGTTTGTCTGCATCTTGGCGCTCGTAGTCTGGCGATAAAAAGCGACCGTTCCTCAGCGGACGCTGATTTCCCTCTCGCTTTTCTTAAGGGAGATTTCGTGTCCGCGTCAGCGAACAAAACCAACTCTATTTGAAAATATGTTGATTGTAATGAAACCGAGCGCCACTGCGCGCGACATCGATGCAGTGGTCAACGTCATTGAGGCCATCGGCTTTCGTGCACATGCAATGCCAGGCGCTACGCGCACGGCGATCGGCATAACAGGCAACGAAGGTCCGATTGACGGCCGGCGTTTCGAAAATCTGCCCGGTGTTGCGGAAGTCATCCGGGTCACCAAACCGTACAAGCTGATCACACTCGATCTGCGACCGGAGAAAACGGTCGTCCGCGTCGGTGACGCGACCATTGGTGACAGTGATCTTGCCATCATCGCCGGGCCGTGTGCGATCGAGAGCCGCGACCAGGCCTTTGCTGTGGCGAAAGCCGTGCAACAGAGTGGAGCGCGCTTTTTCCGCGGATGCGTCTGGAAACCGCGAACTTCGCCTTACACATTTCAAGGTTTGGGAGAGAAGGCGTGGGAAATCGTTACTGCGATCCGCGACGCGTTCGGGCTAAAGATCGTGACCGAAGCGGTCGAGGAATCGCACGTCGACCTAATCGAAAAGTACGGCGACGTGATTCAAATCGGTGCTCGCAATATGCAAAACTTTTCGCTTCTAAAGCGAGCGGGACGATCAAAGTTGCCCGTGCTGTTGAAACGCGGCATGGCTGCAACGCTCGAGGAATGGTTGCTCGCAGCCGAGTACATCATGGCCGAGGGCAACTACAATGTCATACTTTGCGAGCGTGGTGTTCGCACATTTGCGCAGCATACGCGTAACACTTTGGACCTGGCATCGGTACCAGCGATTCGCCGGATATCACATTTGCCAGTCATCGTCGACCCCTCACATGGCACCGGCACTGCATACATGGTTACGCCGCTCGCGCGTGCCGGGATAGCAGTGGGAGCAGACGGTCTGATGATAGAAGTCCACAATCAGCCGGAGCTTGCTCTTTCGGACAGTGCGCAGGCGTTAACGTTTTCAGAGTATGCTCACCTTGTGAAAGAAGTTCACGCTCTTCGGTGTCTGATGGCACCGGACGGCAATGCCAGGTTGGACGCGACTTAAGGAAGCCGAATCAATGGTCTTGCTGATCGACAATTACGATTCGTTTACTTACAACCTCGCGCAATATTTCGGCGAACTAGGCTGTGATGTCTTGGTCAAACGGAACGATGAAATCTCAATTGGTGAAATTGCAGCGCTGGGTCCGCAGCATATCTGCATTTCCCCGGGGCCTTGCACACCGCGCGAAGCGGGCATCAGCAAGGGAGTCGTCCTAACATTTGGACAGCAAATTCCCATCCTAGGCGTCTGCCTTGGCCATCAGTGTATTGCCGAGGCGTACGGCGGGAAAGTGGTGCGCGCTGGTCGCCTCATGCATGGAAAATCATGCATGATCACGCACGACGGAAGCGCGCTCTTTTCAGATTTGTCGGACCCATTCGAAGCCGGCCGGTACCATTCGCTGGTCGTTGAGCGAATTTCATTTCCGGCGTGTCTCGAAATCACCGCCGAAAGCGACGATGGAGAAATCATGGCGCTGCGCCATCGCGAATTCCCAGTGCATGGAGTGCAATTTCATCCCGAATCGGTTCTAACCCGCGATGGCAGGAAAATTCTGGCCAGCTTTCTTTCGCATTGAATGAAACCGCTGATCACTCCGTCGCTGCACGAATTCCTGCACCTCGCGAAACAGGGTAATGTCATTCCTGTTTTTGCGGAGTTCGTTGGCGATTGCGAAACGCCGGTTTCAACGTTCAAGAAATTTAGCCGCAGCGCTTACAGTTTCCTTTTTGAATCGACGGAAAAAAATGATGTGTCAGGCCGTTTCTCATTCGTAGGTTTTGAACCACGACTGATTATTCAAAGTCACGGGCGCGAAATTCGCATCGAGCGAGACGGCATTGAGGAGCGGTTTAGCACGACTACCGATCCTCTCGATGAGCTCCGCAAATTGATGGCGCGCCTTCAATTTGTTTCACGCCCGGAGCTGCCAAGGTTCGCCGGCGGCGCCGTCGGTTTTCTCGGCTATGACGCAATCCGATTCTTCGAGCCGAAAGTTCCGACGGCACGAGAAGACGATCTGCAATTACCCGAGATACTCTTCATGCTTACCGGCAACGTTCTAATTTTTGATCATCGGCTGCGCAGCTTGAAAATTGTAGTGAACGCATTTCTCGATCATGGCCCACAGGAAAAAGTTTACGCGCGCGCTGTCGAATCTGTGGATTCGATTATGCAACAATTGACAGAGCCGATCGATCTGGCGCTTGTTCCGATCACGGAGAAGGAACAGCAGCCTCCGCCGCGCAGCAATCTGCGTCGCGCCGAATTTGAGCGCGCGGTGGAGCGCGCGAAGGAATACATTCGCGCTGGCGATATTTTTCAGGTCGTGTTGTCGCAGCGATTCGAATCCGCGTTCGAAGGAGAGCCGCTCGATTTTTATCGCTGCCTTCGTTTTATCAATCCCTCGCCGTACATGTTTTGTCTTAAGGTCGGCGACGATTTTTCGCTCGTTGGCAGTTCACCCGAGATGCACGTCCGTCTCGTTGGCAACGTCATCGAGATCCGACCGGTTGCCGGGACGCGAGCGCGCGGCGCAACGCCCGCCGAAGATGAAGCCAACGCCGCTGAGCTCCTCGCTGACTCGAAGGAATGCGCCGAACACATCATGCTTGTGGATCTTGCACGAAATGATGTCGGGCGAGTCGCAGAGTTCGGCACCGTTCGGGTAACGGAGTTCATGGAAATAGAGCGTTACAGCCACGTAATGCACATCGTTTCGAACGTAATCGGACGTTCGCGCGATGATTGCACCGCGTTCGATGTCGTCAGAGCGACATTTCCCGCCGGCACTGTTTCCGGCGCGCCGAAAATCCGCGCGATGCAAATTATCAGCGAACTGGAGCATACGCGCCGCGGATGCTATGCGGGCGCGATCGGCTATTTCGGATTCGACGGCAATTTCGATTCCTGCATCGCGTTGCGATGTGCGGTGTTGAAAAACGGGAAGGCGTACTTCCAGGCCGGCGCGGGCATCGTCGCCGATTCGGATCCGCAGCGGGAATACGAAGAAACAGTTAACAAGGCGCGCGCAATGATGAAAGCGCTGTCAATGGCAAACCAGATAAAAACGCCGTGACCGTGTAAGCATGAAAACCGAAACCAGCGTTCTGGATCTTCGAACACTGACGATGCGTCTGATGCGCCGCGAGAATCTTGAGCGTACCGAAGCAGCGAGTTTTCTCAACGCGCTGCTCAGTCCCACCGCCAAAGATCCGCAGATAGCTGCAGCGCTGGCTCTATTAGCTGCGAAAGGCGAAACGGTCGAGGAACTCGCCGGAATGGCTGATGCCATGCGTGATCGCGCGATTCCAGTGCATTCGCGTCACACGCGTCTCATCGACACGGCTGGAACGGGATCGAGCCGTGCGAAAACGTTCAATGTCTCTACCGCTGCGGCTTTCGTCATCGCGGGCGCCGGTGTGCCGGTAGCAAAACACGGCTCGCGGGCCGCGACATCGCCCTGTGGGAGTGCCGATGTGCTCGAAGCGCTCGGCGTCAACACGACATGTGCACCCGAGACGGTTGAACGCTGCCTCGATGAGCACGGGATCTGTTTCGTTTACGCGCCGCTTTTTCACCAGGCAACCGCTCGGGTTGCACAAATTCGGCGCGAGCTCGGCATCCGCACGACGTTTAATTTGCTGGGTCCTCTCACGAATCCCGCGCGTGCGCCATTTCAGATTGTAGGGGTCTGGCAGCATTTGCTCATTGAAAGGGTCGCGTCAGCTCTCTCTCTGTTGGGCGTCCAGAATGCATGGGTAGTGCATGGCGCAGACGGTCTCGATGAAATAACGATCGCCAACAAAACTTTCGTCGCCGCCTGTTCCGCGAACCGCAGCCTGCAGACATTCACGATTTCTCCTCAAGATTTCGGCTTGGAAACGCAAAGTCTCAATGGGCTTGTCGCGAGCGGCCCGAAGAAGAACGCGCAATTGATCCGCTCAATTTTTCAAGGTGAAAAGAAAAGTGCGACAGCAGCCGCGCGCGATTTGGTCATCATCAATGCCGCTGCCGCGCTTCACGTCGCCGGATTTACGGACGATCTTTACGAAGCCGCAATATTTGCACGCGAGAGCATCGACAGCGGACGCGCGGCGTCGAAACTGGATGCGCTCATTCGCGAGACAAACCGAGAATAATGAGCAGAAATTTTCTGTTCGAAATTCTCGCGGAAAAACGCCAAGTGGTGGCGCAGCTTCAAAGCGAGCCTTGCAATAGTCAGCTTCGTGAAGACGCACTGGAGATTCGAAGAACGGCTGTGCCGCATCGCCTGCTGGAAGCGCTGAAATCGGAATCGGCGCGCCCGAAAATTATCGCCGAATTCAAGCGCAGATCGCCGTCCGCTGGAATGATTCGAAGGGGCGTTTCCTCCATCGACATCGCCCATCAGTATCAACGAGGGGGCGCATGCGCGATTTCTGTGCTTACCGACGAAGCATACTTCGGCGGTTCCATCGCCGATCTCTGCGCTGTCCGATCGAGCACGAATCTGCCGATTTTGCACAAAGATTTTATTCTTGATCCAATCCAAGTTTACGAAGCAGCAATTGCCGGCGCTGATGCGGTGTTGTTGATCGCTGCCGCAGTGGATGACCGTTCATTGCGTGACTTGCGCCAGGCTGCTGAAGACCAACTTGGACTCGATGCGCTCGTTGAAGTCCACACATCTGGCGAGCTGCGTCGCGCGCTGAATGCCGGGGCCAGCCTCATCGGCGTGAACAACCGAAATCTGCAGACATTTCAAGTTTCATTGGAAACAAGCGAAGCTCTTATCGCAGAAGTTCCCGATGACAAAATCGTGATTAGTGAGAGCGGATTGCACAGTGCGGAATCATTGCATCATCTACACGCGCTTGGTTTTGACGGCTTTCTCATCGGCGAAACGCTGATGCGCGCTACCGATCCCGGAAAGGCGCTTGAAGATCTCATGACCAGAACGGGAGATCGGCAACCGCTGAATCGCAGAATCGCACCAAGGAAATGATGAAAGAGCGCAAAAGTCGAAATAACGAAATTATAGGGCGTCTGTGTCAGACGCCACGGCGTTTCACAGAATGACTCCGGTGCAAATAAAGATTTGCGGCATTACGAATGTGAGAGACGCGAAAGCGTGCGTCGATCTCGGCGCGCAGCTGATCGGGCTGAATTTTTGGCCGCAAAGTCCCCGCTACATTCAACCTGACACGGCGCGGCAAATCGTCGACGCACTACCAGCTGACGTCACGGCAGTCGGTGTTTTCGTTGACGGAAATGCCGAGGAAATTCGGAAAACTGCAAACATCGCCGGAGTGCGCTGCGTTCAATTGCACGGGAATTTCACGCCCGAGGTCGCGCGCGAGCTTGCTCGCGAATTTCCTGTGATCCGAGCGTTTTGCACTTATGCGCAGTTCCGCCCGGAAGACGTCTCGCTCTTTCCGGATTGCGCCGTGCTCATCGACGCGTATCATCCACATCTCCGCGGCGGCACCGGGTGCACCTGTGATTGGCCGGCCGCGCGAGCAACCCTGGCGTTCGCGCGATTTGTTATCTTGTCGGGTGGCTTAAACCCGCAAAATGTTGCCAGGGCGATCCAAGCGGTCATGCCACAGGCTGTAGATGTTTGCAGTGGTGTTGAAAGGACACCGGGTGTGAAAGACCATCGCGCCATCAAAGATTTTGTTGCGGCTGTTCGAGAACTGTAGACGCGCCGTCGCTCAAGTAGTTCCGATGCACAAATCACGAATCACAAGAAGCGAGCCCGACGAACACGGACACTGGGGTAAGTTTGGCGGACGCTACGTTCCAGAAATCCTGGTCGCGCCCCTGGAGGAGCTTACCGAAGAGTTCCTGCGCGCGCGGGCCGACAACGAGTTCTGGCGCGAACTCAACCAACTGCTCCGCGATTACGCCGGGCGACCGACGCCATTGTTTCACGCGCAGCGATTGTCGACACACGTTGGCGGAGCGCAGATTTACCTGAAACGCGAAGATCTTCTCCATACCGGCGCGCACAAAATCAACAATGCCCTGGGCCAGGCTTTGCTGGCGCGCCGCATGCAAAAAGAGCGCGTCATTGCCGAGACAGGCGCAGGTCAGCACGGCGTCGCGACTGCAACTGTGTGCGCGCTGTTTGGGTTGAAGTGCGTCATTTACATGGGCGCAGAGGACGTGCGTCGCCAGGGTCTGAATGTCTTCCGAATGCAGTTGCTTGGCGCGGAGGTAAGAACCGTCAACGCCGGGACGCGCACCCTGAAGGACGCGATCAACGAGGCGATGCGCGACTGGGTGACAAATGTGCATCATACCTATTACTTGCTGGGCAGTGCGCTCGGACCGCATCCGTATCCGCTGATGGTGCGCGAGTTTCAGAGCGTAATCGGGCGCGAAGCGCGCGAACAAATTTTGTCTGTATCAGGAAGAATGCCACGCGCACTCATCGCCTGTGTCGGAGGCGGGTCGAATGCGATCGGGTTGTTTCATCCTTTCATTGCGGACGCACAGGTCAGATTGATCGGCGTTGAAGCTGGAGGACGCGGCGATTCGTCGGGTGAACACGCCGCCAGATTTCACACCGGCGCGACAAGCGGCGGCGGCCGCATCGGTGTTTTGCAAGGTACAATGTCCTACGTGCTCCAGGATCCTGGCGGTCAAATTGCAAGGACGCATTCGATTTCAGCCGGCCTTGATTATTCCGCGATCGGCCCCGAGCACGCATTTTTGCACGACACCGGGCGAGCTGAATACATCAGGTCGACTGATGTCGAGGCGCTCGAAGGGTTCGAGCTGTGCGCCAACCTGGAAGGAATCATTCCGGCGCTCGAAACTTCGCACGCAATTTTGCCTGCGGTTCGTGTCGCTCGTGAATTGCCAGCAGATGACGCGATTATCGTGAATCTGTCCGGCCGCGGTGACAAGGACGTCCAACTCGTCGCAGACTTGCAAAGACGATGAGCCGAATCAGGAAGACGTTCGCTTCGCTTAAACGCGCTGGACGCGGCGGCTTTATTCCCTTCATCACTGCGGGTGATCCCGATCTTACGACGACTGAGCTTTTGCTCATCGAACTCGCCGCGGCCGGGGCAGACGTCATCGAGCTCGGTGTTCCCTTCAGTGATCCAGTCGCTGATGGCGAAACGATTCAGCGGGCATCGGAACGCGCATTACGCAAAGGCGTCACGCTCCCCCATGCGCTGACATGCGTTGCGCGCGCAAGACAGCGCATCGATGTGCCCATCGTTCTCTTCAGCTACTTCAATCCATTGCTGCAATTCGGTGAAGAACGTTTGGCGATCGAGGCCAGGCAGGCAGGAATCGACGGTGTGCTTGTCACAGATTTAATCCCCGAGGAAGCACACTCCTGGACTAAGACTCTGCTTCAACATGAGCTCGATCCGATCTTTCTTGTCGCTCCTACTACTTCGGATCAACGGCTTGCCGAAATTGCCCGGCAGGCACGCGGTTTCATTTACGCAGTTTCGCGCGCAGGCGTGACCGGTGCACAAGATGAAATGCCACGTGACGCCGAAGTTCTCGTCAAACGCGTGCGCGCAGTAAGCGATTTGCCCGTGGCAGTCGGGTTTGGGGTTTCAACCGCAGAACAGGTGCGGGAAGTCTGGCGTTTCGCCGATGCAGTTGTCGTCGGCAGTGCAATCGTTCGCGAAATTGAAAGATTATCTGGCAATCCAGACCTGATTGATCAGGTCGGCCACTTCACCAGATCATTGATCGCGCCAAAACAGATCTGCCCGGCAACTTTGCGCTAGCACACAATTCATCTGATGGCCGATCAGTCGTGAGTACGGAGCCGCCGAAAATCCAGGATTACGCAATCATCGGCGACGGCCGATCGGCGGCGCTGATTTCAAATCGCGGCTCTATCGATTGGCTGTGCTGGCCGCGATTTGATAGCCCGTCAATCTTCGGCGCGATTCTTGATCCAGAAGTTGGGGGAAGCTGGAGCATTCGGCCCGAGCGTGAACGCAAAGTCTCGCGGCGTTATCTGGACAACACGAACGTGCTCAAAACTACATTCGCGTGCGACTCCTTGAAAATTGTTCTGACGGATTTCATGTCGGTTACTTCCGAACAGAACAAACAAAACCGCCTCTGGCCGGAGCACGAACTCGTCAGGCAAGTCAGGTGCGAAGGCGGCGATGCGGATGTGATCGTCGAATTTAATCCCCGGCTCGGTTACGGCCGGATCGCACCGAAGATTGACCGCGTCGGCAAGCTAGGGTGGCGCTTCGGTCTCGGCACTCATGTCTACACACTTCGCGCGGATGGCGATCTTGACTGTTTTAAGCAATCGAGCTCGATGGGCACACTGGCGAAATTGCGGTTGAAAGCAGGCAAATCGATTGCGTTCTCGCTCAATTTTTCGGAGGAAGGCCCAGCGGTTTTGCCACCGCTCGGCAATTCGGCCGCGGAAAGATTACAACTCACCAGCGATTGGTGGCGTGTGTGGATTGCGCAATCGAACTATTGTGGCCCATACGAGCGGCACGTGGTGCGCAGCGCGCTCGTTCTTAAGCTGCTTTCCTACGCGCCGTCCGGGGCGATTGTTGCTGCGCCGACGACATCTTTGCCTGAACGCGTTGGTGGCGATCTGAACTGGGATTATCGCTTCGCCTGGCTTCGCGACGCCGCCTTCACCGTGCACACACTTTTCGGTCTCGGTTACAAGGATGACGCTAAAGCGTTCGTGAACTGGCTTTTGCATGCCACCAATCTCACCCGGCCGCAATTACGCGTGACTTACGATGTTTTTGGTGAACGCCCGCTAAGAGAATGTGAGCTGCAGCGTTTCAGCGGACACCGCGGTTCGCGGCCGGTGAGGATTGGCAATGCCGCCAGCGAACAGTCGCAGCTCGACATTTACGGCGAAGTTGTCGAGGCCGTTTGCTATTTTTTTGGAAAAGAAGAACCGGACCACGAGATGCAGAAGATGTTGCGCCAATACGGCGAGTACGTGTGTGATCATTGGACCGAGCCGGACAACGGGATGTGGGAAGAGCGCGACAAGCTTCGGCACTACACGCACTCACGTTTGATGTGCTGGGTCACGCTCGATCGTTTGATCGAAATGCATCAATGCGGGCGGATTCGCGGTTTCTCAATTGATAAATTTAGAAAACAGCGCGCCGCGATTCGGCGTGAAATAGAAGAGCATGCTTGGAGCAAAAAGCTTGGGGCCTACGCGCAAGCGTGTGGCGACGATGTTGTCGATGCCAGCATTCTCCTTCTCGCGTACCACCGCTTTGAAGACGCCTCCTCGGATCGGATGCAACAAAGTCACGCGCGCATTCGTCAGCGACTCGTTCCGCGACTGGGGCTAGTGCATCGCAACGAGCAAAGTAAAAATCGACGGGAAGGCGCGTTCGCCCTTTGCAGTTTTTGGGAAACAGATTTTCTCGCCCATTGCGGAAGAGCGGACGAAGCGCATGAAGTTTACGAAGCGGTCCTCACTTTTGCCAACGACGTCGGTCTCTTCGCCGAAGAAATCGATCCGGAAACTGGCGATGCGCTGGGAAATTTTCCGCAAGCATTCACGCATCTGGGCGTGATCAATGCTGCGCTCACATTGCGTGACATCGAAGAAGGCGGGCATAGCATGAGACGAACATCATGAACTGGCTGCAGTGGTTGGTCTGGGGTTTTTCGGGAACCGTGATACTCACTTCCATTCTCGCGGCAAGTCAGGGATTCGGCATGACGCGAATGAATATTCCCTATCTGCTCGGGACGATTTTTACTCCGAGCCGCGACAAAGCAAAATTGATCGGCTTCCTCTTACATTTCGCAAATGGTTGGATTTTCGCACTCGTCTATGTGGCCATGTTCCACGCGTTCGGCTTAGCGACGTGGTGGTTCGGTGCGTTGATTGGGATTATCCAGGCGATCTTCGTGTTGACGATGTTGCTGCCAATTATGCCGGCACTGCACCCGCGCATGGCTAACGAGCAATATGGGCCGACGGTGGTGCGCCAGCTTGAACCACCGGGCTTCCTCGGGCTGCATTACGGCATTCGAACGCCGATCTCAGTCCTGATCGCGCATGCCATTTTCGGCGTGATCCTCGGCGCATTTTACGTCGTAAAGTGATGGGTGGCAGTGGGTTGGACTTATGAAACCTTCACGGAAGTCATCTATTCTTGAGAAGGGCGACTAAGCCCGCAACACCGAGCGCCATCAGAGTCAGCGCAATCAAGGTGCGGTGCTCGCTGGTCCAAAATTGGGGACTCCAACTCAGGGCGCGCGTGTCGAATGCACCGTGCGCGCCATGATCACCGGGCAGTGGGTGCCATAAATTGTCCGCGCGATTTGGGTCCTCGGCGCCGTCATGTTGCTGTGAATCGTAACCGGTGCGCGCAAGATAATGATCAAGCAATGCGGGAGCGAACTTGTTTACGGTAATCACTGCGACCGACGGCGCACCGACATAAAATTCGCGCCGCGGATTATGCGCAGCGAAGTAAATTGCTTCGGCCGCGACCTCGGGTTGAAAGATCGGCGGCACCGGTTGCGCCTTGCGTGGCAGACGGCTTTTCACCCAGCCAAATTGCGGCGTGTTGAGCGCAGGCAATTGCACCATCGTCAAATGCACGCGGCTCTTATCATGGAGAAGTTCGCACCGAAGCGAATCGCAGAAACCCTGAACTGCATGCTTAGCCGCGCAGTAGGCGGACTGTAGTGGAATACCGCGATATGCGAGTGCGCTGCCAACTTGCACGATGACGCCTCGATCACGCGCCAACATCCGTTTCAAGGCGGCCAGTGTTCCGTAAACGTAACCGAGGTAAGTCACTTCGGTCACACGTCGAAATTCCTCGGGCGTCATTTCCTTGATCGGAGAAAAAACTGACGCCATCGCATTGTTGACCCAAGTATCGATTTCGCCCAACTCCGCTTCAATCTGATTGGCCCCTGCTTCGACCTGATTCGCGTCCGCAACATCCACGGGAACGACGAGCGCCTTTCCACCCAGTCTTTCGACATCTTTCCGTGCGCCTTCCAATCCATCAAGACCGCGCGCAAGTAGAGCGACGCGGGCACCGTGACGCGCAAACTTGCGAGCTGTCGCGCGCCCGACGCCTGCCGAGGCACCGGTGATCACAACAACTTCAGGTCCTTCGTTCACACAATTCTTTTCAACGAAGCCGTATCGCGTCAGGTCCTTTCCTTTGCCGCAAGGTAAGCACGCTGAAGAAAATCTGACGCCGCTACGCTGGCCAAAATTCCAGCGAAAAACCGACTCACGCGAGGCGCAAAGACAAAGCCGAACGCGAGTGCTGTCGCGCACCAGGGCGCCATGCAGTAAGGACAGGAAATCAGTTGACCGATTCCGCGCTGGATTCCGCGGCCGCGCGGTTCCTCTTCGACTTCGCCTGCTCCGGCGCTGCGAATGTAACTCACAAAAGGCGCGCGCAGAATGCCGGTGATCCTGTCTTTCGCCACGATGCGGCTCATCTTATGGGTGGCTATTCCCAACAGCGCCAGATCAAGCAGGCTGAATCTTCTCGGCAGGCGATCCTTTTCCATAGCGATGCCTGTCAGCACAGCAACGCTGGCGATGAAGAATCCCAATAACGACGCGTACTCCGCCAGCAATTGTTCCTCGCACTCTTCTTTTTCTTTTGTTTTGGCGCCATATTCTTCGATCGAGAAATCGGCTTCGCCTAGATCGGATCGTGAACGGTTCACATAGTTAGATCGCAAACTTCTCCGCAGCTGCGCGCTTCAGAGTGAGGCAAAGCTTGGCTTAGGCGGTGAGAGCGATTCCCTTGCCAGATACGACCGGTCTGCATCTGAGAATCGTCTATAAGTTGATGGGAGATCCGCGCAACGTCGCACACGCGAAAAAAGTCACTCAAGAAAAGCACCACAAAGGCAAGAATGCGCCCCAGCCTGTTAAGAAAGGGCAAACCGAGCAAACGAAATCCGCCGGCACCGCGCAAGACGCCGCGCCGACGCCGGAAGGTGAAAAACCGCCTCAACCACAAGATTCAACCCAATTGGAAAAATCACTTGCCGTTCTCTCCAAGCTTAAGGAGCTGGAGTTCCATTCGCGCGGTAACATCGAAAAACTCGCGGAGTTGAGCCTGACAATTGAGGAGGAGCTAAAGCAAAAGGCGTTCGCCGAAGCCATCGGGACGGTCTATGCGGCACAGAATTCATTTCAATCCAAGATCTTGGAATTGATCGCCGCCTACGAAAAGGAGTGCGCTCGCTTGTCGGGTTCTG
>Ga0209376_1000678_pt1 | contig 36894 bp, 31 predicted proteins | sample GraSoiAngelo_134_FD_185891 | JGI IMG/M metagenome (GOLD analysis project Ga0209376, IMG submission 185891) | Grasslands soil microbial communities from the Angelo Coastal Reserve, California, USA - 14_0929_05_30cm (SPAdes) (version 2) | ecosystem: Environmental > Terrestrial > Soil > Grasslands ...
CCCGATCCGGTCGGCGGCCTCCGGCGTCAGGATCACCCTGCTCAGGTCGGTGCCTTCGATCGGCACCGCCTCGGCGGGCTTGGCGGCCGTTGGCGGCCGCGCCGCTCCGCATCCCGCAACCATGAAAGCCGCTGTGAGCGCCCAAGCGACCACCAACATCCGGCGACCCGGCGTGCTCATGTCATCAACCGATGGCAGGGGCGACCGCCAGCTCGTGTCGAGCAAGCGGCGCCAGACGCGGATACAGAGCGGGCAACACGAACAGGGCCAGTACGGTCGAAGTCACAAGTCCGCCCACCACGACCGCCGCCAGTGGCTTCAATACCTCGGCCCCCGGAATATCTCCAAACAGCGCCGCCGGTAGAAGCAGGGCCGCCGTGGCCAGCGCAGTGAGCGCGATCGGGCCGGCTCGCTCGCGGGTGGCGCGCGCGACCGTCTCCTGGCCGATGGGCTCGCCGTCGGTCTGGAGACTCCTGAAGCTGCCTGCCAGCACCACACCGTTTCGGGCCGCAAGGCCGAGCACGGTGAAGAAGCCCATCACCGCTCCCAGCGACATCAGACCCCCCACGAGCAGAGCGGCCACAACGCCGCCGGCGGCCGCGAGTGGCAGCGTCAAGAACACGAGGCCGGCGAGTCGCCAGCTGTTCAGCGCCGCTTGCAGCAGAAGGAGGATCACGATGGCCGCCGCCAGCCCCAGACCAGCCAGCTGGAGCGCATGGCTGCGAGCCTGGATGGGTCCATTGAGGACCTCCGCGTGGTATTCGAGCGGCATCGGTGTGCTCTCGACGAGCCCCCTGACCTCGTTGAGCACATCGTCAAGACCGCGGCCCGCCACTCCGGCGGTGACGTCAATGCTGCGCAGCGTCGAGTCGTGGGTGATGGAGGTGGGATCAGACACCAAACGGATCGTCGCCACATCGCCGAGCCGCACCTGGCCGCCCGACGGTGTATCGATCAACAGGTTGGTGAGGGCCCCGGGCGACGAGATGGTCGCCGGAGTGCCCTTGACCACCACGTCGAACACCGCCTGGTCCTCATATAGCTGGCCGACTGTCAGGCCCGAAAAGTAGGTGGTCGCAGTCCGGCGAACATCACCCGCATTGAGCCCGTATTTCTGCGCCGCAGCCAGGTTGACCTCGACCTGGAGCGTCGGTTGCCGGGCCTGAACCTGCACCTTGGGATCGACGACGCCGGGTACCTTGGCGATTCGCCGCTGCAGCTCTTCCGCCTTCTGCTGCAGCATGTCCATGTCTGAGCCATAGACCCGGACCACGAGCGCATCCGTCGCGCCAGACTGGACCTCCCGAACGCGGTCCTGCGGATACGTGACCACGTGGCTCGCCATCTTCGGATAGTTGGCGAGCACGCCCTGGATCGCCTTCAAGGTCGATTGGTAGTCGGCCGAGTCCTTGAGCGTGACCCAGATCTCGCCTGAGTTGACGTTGACGACCTGGTCGGATGTGATCGCGCGCCCAAGGTGCGCGCCGACAGCGCGGACGCCGCGAATCGCGGCAAGCTGGCGAGTCGCCTGGGTAGTGATCCGTGTCATCTCGGGCAAAGAGGTTCCTGGTTCAGCCTGCCAGTGGATGAGCAGACTGCCATCCTGCGGCGATGGAAGGAGCGACTGCTGGCTGATGTTCGGCACCGCCATAAGGGCCGCAGCCGCCAGGATCGCGACGGCGCCGATCGCCAGCAGTGGGCGGCCGGCCAACCAGGGAACCGAACGGTCGAACAGCCGACCCGCGAGGCGATCCAGCGGACGTCGACGCGGCTCCGCCTCATGGTTTGGCAACAGAAGAAGTGCGAGCGCCGGGGCAACTGTCAGGGCGACCGCCGTGGACGCGGCCACTGCCACCACGTAAGAAAGGATCGCGGGCTTCGAGAATGCCTCGGCGACGCCCCCGAGGAAGAGCAGCGGCAGCGGGGCGACGACGATGATCACGGTCGCGAACACTCGCGGTGTGCCAACCGCGCTCGCAGCCCCAGCCAGGACATCCAGCGGGGAGGCGTCCTTGCCGGTTGCGCGCGCGTCGCGGAGCGCTCTCCGATACCTCTCGAGGTCGACCAGGGCGTCGTCGATGACCAACCCGAGGGCGACCGCCAGGCCCGCAAGGATCATCAGATTGAACTGCGTACCTAGCAGGTAGAGCACATAGGTGGCGGTGATGAGAGACAGCAGGATGGTCGTCAATGCGATCGCGACGAGGCGCCAGGAAAACAGCGCCACGGACAGCACGACCAAGAGGAGGAGGCCGCCGACGAGCGCCCAGATGGCCAGGTTCCGCAGCACGGTGTCTATGAACGACTGCGCTTGATAGACATCGGCGTCGATCACGACGCCTGAAAGGCCCGGCCGGAGAGCATCCAACGCCTCCTTGACACCGCTCGTCACCTCTTTCGTGTTCGCGCCTGGGAACTTCTCGACCACGAGCATCACCCCGGGCCCGCCCGAAAGCACGGCGTCACCGATGAGGGGCTGGTGATCCTCCACCACAGTCGCGACCTGGCTGAGACGAAGGGTCCGTCCTGCGTCATCGACGATCGTCACGGACGCGAGGGATTCGGCGTTCGCGATCGGCAGCACGTGCTGGATCGAGAGCCGCTGGTTGGCCATGTCGACAAAGCCTCCGGTGCCGGGCGAGGAGGCCTCGACGAAGCTGAGCGGGGACGCCCAGAGCGCGTTCCCTGTGGTGCTGATGACGTCGGTGAGGGTGACCCCGTTCTCGTGCAGTCGCGCGGGGTCGACCTGGACCTGGAGCTGCTTGTCGCGTTGTCCCCAGATGGTGACGTTCGCCACACCCGGGACGGCCATCAGCCGCGGTTTGATCTTCCATCGGGCCAGCACCGAGAGATCGATCAGCGAGATGTCCGTGGCCGAGAGCCCGACCATCATGACCCGGCTTGTCGACGCTCTTGGCGGCACGATGACCGGCGGGCTGCCCACCGGAGGTAATGCAAACGCTTGCGACATCCGCTCCTGCACGGCCTGACGAGCTTTCAAGGGATCGGTCCCGGGTTGGAAGATCAACACGATCGAAGAGAGGCCTGGTGTCGATTCGGAACGGATCTGGTCGAGCCACGCCAATCCGTTGAGGAGGTCGTGTTCGATCGGCACCGTGATCAATTGCTCGACCTCCTGCGCGGATAGCCCGAGCGCTTCGGTCTGAATCTCCACTTGAGGCGGAGCGAACTCCGGCAGCTCATCCACCGGCGCGCTTGGAAGCTGCACCACCGCCAGCACGAGGACTGTGGCGGCCACGCCCGCGACGAGGACTCGAAACTTAAGGCTCAGCTCGAGGAGGCGGCGCATCACGAAGCCCCCCGCTGGTGGCGCGAGCGCCGGCGCTCGTCATCAGTGGTCAGCCGGTGGTGGAAATGGGCTCGCGATAGCGGCAATTCCGAAGGCGAATCTGAGCAATAGTTGGGCTGGCACCGTCGCCCCGAGCGCTGGGCCCGTCCGACCCGGCTTCTTTCCGCGCCGGGTCTGACAATGACCGCTCGCATTTCGCCACCACCTCTCCTGCCGATCGGACCCAGGCTGCGTCGGTTTCGCCATATTGGCTGCCGTCGAATCGCGACACCAGGGTGTATCCTTGACGGCCACAAGTAGGGTCCGCCTGACTGCTCAGGTAAGGTGCTCCTGCTTTCGGAATAGGGGAGGGAACTTCACCCTGATGACGGGGTGAGCATGAGTGGGCTACCGGGCACCATCCGCGTGCTCATTGCTGAGGACAGCCTCCTGGTCAGTGAGGGCATCCGCCGAATAGTGGAGGCGGAACCAGACCTCGAGGTGGCCTGCGTCTGCGGCGATCTGGAATCAATGTTGGAAGGGGTGGACCGGGTCCACCCAGACATAGTTCTGACCGATATCAGGATGCCACCCGACGGTGCCGACGAGGGCATTCGTGCGGCCGCGATGTTCCGGGACAACCCTACCGATGTCCCGGTTCTGGTTCTCAGCCAGTACGACGAGCCCGAATACGCGCTCAAGTTGCTCGAGCGAGGCGCTCGGGCCCGCGGGTACCTCCTCAAGAACAGGGTCCTTGAACCAGATCAGCTTGCCGCGGCCATCCGTGAGGTGGCCAGGGGGGGCTCAGTCATCGACCCACAGGTGGTGGAGTCGTTGGTGCGGGCGAGGTCGCGTCCGAAACGCTCGCCGCTCGCCCAGCTCACGAGCCGGGAACGCGAAGTGCTGTCGGAGATGGCGCAAGGCAGGAACAACGACGCAATCGCCGCAGCCCTTCGCATGACGATCGCGGGTGTGGAGAAGCACATAAACGCCATCTTCTCGAAGCTTGGGCTGTCCGAAGAAAAGGAAATCCATCGACGCGTGACCGCGGTCCTGATGTTCCTTTCGGGCGAAAGTTGACCCGGCAGCTCTCAGGATTCACAGCCCGGACGATCTTCGGATTAACTGTGGCGTTGCTGGTCGGCACATCGGTGCTGGTCGCTCTAACCCCCGTCAACAACCTCCCCGAAGAACTCCAGCCGGGGCCGGCATGGCTGTTAACCCCGGCTTATCTCTTGGTCCTGGCAGCAACCGGGGCTCTGATTGCGTCACGTCGGTCCAGCAACTTCATCGGCTGGGTGATGTGCACCGCTGCCGCGCTCGGAGCGCTGGTTGAGTTGGGTCATTCCTACTCTTTGCTCAGTCTGGCCAACGGCAATCCTGGCTTGCTCGGGGTGGAGTGGCTGGCCTGGCTCGCCAGCTGGGGGAAGCTGCCGTGGCTCATGCTGCAGGTGGTCTACCTGCCAATGCTCTTTCCTGAGGGCAGGCCCTTCAAACGCTGGGGCTGGCTGCTGTGGGCCGCTGCCCTGACCGCATTGGTCGGGGTCGCAGGCGAGGCCCTGGACCCCGATCTCCTGACGGCTTTGAAGCTGCGCAATCCGCTCGCTGTGCCAGACCCCAACGGGTACCTGGGGGTGGTCGGAGACGCGGCCGAGTGGATGCTGATTGGTATCGCCATTGCCGCTTTGGCCTCAGTTTTCATCCGCTTGAAGAGGGCGACGGGCGAGCACCGGCAGCAGCTCAAATGGGTCGGCGCTGCGCTTGCGCTGCTGGTGACGACACTTACTGGGGCCACAGTCGCAGACGCGACCTCTAGCGACGCGAACTTTCCATGGCTGGATGGCCTCGTCGGCCTCGCCTTCTTGACCGTCCCGGTCTCCGTTGCATTCGCAGTGCTTCGATATCGTCTGTACGACATCGACCTCGTCATCAATCGAACGCTTGTCTACGGAACGCTGATGACCGTGACCTTGGCTGTCTACCTACTGGCAGTGGTTGGAATAGGGGCCGTGCTTGGTTTTGGGAACAACCTGAACCTCATGCTTTCATTGCTGGCTACCGCCGTGGTCGCCCTTGCATTCGAACCAGCGCGGCAGCGCGTCCAGAACCTGGCAAATCGGCTCGCCTTTGGTCGGCGGGCCAGTCCCTATGACGCCCTCGCGGTGCTGAGCAGGCGCGTGGCGGAGATTGTCCCAAGCGAAGTGCTGCTCGGTGATATGGCGAGAGCCGTGTGCGACGCGGTTGGTGTGCGCTCGGCGTCATTCTGGCTCCGTGCGGACCGCGAGTTGAGCCTGCTGGCAGGTTGGCCTCCCGACATCGCGCACGAAACCCCGGACCTGTCGGTCCCTCAGGGCGGCGGACGGAGATGGTTACCGGTTCAAAATCAGGGCAAGTTGCTTGGCGCGATATCGATTGCGGTGCCATCGGGAAGGGCGCTGTCAGCCTCCGATGACAGGCTCCTCGCTGATGTCGCCAACCAGGCAGGACTCGTCCTCAGCAACCTTGGCCTCGCCGCGGACCTGATGGCACGTGTGGCCGAACTGAAGGACTCTCGCCGTCGTCTCGTCACCGCCGAGGATGAAGAGCGGCGTCGGATTGAACGTAACCTCCACGACGGCGCCCAACAACACCTGTTCGGCCTCAAGGTAAACATTCGCCACATCCGGACGCTGCTGGAACGAGATCAGGTCGCGGCCAGCACAGCCCTGGAGCGGCTCGAGGAAGAGGCGGAAGAAGCTCTTCAGGAAGTCAGGCAGTTGGCAGGCGGTGTGTACCCGCCTCTCCTGACAGCCCAGGGTTTGGCCGGCGCGCTACGCGCGAGGGCGCGCGCTGGTCCCGTTGACGTTCGCATCTCGACCGAGGGCGTGGGCCGATACGCTGCTGACATTGAGGGCGCTGTGTACTTCTGTTGCACAGAGGCTCTTCAAAACGCGGTCATGCACGCCCAGGCATCGACGGTCTGGATTCGTCTAGCCGAGGAAGGCAACGAGCTCGTCTTTTCGGTTGAGGATGATGGCCGCGGTTTCGACACCGCCTCCCTTCACTCAGGAGCTGGTCTGCAGGGTATGCGCGACCGCGTCGACGTGGTGGGAGGGACTCTTGATATCGCTTCCGTGTTGAATCATGGAACCACCGTACGAGGGCGTGTCCATGTTTCCACGCAATCAGAACGTGCTATCGAAGCTGCCAGTTGATTCAATCGTCCGACCCCGCCAGGTCCATTGGCGTACGAATCATCGTCAGCGGCGCGGCCCGCAGCAGTGCGAGCCGTTTTTGATCAGTTCTTCGCCGGTGCGGTAGACGACTACCTGATCGCGGCTCCTGGTGACGTCGCAAGCATGCACCGTGCCGTCAAGCCCGGTCAGGTCGGCTCCGCACTGGTCGCTCGGCGGGCAAGCGGCCTGGCCTGCGTACCAGATCGTTGTCGGGGTGACAAAGCCCGGGTTGCTGCCGAGGCCGGTGACCAGCGTCGGGCCGCCACCGACCGCGGCGATCACCACACGCGGTCTCGCCTAATCGGTGAGCAGCGTGGCCATGAGCCCATGTTGTGACGTCAACGGCGGCGCCCCGCAATTGTTATGGTGGGCCCGGGTGGCCTCGATCCACCGACCAGCCGATTATGAGTCGGCCGCTCTAACCAACTGAGCTACGGGCCCCTCGCCGTGAGTCTATCGGCCCGCTATCCCCTGCCAATGAAAGGCATCTTCGTCGCCATCACTGTCACGAACTGAACGTTGGCATCGAGTGGAAGGCTGGCCATGAACACGACCGCCCGCGCCACGTGCTCGACGTCGATCCGGGGCTCGACCTCGATCGCCCCACTTGCCTGCGGCACGCCAACGTTCATCGGCTCGGTCAGGTCGGTCGCGGCGTTGCCGATGTCGATCTGTCCGCACGCAATGTCGTACGGCCGTCCGTCGAGCGATGTTGACTTGGTCAGCCCCGTCATCGCGTGCTTGGTCGCGGTGTAGGGCGCCGAGTTCGGGCGCGGCGCGTGCGCCGAGATCGAACCGTTGTTGATGATCCGGCCGCCCCGAGGATCCTGGCTCTTCATCAACTTGAACGCTTGCTGCGTGCAGAGGAACGCGCCGGTCAGATTCGTCTCGACCACCCGGTTCCATTGCTCGATGCTTAGGTCCTCCATCGGAATTGCCGGCGCGGTTGTGCCCGCGTTGTTGAAGAGGACGTCCAGGCGACCGAACTGGGCCTTGACGCCGGCAAAGACGGACTGCACGGACGCGAGGTCGCCAACGTCGGCAGGAACCGCGATCAGGCGAAGGTTTTCTTGTCCGGCGAGCGACACCGACTCTTCCAGCCTGTCCAGCCGGCGACCGACGACGACGACGTCGTATCCCTCACGCGCCAGCGCGATCGCGGCGGCCCGCCCGATCCCACTCCCTCCGCCCGTGACCACCGCCACCTTCGTCATGAGCCGATTATCGTGGGGAATACAGACTCGCCTGGGGCGGTACTCGGGAGCGGGGGTGAACACCAGATGGTTGCGTTAGGGCTGTTGATTCTTCGGTTGGTCATCGGCCTCACCCTGGCGGCCCATGGCGCACAGAAGCTGTTCGGTTGGTGGGGCGGCCCCGGCATGGACGGCTGGGTCGGCGCGATGAACCGAATGCGCATCCGGCCCGCGGTCCCGTGGGCCTGGATGTCGGCCCTCGCGGAGCTGCTCGGGGGGATCGGCCTCGCGGTCGGGCTCCTGACGCCTCTGCCCAGTCTCGCCATCGCGGGGTCGATGCTCGTGGCGATCGCGCTGGTCCACTGGCCCAAGGGTTTCTGGACCACCAAGGGCGGCTACGAGTTCAACCTCTCGATCCTCGCCGCGATCGCGGCGATCGCCCTCATCGGACCCGGCGCTTACTCCCTCGACTCCGCGCTTCGCATCCACCTGCCTGAGCCGGGGACCCTCATCGCAGGCACCGTCCTGCTCCTCATCGGGGTGGGTGTCGCGCTTGGAAACCGGGCACCGCAACCCTCCGCGGAGGCCAAGCCCCAGGTCACCTAGTCCGGGCCGATCACCTCGACCTCGTTTCCGTCCGGGTCGTCAACGTAAAACGTGCGCACGCCCTTCAGCACGGGGTGCACTCCGTGCCGGACCTCGATGCCGGCTTCGATGAATCCGTTTTCCAGCTCGTCGTACGACCGGCGGTCGACGCGGAACGCGAGGTGGTGCAGCACCCTCTTTTCCTTGTGCCGCGGGAAATAGTCCGGGCCATGTGGGTGCGGGACCAGCACGATCATCTCCGGGATCCCGCCCGGCTTGGCCACCATCAAGAACTTGTTGGGCAGCTCCGGAGGTGACATCAGCTCCAGGCCAAACCGGTCCCGGTAGAACTCCAGTGCAGACTCCATATCGGCGACCCACAAGACGATCTCGGCCAGACCCTCGACTTTGCTCATGCGGCGATCGCCGAGGCCATCGCCTCGAGATTCACCTCGCGCACACGCGGAGGCACCGAGCATCCCGGCGCGAGCAGCAACCCGCGGCCCGCCGTCTCCTTGACCGCGGCGCGGGCTTCGGCCGCGATCCGTGGCGGCGGTCCATAGACCAGCGTCTCGCGCTGGCTCAGCCCACCCATCACGGCGCGGCCTGCGACCTTCTGGCCCTCGGCCAGCGACGGGTTGCCCTGGTTGTGGACCGACCAGCTGACCACCTGCGCGGGCAGGTCCCGTGCCAGGCCGAAGTTGAGATTCGAGCCGCATAAATGAAGGACGTTGAACCATGCGCTCCCGGGTAGAGCCTCGAGCACCGCCAGGTCGTATGGCAGCACCACGTCTCGATAGACCTCCTCCGGCATGACCTTGCGTCCCGCGTAACCCGAGATCGCGTAGAAGATGCCCGCCGCGCCGGCTTCGAGGGAACGCCGGCTGAAGTCCACGAGCGCCGCGGCGACCCTGTCGAGGGCGGGGCCGACTATTTCGGGGTGCTTGCGCAGCTCGCGGACAACACGTGCCTGCGACTTGCCGACGAGGTAGCCGCCGACTGTGATCGGGCTGAACACCGTCTGGATCACCGGCACGTCGCGGCCCAACTCGCGCGCGACGGTGCCGATCGACTCGACCTGGTCATCGAGTGCTTTGCGGTCGACGAGCTGCACCGATGACCACGACTCGAGGTCCGGCACCGCAGGCTTGATGAGGATTGGCGCGCGCAGGCGATGCCCCGCTGGGTGATAGACCGAGCCAAAGGCTTCGGCGAAGCAGCTCGCGCGCGGCTGAAACTTGACGAAGTCCCAACCAAATCGACGGGCGCGTTCGATGGTGACGGCGGCGAGGTCGCTCGCCGACCATTCCTGACGATACGTGTGACCCCATGCGCCAACCGGGGGCCGGTCGGCGACGCCCATCGCCAACGCCGCTTGAACCCGCTTAAGGCCTGTCACCAGTTCGAGTTTAAAGTGGACTTGTCGATGGACATTGCGAGCGAGGCGGCACGCCTCCGCGCCGCGGCTGAGGCCAAGCCGCTACGCCTTCCCATCAATCGCAAGGTCGATGAATCGCACCGCGCGATCACACCGGAAGGTCTTTCGGTCTGGTACACGATCCAGGTCTCGCCGCACAGCCGGATCCAGGAGGTCGTCTTCGAGCGTGCTGACCGTCTGCCGTCACAGGAGGAATGCCAGAAGTGGCTCGACCTCCTCATCGTCGGCGCGCCGGCGATCGAGGCGCCGGGGTATCCGGGAGCGATGACCCGGCGGTTCGAAGCTTTCGAACGGAACCCCGAGCTGGAGGCGCCGATCGCCTGATGGGGCTGCCCAACCAGGTCGCCGAAGAGCTGCGCCGCATCGTCGGCCGAGCAGCGGTCATCGATTCCGCCAACGACCTCCGCATCTTCGAGCGCGACGGCTCGATCGAGGGAGCGATGCCCGATGCGGTGGTGCTCGCATCGACCACCGAGCACGTCGCAGGTGTGATCAAGGTGGCCGCCAAGCACAAGATCCCGGTCGTGCCCCGCGGCGCGGGCACTGGGCTTTCCGGAGGCGCGGTGACCATCCGCGGCGGCATCGCGCTCCAGGTCACCCGCATGCGCCGAATCCTGAACATCGACCCCGTCGCGCAGACCGCGATCGTCGAGCCCGGCGTCGTCAACCAGGAGCTTTCCCTCGTCGCCGCGCAGCAGGGCCTTTTCTACGCCCCCGATCCTTCCAGCCAGAAGGCGTGCACCATCGGCGGCAACGCGGCCGAGAACTCAGGCGGCCCGCACTGCCTCTACTACGGCGTCACCACCAACCACGTGCTCGGGATGGAGATCGTGCTCGCGGACGGCAGCGTGCACTGGGTCAGCGGCGACGCGCCGGATCGCGTCGGTCTCGATCTCTGCGGTGTGCTCGTCGGCTCAGAGGGCACGCTCTGCGCGATCACGAAGATCAAGGTCAGGCTGCTGCGGATCCCGCCTAGCATCGCGACCATGCTGGCTGCCTTCCCCAGCATCGAGACCGCAAGCCAGGCGGTTTCGGCGGTCATCGGGCACGGCATCGTGCCGGCGGCGCTCGAGATGATGGACAACGTCACCGTCGGCGCCGTTGAGGCTCATTACCACGCGGGGTACCCGACGGACGCCGGCGCGGTGCTCCTCGTCGAGGTCGACGGGACTGCGGACACGACACGGGAGCTGACCGCTGCGATCGGCAAGATCCTGACCGAGAACCACGGTTACGCGATGCGCGAGGCCCAGACCCCGGCCGAGCGCGAGCTTTTGTGGGCGGGCCGCAAGGGCGCGATCGGCGCGCTCGGCCGGATCAAGCCCAACTACTACCTGCACGACGGCGTGGTTCCCCGCTCGCGCCTGCCCCAGGTGCTGTCGGCGGTAGGCGAGATCGGCGAGCACTACAAGCTGCCTGTCGCGAACGTGTTCCACGCGGGCGATGGCAACCTACACCCCAACATCCTTTTCGACATGCGCGACCGAGACGTCATGCAGCAGGTGGAATCCGCGGGCGAGGAGATGCTGCGCGCGGTTGTCGAAATGGGCGGCGCTCTTTCGGGTGAGCACGGCATCGGCCTCGAGAAGAGCGCCTTCATGCCATGGATCTACAGCGAGGACGACCTCGGTGCCATGCATCGCGTGAAGGATGTCTTCGACCCGAACGGAATCCTGAACCCGGGCAAGATTTTTCCCGACCCATCGCGCAAGGCCGTCCACCTCGCAGGGCGTACCGGGATGGCCATCGAGGCCAAGTGGTGGTGAGCACCGTCGCAGTCGAGAAGCCATCGACCGCAGACGAGCTCGCGCGCCGGCTGCACGACGCGGCGAGCCAGAAGCTGGCGGTTGTCCCGGTCGGCGGTGGCAGGGCGAGCGGAATGGGAGGAGCCCCCGAACGTCTCGACGTCGAGCTACATACGACGCGGCTCGACCGCGTGATCGAGCACTCGCAGGCAGACATGGTCGTCAGCGTCGAGGCGGGCATCACGCTCGAGGCGCTGCAGCACGAGCTCGCCAAGTCTGCGCAGTTCCTGCCGCTCGACCCATTCAGCTCACCGGGCCACACCATTGGCGGCTTGCTCGCGACAGGCTGGACCGGGCCCCTGCGGTTGCGCTTCGGTTCACCGCGCGACTTTCTCATCGGCATCCGCGTCGCGCTGCCCGACGGCACGCTCGCCAGCGGAGGCGGCCGCGTGGTCAAGAACGTGAGTGGCTACGACATGATGAAGCTGCACTACGGTGCGCTCGGCTCGCTCGGCGTCATCGTCGCCGCGTCCTTCAAGGTTTTCCCGAAACCTCTCCGCGACGTCACGGTCAGCAGCGAGGGGGGTTGGGACGCCGCCGACCAGGCGCTGACGATGCCTGTCGCGCCCTCGGCCCTCGAGATCTTCTCCGACGGCCGGGTGCTGGCTCGTTATACCGGCAGCGGTGACGCGGTCGATCGCGTGGTCCGTGACCTTGGCTGGCCGGTCGAGGACCACTCGATCTGGGAGCGGCACTCAGGGCGCGCGCCGGCGCGGTGGGCTCGCATCGCTGCGCCGCGGTCGGCACTTCGCGGACTGGTCGAGGGGCTTCCCAGGGGCGCGGGCTGGTGGGCCTCGCCAGGTATCGGAGTCGCGCACTGGGCGATCGCATCCGACACGCCTTCGGTGAAGGAGGTGCGTGCGAGGACCGAAACGGCCGGCGGAAGTCTCGTCATGATGGCCGCCCCTGATGATTTCATGCGCGACGTTGGCGCGTGGGGCACTCCGCCGCCGACCATCGACATCATGCGGCGCCTCAAGCACGCATTCGATCCGGACCACGTCTTGAATCCCGGCCGGTTTGTCGTTTGACGACTCCATTCGGCCGCCTGTCGGACGACGACCTCGCGACCTGCGTCCACTGCGGTTTGTGCCTCGACGCGTGTCCGACCTTTCGGGTCACCGGACTGGAGACCGAATCCCCGCGCGGCCGCATCTACCTGATGACGCAGTGGAAGCGCGGGACCATGGCTTTTGACGAGGAGCAGGTCGAGCACATCGACCTCTGCCTTGGCTGCAGAACGTGCGAGGGCGTGTGCCCGTCCGGCGTCCCTTACGGCCGCATCATCGAAGCGGGCCGCGCCGACGTCGAAGACCTGCGGCGCGCGTCGCTCAAGCGGGGGACGAGCCGCCTCGCCCTGCGGCAGCTCGTCGGTCATCCGGGCCGCCTGCGCGCCGCGGGCGCGGCCACGCGCTTGGCCCAGAAGCTGGGCCTCACCTCGATCGCCCGCTCAGGCCGCATGCTGCCGCGCCTGCGAGAAGAGTTCCGCCGGCCCGCGGGAGACGTCGCGCCAGCGATCGGCGCCCAGAAGCATAGAGTCGCCTTCCTGGTCGGATGCGTGATGCCGATCCTCTACCCGCAGTCGCACGACGCGGCGATCAGGCTGCTGCAGCTTGCGGGATGCGAGGTGTGGTTTCCTCCGGCGGAGCGGTGCTGCGGCGCCCTGTTCGCGCACAACGGCGACCTCGCCGGTGCGAGCGCGTTGCGCAAGGCGAACATGAAGACGTATCGCGCCGGCGATTTCGAGGCGCTGGTCGTCGACTCGGCGGGTTGCGGCGCGCACCTCAAGGACTTCTACCCCGAGCTCAAAGGCCGGGTCAAAGACCTCACGGAGTGGCTGGCGGAGATCGGACTGCCTTCACCGGCTCGAGACGTGAAGCTCCGGGTCACATACCAGGACGCGTGTCACCTCGCCCACGCGCAGCGGATCAAGAAGCAGCCCCGGGACCTCATCCGCTCGATGCCCGGCGTCGACTGGGTCGAGATGCGCCACGCCGACATATGCTGCGGCGCCGCCGGCCTCTACAGCACGCTCGAGCCCGATATGTCGAGCCGCATCCTGCAGGAGAAGCTCGACGACCTCCTCGCGACGAACGCCGACGTCGTCGCCGTCGCGAACCCCGGGTGCCAGATGCAGCTGGAGTCTGGATTACGGGCGAGAGGCTCGAGGATGAAGGTCGAGCACGTCTCAGAGCTGCTGGCCCGCGCCTACTAGGTATAGGCGACTCCTCCCCATTCATGGGGAGGTGGCGGGCGAAGCCCCACGGAGGACCGGGTCAGATCTTGAGCTTCGGCAGCACGGCGGTCTTCGTCACGTCCACTTCGACGCGCGCGACCGCAAGCGTCACGTTGTCCGGCGCGCCGAGCTCACGGCATCGCTCGATCACCCGCTCCGCTCCCCGGTCGAGGTTGCCGTCCTTGAGCAGCAGCCTCCCCATCTCCTCGACACTCACGCCGGCGGTCTCGACTCCATCGCTGCACAGCACCACCGCATCGCCCTCTTCGAGCTTCAACCTATCCGTGAACGGCTGGATCTGCTCCCACACACCGACCGCCCGCGTCAGCCGGTGCTTCAACGGGTGGTTGGCCGCCTCCTCGGGCTTGATCACACCGAGCCTGACCTGTTCCGCCGGCCACGAGTGGTCTTGCGAGATGAGCTTCGCGAACCCGTTACGGAAGAGATAGGCGGGGCTGTCGCCGACATTGAGCAGCGCGCACTCGCCGGAGCGGATGGCGGCGATCACCATCGTGCTGCCCATCCCCGACCAGTCGGGATTGTCCCGCGCGGCGTTGAAGACCGCGGTGTTGGCCTCCCTGCAGGCCTTCTTCAGGCGCTCGACCTCGGGCCCCTCCTGACCGTCCTCGGCGAGGATCGTGGTAACCGTCTTCACGGCGATCGAGCTCGCGTGCTGGCCGGCGGCGTGTCCCCCCATGCCGTCGCACACGACGATGAGCGTGTCGAGCCCCGCCTTGTTGCGCCAGACCGTGACCGAGTCTTCGTTCTCTTCCCGTTCCAGGCCTGGGTCGGTGGCCCACGCGATACGTAACCGCATCGTGCTACCTAACGAACCGGACCGGCACTAGGCTCCGAGAAGGGCGAAGTGGATCGAGTTCTGGCCGATGGTCAGCCGGTCGCCGTGGCCCAGCTGCTTCTCCTGGATCGACTCGCCGTTCACGAACGTGCCGTTCGTGCTGCCGAGATCGACGATCCAGAACTGCTCGTCGCGGAGCTCGAGCCTCGCGTGGTGCCCACTGGTCGCGGGGTCGCGCAGGATCACGTCGTTGTCCGGCGAGCGCCCCATGCGTACCGCGTGGTCGCCGGTGCGGTGGGTGTGGCCGGCGTCCGGTCCCGTCTCGATCGTCAGCTCGCCCTGCGGCCCGGCGGCGACGCTGGAGGGCGGCTGTGGCCTGGCCGGCATCGCGATCGTCTCCGCCGGCGGTGGCGGCGCCGTCGGCGGCGGCTGCCAGGCAGGCATCAAGGTGGTTGGTTCGCGTTCCGCCTCCGAGCCGCTCATCGGCGGCGGAGCGATCATGGTGGCCGCCACGTCGGCGCCGTCGGAAGCCGCGGGTGGGGGCTCTGACTGAGCCTGGGCGCCGGCGGCGAGATCTTCGTCGGTCGACGGGGCAGCTGACGCGGACGCGGCAGGACCACCTGACCAGGCCGAGGGCGGAGGTGCGGTCCAGGGTGGCGGCGCAACGTCGACCGGCGGCCCCACCGCGTCTGGCGCCGATGCGGAAGGCGCGCTCCACGAAGGTGCGGGCGGCGCGGCCGGTTCCTCGGTCTTGGGGATGTCCCAAGCCGCAGGCGACGCGGGCTCGCCCCAGGCCGTGTTGGCCGGTGGCTTGGAGGTCGACGCGCTCGCCGGCGGGTCCCACGACGGCGCGACGGTGGCCGGCGGCGGGGGCGCGGCCGGGGCGGCGGCCCAGTCGGCGGTGCTCAGAGGCGGGGCCGCAGCCGGGGGCGGGGCTGACGCCGCGGAGGTCGCATCCCAGGAAGGTGCCGCGGGCGGATTCCACGACGGAGCGGTCGGTATGGGCGCCGGAGACTGCTCTGGCGCTGCGGCGGGAGCGCCCCAGGCGGGAGCCGGAACCGAGGCGGGCGGCGAAGCGGGTGCCGCGGGCGGCGACGCCGGAGCGGATGGAGGCGGCGCGGGGGGGGCACCCCAAGAAGGCGCGGGCGCCGACGGCGGCGGCGAGGCCACCCCGGGCGAACCCCATGTCGGCGCGCCGCCCGCAGCCGGGGCAGACGCGGGTGCGCCCCAGGTCGGAGCCGCGGGAGCCTGCGCCGGCGGAGCCGGAGGAGCTCCCGGCGGGGCGCCCCACGCCGGAGCAGGCGACGCAGAGGGCGCACCCCAGCTCGGTGATGCAGAGGATGGTGACGCGACGGCGGGCGACGCGGGCGAGCCCCATCCCGACGAAGGGGGCGGCGCGACCATGGTGGGCGCGACCGCCGGCCGCGCAGGAACGGGCGGTGCCCATGTGGCGGCGACGCCGGCTGTCTGATTGGTGGGAGCCGCGGGGCGAACCGGCGGCGCCGACTTCTTCTTGCGCCGGCGGCGGGTCATGAGATAGAGCCCGCCTGTGATCAGGGCGGCCACCGCCAGGATGATTACTGCGTATTCAGTCGGCATGCGGGTGGTGGGCCTCCCTTCTCGCCTATCGCGGCATTGGTATCAGCTTCGTAGAGTGTCGACTTGCGCAAGCCTGAAAGTATGCCATCGTGGTCACGCTTCTCCACGCGCGTTGGCGCCGTTCTCGATCACAAGCCGGCCCGACGCTACCCCGGGCACGGTGACGTCCGCCTCTAGGGAGTGCGCACCCGAGCCGATGGGCTCGCCGGTGACCACGTGAAGTACGAGGCGACGACCGAGCGGCATGTCCAGGCGCTTGGGCAGGGGCGCGAGACCCGCGTTCGTCTCGATCTGCAGCTGGTGCCCGGTGACGAGCACGCCGTCCAAGCGCAACCCCGTCACCCCGACAAGGACGGCGGGTCGCGTGCGATTCTCGAGCGCGAAGCTGAGCCCGGATGTTTCCGGGCGCAGGCTGTGCAGGTCGGCTAGTCGCTCGGCGAGGTAGCGCGGAATCTCGGGACGCGGCGCGCTCGGCCTCGCGGCCGAAGCCACCAGGAACGGGAGCTCGGTCCGGTCGACATCGTTGCCGGAGATCACAAGCGATGCCTCGAGCTTGTACTCGCCTTCGGCGGCAAGGGGAAGGCTCAGCGTGGTGGCGATGACGGCGGGCTCGAATGCTGTCGGGATCTCGACCTCGACCGTGCCCGAGTAGGACTTCTTCTGGACCACGTCGCGGACCCGATCCAGTCCTCGCGCACCGGCTGCCTTTTCGCGCGAGACCGACCAGCGGACCACACCTCGACCCGCAAGACCGGGGTCGTCGTTGACGATGACCAGTCTCACGGCAAACGGAACCCGCGGGTGCTGCACGAACCCAAACGGCCGCGCGGGTTCGAACGCAAGCGGTTCGGCGATCAGACGCGTCGCGCGGAATGCCTCGGTGAGCGCCTCGAGCGCCACCTTGGGACGGCGAGCGCCGTCGAGGACTCCGAAACCAATCCCGGGAAACGGATCGACCAGGTGATAGACAAAGGCGCCCCAACACGATTCGAACTTCCGCGTCCGCAGATGCTCCGCCGTGTAGCGGATCAGCTTCGCCTGGTATGCCTGCGAAACGCGTGAGTAATCGTCGAGCGTCTGATGTCCCGAGGGAAGCCCCACTCCGCGTTCGGCCCAGTTGACGGGCTGGAACCCGGCGTGACGCCACGCCGGTTCGTCATCCGCGACCGGCCATCGATCGCCAACCCCGGCCCAGGCCGGTGAGTCCGTGCTCGGCAAGGACTGCGCTCCGAACGCGCTGACCATTAACGGCTCGACGCGGGCGATGTCGCGCCACGAGCCGTCCGACCATCCCAGCGTCAGATGAAGATCGACATCGCCCGAAGCCGCGATTGCGGGGCGGCTCGGATCGAGGCGCTCGAACGCCGCCTTCAGCTCCTGGTCGATCGAGTGGTTCTGGCGCACAGAGTGGACATCGCCGAGGTCGAAATTCGTGGCGAGCCATGGCGGGTTGTCGTGCGCGATCCACACCGCGATCGAGGGATGGTTCTGCAGCATCGCGACCATCTCAGCTTGTTGCTGGCGCGCCGCGGTCTCGAAGAAGCGCGCCTCATCGCCTCGGGCGTGATAAACGTAGGTGCCGGTCAGCGGAAGGTCCTGCAGCACGAGCATGCCCGCTTCGTCAGCGAGGCGATAGAAGTCCCTCGGCAGAACGTTGGCCACGACGCGCAGCGCATCGACGTTCGCCTTTTTCGCCACCGCGATATCCGCCGCGAGAGTTTCGGCATTCAGCTCGTCGAGCCGGTAGGCCGGCGCGTAGCACGCGCCGCGCAAGAACATGGGACGGCCGTTGACGCGAAGACTCCAGCGACGCGGGCCGATATCGGCCGTGAGCGCGCGGAACGCGAAGGTTTCCTCGACACGCGAGGACTCGACGCCGTCGCCCGTGCGCGTGACGAGCTCGGCGCGGTACATCGGCTGCGCGCCGAAGCGCCACGGTTCCCATTTCTTCGCGCCGGGGAGCGCAAGACGCATCGTCACTGTCTCCTCTGCTCCGCCGCCCAGGTGCACCTCACGTCTCAGCCGCAGCGGATCACGACCTGACACGGGCACAGCGAGCTCGACCTCGCCGTCCATCTGCCGGCCGTCGAGGTTGCGCAGCCGCGCGTCCACCTCGAGCCTTCCGTCGCCGCCCTCGAAGCTCGGCTTGACGCTCATCCAGTCGACCGCGATCGGCCCGACGTACTCGAGCTCGACTGGGCGCCACAGCCCGACCGGCACCTCGAGCCGGAAGCTGTCGGGTAGGCTCGAATAGGCCGACGCGGGATATGGCTTCAGGTCGCCGTCGTTGAACAGACCCATGATGTGTCGCTTCTTCTCGGGTTCCGGCTCGACGGGCGACTCACAGCAGATGACAAGCAGGTTCTCGGCCTTGAGATACGGCGTGAGGTCGAAGCCGAATGGAGCGAAATAGCCGTAGTGCGAGCCGAGCAGCCGACCGTTCAGCCACACGTTGGTGGCGAGAAACGCGCCGCCGATGCGCAACACGACGCGGCCGGCGTGATCCGGGCGCGGAAACTCGGTTCGATACCACACCGATTGCCTCCCCTCGTGCGCCGCCAGCTGGCGCGGGACCTCGATCGGCTTCCAGCCGCTGCCGATGCCGATCGTCAGGCGCTCGGCTTCGCCTTCGCCGAGCGGCATCCACACGGCCTCCCATCCGGTGAGCTCGCGGCGGCCGGCCGCGCGCTGCGCGAGCGGCATGAACAGGGAGTCGCTCAACGCGCGTACGGCCCATCAGCCGTCGAACAGAACAGAACCGGTTGCCCGACATCAGTCATGAATGGCCCCATCTGCTTGCGATCGACGAGCGCGAGCACGCTGCCGCCGAAGCCCGCACCCATGATGCGGGCGCCGTAGCAGCCTTCGGCCGACCACGCCCGTTCGACGAGCGAGTCCACCGTGGGCGTCGACACCTCGAAATCGTCGCGCAAGCTCGCATGCGATTCCTTCAACAGCTCTCCCATACGCGGGAAGTCTCGGTCGTGGAGGGCGTCCACAAACTCGCGGACCCGCGCGATCTCCGAGTCGACATGGCGGCGCCTTTTCGGATGACCGGATTCGGCTTCGCGCCGGCGCTGGTTGTAGGGCGTCGCGGCCAGCGAGCGATGCTCGCCGGAGTCGATGACCGCGATCGCTACCTCGTTCGGGAATGGCACCACCTGGTACTCCAGCGTGGCGCAGTCGAGCAGCAGCGCGCTACCCCGCCGTCCGAGCGCGGAGGCGAACTGATCCATCAGGCCGACCTGCACGCCGGTCGCCTTCTGCTCGGCTCGCTGGCAGGCGAGCGCCGCCACCTTGCCATCGAGATCGGGCTGCAATCCGGCGGCGACGGCGACAAGGAGCGCCGCCGACGAGCTGATCCCAGCGTTGGGCGGGACCTGCGATTCGACGTGCACCGCCTGCGGTTTCGCGCCCAGCTCTGCGCCGACCGCCCGGACGAACGCAAGGCCGCCGGAAACCTCGCTTTCGATCGACCATTCCGGCGCGTCACGTCCCGATACCTCGGTGAAGCGATCGACCGCGGCAGGCAGAACGATCCCGCCGAGATAGTCGACGTGCTCACCGATGAGGTTCACCCGGCCGGGCGCTCGCCCGTGCCACACATGATCAGAGGGCACGAAGCTCCGCAGCCGTGTCCTCCGCCCTGGCGTCGAGGATGAAAGCCCCGGCCCCGAGCTCCGACCCCGCGAGGTACTTCAGCTTGTCGCGGGTCCTGTTGGGCGGATAAAACTCGACGTGGAAGTGGTGGTGGCGGCCGGTGCGGCCTGGCGGCTTCTGATGCATGGCCATCACGTAGGGAAGGGGCTTGTCGAAGAGCCGGTCGTATTTCTGGAGCAGGCCCTGGAGGCTGCGCGCGAACGAAACGTCCTCCGCCTCATCGAGGTCGGCCAATCCGCCACGATGCTCGAGCGGCGCCAGGTGGACCTCATAAGGCCAGCGCGCAAAGGCGGGGACGAAGGCGATCCAGCGCTCGTCGCGCAGCACGGTCCGCGCTCCGTCTTCCTCTCCGTTGATGACGTCGCAGTAAAGGCACCTCCCGGTCTGGCGCATGTGTCGCGCCTCGGCGGCGAGTTCGCGAACGAGCACCGGCGGGACGAACGGATACGCGTAGATCTGGCCGTGCGGATGGCTCAGCGTGACCCCGATCTCCTCGCCGCGATTTTCGAAGACGTAGACGTAGCGCACGTTCGGCAGGCGGCCCAACTCGTGGGTGCGATCACGCCACACCTCGATGAGGTCACGGATGTGATCGACCGACTGTTGTCCTAGGGACGAGTCATGGTCTGGCGTGTAACAGACGACCTCGGCGCGGCCCTGGTCGTCCGAGTAGGACGGAAAGCGGTTTTCGAAAACCACGATGTGGTAGTCCGGCTCGGGGATCTCGGTCTCGGGCATCCCGGGCCGGGTCGGACAGAGCGGGCAGTGCTCGGCCGTGGGGTGGTATGTGCGGTCCTGCCGCCATGGCGCCACAGTGACCCACTCTTCGAGCAGGGGGTTCCAGCGGAGCTCACTCACGCTTTCACCTTTTCGAAATAGATGAGGTAGCGGCCGTCAGCCTTCTTCACCACGCGAGAGTTGAGCCTCCCCACTCGCTGGGGAGGCCGCGGCGCAGCCGCGGGCGGGGGCATTCGGATGCGCTCAGCCTTCGAGGGCACGCTTCACCGCTTCCTCTGGTGAGTGGACGAGGTCCAATCCCTTGACGTCCCACGTGCCGAGCGCGAAAACGGGCCGTCCAAGCCGTCGCGCGAGCGCGATCTCGCTCAGCGTCCCCCAACCCTGGCCGATGGCGATGACGCTGTCGGCGGCGGTGACGATCACTGCGTTGCGCGCCTGACCCAATCCCGTCGCGATAGCGATCGTGAGATGGGCGTTGACTTCGGCGCGGTCGGAGTCGGGCAGGATGCCGACGACGGTTCCGCCTTCAAGTGCAGCTCCTTCGCTCGCGGCGCCCATCACTCCGCCGAAGCCGCCGTTGATCACGACCGCGCCCTCGCGCGCAAGAAGCCTGCCCACCTCGCGCGCCGCGTCAAGCTGTGAGGGCGTCGCCTCGGAGGCTCCGCACACGGCAACGTAACGGCGAGGCATCGAGGCAAGAGTTTATTCGGTAGACTTTGCGGCGAAGTTCAACGCCCGTGGGGCAAGGAGGTGAGGCGAAGCTTGGATATACCGAGTCGTGGTGCCAGCCGCCTCGTTTGCCAGCTGGGAGCTCGGGAGGACGTAAGCCTCTAGGCTTCTGATCCCGCACCGACTCCTGGAGTCGGAGGCGGTAGCACCGCGAACGTAGACACGTGAGGGCCGGGTCGTCGCCCGGCCCTCAGCTTTTTCTCGCGACTAGCATTGGCGATCGTGGTGAACGACTTCTCGCGGCAGCTGAACGAGATCCCGGAAGGGTGGGTTCAGGCGATGGGCATGACCATCACGCACGCCACCAAAGACGAGGTGCGCGCCGAGCTCACCGTCGGGCGGCAGCACCTACAGGGTTACGGGATCGTCCACGGCGGCGTGCACTGCGGAATCATCGAGACGCTCTCCTCCATGGGCGCCTACCTCTTCGCGCGCGAGCGGGGGCAACATGTGGTCGGCCTGGAGAACAACACGAGCTTCATTCGGGCTGTGCGAGCCGGCGCTCGATTGCGAGCCGTCGCGACGCCGATCACACGAGGCCGGCAAACCCAGGTCTGGCAAGCGCAGGTGATCGACGAAAGCGACCGCATCGTCGCGACCGGACGAGTGCGGCTGCTCTGCCTCGAGTCAGATCAGTCGCTGGCCGGGGAGCAGGTGAAGGGCGCCCTCAGCGACCGGTGACGTAGCCGAAGATGATCTCGTCGATGAGCCGCTCGACCGGCGCCAGGTCGTCGGTAAAAACCTGGCCGTGATACGGCGAAACACGTAGCCGGCCGTCGTTGATCACGCTGCGCGCCACGTCTTGGGCCAGCGGCTCGGAGATCAGGCCGAGGTTGTGCTGCACGTCCGCGATGGTCGTCGGCTCCATCGTCCCGTACACGAGCGTGTTGCTGAATGCCGGCACGTCGACGAGGAACACGTTCGGATACACCGCGGCCATCGTGCTCGCCAGCGCGTCGACGAGTCGGTAATCGCTTGCCGTCCTTCCCGCGTTTACGACCGCCACGCCACCTGGAGTGAGGTGGTCGCGGACCTCGCTGAAGAACTCGCGCGTCGTGAGGTGGAATGGGATGTAGGGCTGGCGGTAGGCATCCATCACGATGACGTCGTACTTCGCGGCTTGGGTGTCTAGCCAGTAGCGCGCGTCTGCAACGACCGGATGCACGTTCGGCTCATCGAGGTGAAAGTAGCGATGGGCAACGGCCAGGATGTCGGGATCGATCTCCACGCCAGTGATCTGCACGCCGTTGCCGAAGGCCGCCGTGTACTGACGCGCCGCGGTGCCGCCGGCCAGGCCGAGAATCGCAACGCTCTTGGGCGTGATCTCTGATTGTTCAGCGGGTCGGAATGAATCGGCGACGAGCATGTAGTCCCATGGCCCGCCGGTGAGCAGGCTCTGGGTGTCGTAGATCGAATGGACCGCCTCCCCCTCGTTGAGGATCAGCTCCGTCTTGGTGCCATCGCGCACGACCTGGATGTATCCGTACGCGGATTCCTTCTCGTACATCAGCTGCCCGACCTGCGGCGGCTTGATGCCCGAGGGCAGAAAGATCCACGCCAGGATCACAGCGACGGCGAATGATGCGTAGATGCGGCGGCGCGGCCACCGCCACAGCCCCGCGACCGACACAGCGACGAGGACGAGGCCGAATCCCTCGAGGGTGGGCCGCGTTCCGTACGTCGGGATGAACCAGAACACCGGAAGAAACGTGCCCAGGATGCTTCCGGCGGTGGACAGCGCGTACACGCGGCCCGCGGTGTTGCCCCCCGTCTCCACGTCGCGCAGCAAGAGCCGGATCGCGAATGGGCTCACGCATCCGAGCAGGATCACGGGCGCTGCAAACAGCACGACCACAGCGAGCAGCGTGCCCGCGACCAGGCCGACGCTGAGCTCCTTGAAGCCCTGTTGGGAGATCAGGAGGATCGGATAGCTGACCAGCGGGATGATGCCGATCCAGAGTCCCGCCCACGCCGTGATCTGGTAGAGGACCTCCTCGCGCGGATGCCTGTCGGCGAGCCGTCCGCCGATCACGTAGCCGGCAGACAGGTAGATGAGGATGAGCCCGATCAGGACGCCCCACACGTAGAGGCTCGTGCCGAAGTAGGGCGCCAGCAGACGTGAGGCCCCGAACTCCACGCCGAGGGATGCCATACCGGAGATGAAGACGAGCGGCAGCAGCAGCCGCCTGCTGGAGCCGGCGTTCAGATTGGTTGCTCGGCGGCCCACTTGCGCGTGGGCTCGTCCATCGGCACGGGCAGCTGGACCCGGACCTCGGCGTACATGTCGCCGGGCGGTCCGCCTTTCGAGTCCGGCATGCCAAGACCTCGCAGACGGATCTTCGTCGCGTTCTGCGTCTCGGGCGGAACCTTGAACTTGACCTGCCCACCCTTGAGCGTCGGCGCAGCGACCTCGCCCCCGCGGAGCGCGACGTGCAGTGGTACGGGCACCGCGACCCGCACGTCCTTGCCCTCACGCGTGAAGATCGGGTCAGGCGCGAGCTGCACCGTGGCACGGAGACCCGGCACCCGCAGCACCGTCCCTTCCTTGACGCCGGCCGGCACCTTGACCTCGACACGCCTCCCTCCAGGGAGCTCGACCGTCCGCGAGGTTCCGCTGTACACCTCTGCCAGGCTGACGGTGATGGGCGCTTCGACGTCGATCGGCTGCTGGCGCGCCCGGCCCCGGGCGTTGCCGAAGATCGAGCCGAAGATATCGCCGAATCCCGCGCCTTCGCCGAAGAGGTCTTCAATATCGTCGGGGCTGACCGTTCGGTATTCGACCCGCTGGCCGCCGGCGTTGGGCCGGAATCCGCCGCCGCGCACCGCGCCCGGCTCGACGCCCGCGGCCTGCGCCGAGGCCCAGTTCTCGCCGAACTCGTCGTACAGCTTCCGCTTCTTCGTGTCCGAGAGCACCTCATGGGCTTCCGACAGCTCCTTGAAGCGTGTCTCCGCCTGCTTGTCGCCGGCGTTCAGATCGGGGTGGTGCTGGCGTGCGAGCTTGCGGAAGGCGGAGGAGATCTCCTTCTGCGTCGCCGACCGCGACACACCCAGCACCTCGTAATAGTCCTTGGTCTTAGGCACCTCTACTTGTTACCCGCTTGTGGTGCTCGACGAATCCCGGGCGGCGGACGTAGCCCAGCTCCTCGTTGATGTGGAGCATCGCGGCGTTCGTGGCGTCGTTGTCGGTGCCCACGATCGGGACACCGAGGTCCACTGCCTGGCTGAGGCTCTGCAGCTTGACCGCCCGGGCGAATCCGCGCCCTCGATACTCGGGGTGGGATGCCGTGTAGCCCGTCCAGACAAGGCCGCGCACAGGCGGAAACCTGAGGTAGGACATGGCCACCGCACGGTCGTTGTCGAGCGCGATCCAGGTTCGGTCGGGACGCCGGTCGGGACCACGCATTCGACGCTCGAAATCTTCGAGCGACTCCGTGAGGATCGGCATCGTCGACGGGATGTCCTGACGGGTGATCGAGTCGAGCTCGTAGAGCCCTTTCACCTTGTCTTCCGCGTCCCAGTCGGCCAGTGTCGTCAGCCGGATCCCGGCCGCTTCAGCCTGAGCGCGAGTGCCGGTCACCTCGGCGCGCAGGCGCGCGCCATGCGTCTTGAGGTCCAGTTCCCACACCTTCTCCGCGCCCTCACGCTTGTAACCCAGCGCGGCGAGAGAGTCGAGCATGACGGGCTCGTCCTCGCCGCAATACGCGAGGAGGAGGCCAGGTTCCTCTGCCATCGCCCGATCCCCGATCCAGGACCACATCTCAGTCACCAGCTCCTGCTCGTGTTGCGATTGGTCCAGCCACACCTCGACCTCGCAGTGGCGCTCGGGAAGTTTTGCCCAAGGTCCGTGAATCCACCCAAGGAACGCAATCGGCTCGCCGCCGCGGTCGGCCAGAAAGCGAGCTGATTCGTACCCCGAGCGGACGCGTTCCCAGCGGTACCGCGTCAGCACCGGATCCTGGGGCAGCGACGGGTAGGCGCGCGTCATCACATCCGAGGCGAGCGCCGCGTCGTCGAGCGTTGCGGGGCGGTAGGTGACGGCTGACACCGAGAAAGACTCTATAGCCCGATGATGCGCGGCAGGATTCCGTCCTCGTCGATCTCGAGGATGCCGACCGAGGGCGATTCGTACCGGCGCATGTGGCGCGCGACCTGGAGCCAGCACCACTCAAACCATCCCGGATGCTGAGCGAGCCGGCGTGTCGCGGTGGTCGGGTTCCACTGGTGCACTCCGCCGGGATTGAACAGGAGCGTGCCATCCACTTTCCGCACGTACGCACGGTGGGTGTGCCCGAAGACGATCACGTCGGCGTGCTGGAAACGCAGTTTCAGACTGGCTGGCAGGCCGCGATGAGGCTTGAAGAAACCCAAGCTGACCGTCCACCAAAAGGTTTGTGACTCTTCGACCCAGCGGGGTCGCTGACCGTGCACCAGGACGATGCGCTTGCCCGCGACCGTCAGCTCCCGCGCGGAAGGGAGTGATTTGAGGTTCGTGTCGTGATCGCCGCGGACGGCCTCGACCGGGGCGATGCTCGCGAGCGCGTCGAGGGTTGGGGTCGAGGTGATATCGCCCGCGTGGAGGATCAGGTCGACGCCCTGCAGGGCGGTGAACACGCGCTTGGGAAGGCGATCGAGGAACTCCGGACAGTGCGTGTCAGCGATGACTCCGATCCTGGTGGTCACTCTGGGCTAGCTTATCCTGAGTTCAAAACTTACTGTTTAAATGTTGAACTTGACAAATTGGAAAGGTATGATTTCTAATTAGCGCCATGAAAGACCTGCAACGCGAAATCTTGATCCAGGTCGCCGCCGGCACGATCTCCGCCGAGGAAGGGGCCGTCCGCCTGGAAGCCCTCGAAAGCCCGGCCCCGGCCTCCATAGCGACCGACTCGCCCGCAAGCGAGGCTGTCAGGCACGTCAAGGTGGTCTCCCGCTTCGGCAACACCGAGATCGTCGGCGACCCAAGCGTGACTTCGGCCGTCGCGGACGGCCCCCACCGCGCGCGCCAGGACGGCGACACGCTTGTCATCGAGCAGTCGCCCGTCAACGAAGACACCTCTTTCGAGTTCAGCCGGCCCCAGGCTCGCGTGGTCGCGAACGGCTTTGAGTTCGGACGCAGGCTGGCCATCCGCATGAACCCGTCCCTGCCGCTGACGACGAACGTCCAGGCAGGCAACCTGAGGATGCAGGGTCTCAACGGCCCAATCGTGGCCGAGGTTCAGGCAGGCAATTGCAAGGTCGGCGAATTTCGAGGCCCGATCAACCTGTCCGTGATGGCGGGAAACATCGACGCGTACGGACGCATCGACTCGGGCAAGAGTTCGATCCGATGCGAGATGGGACAGGTCAAAGTGAGCCTGGCAAGGGATTCGAGTGTGCGCATCAACGCGCGTACGACGATGGGCAAGGTAGCGATCGAGGGCGACGGCATCAAGAGGGACAGTCGCGATGTCACCGTCGGCACGGGAGCCGGCACCCTCGACCTCGAATGCACGATGGGCAACATCAAGGTGAGCGTCCCCTGATGGCGCGAACCCAGGCGCGGCGCCCACCTTCGAACTGCCCGGTGTGCAATCACCGGCTGGCGCTGACCAGGCTGAGCTGCCCAGCATGCGAAACGGAGCTGTCGGGCGCATTCGCGCAGTGCGAGTTCTGCGTCCTGACCGACGAGGACCGCGAGGTGCTTCGAGTCTTCTTGGCATCGCGCGGAAACATGAAGGACCTCGAGCGGCACCTGGGTGTGAGCTATCCGACCGCGCGAGCGCGCTTCGACGGGCTTCTCGCCAAGCTCGGCATCGAGAGGACCGCCGCTCCCGCGCCCTCGCGGGTCGAGCTGATGGAGCAGGTAGCTAGAAGAGAGATCGACATCGACGAGGCGCTGCGGCGCCTGAACACCAACGGCTGAGGAGGCAAGCGCGATGATCCCGATGGAATCGGTAGTCACAGGTCGGCGACGTGAGCCAAACGCAAATCGTTGACGAGGCAATTCCCTCTGCGGTCGCCCCCGCACCGCGCCCGCGTCCTTGGACCGTCCTCTCATCCAGCCCATTTCGCAAGCTCTGGATCGCGACGACTCTGTCGCTGTTCGGCGATTTTTTCAGCTACATCGCGCTCGCGTGGCTCGTCCTTCAGCTGACAGGCTCCAGCCTCGCCCTCGGCACGGTTCTCGTCGTGCAGGCGCTTCCGAGAGCGGTGCTCATGGTGGTCGGAGGCGCGCTGGCCGACCGCCTCTCGTCGCGCTTGACGATGCTCGGATCGATGGGCCTGCGCGCCACATTCGTCGCGCCGCTGGCGGTCCTTGTGCTTACGGGCCGCGTCCAGATGTGGGAGGTCTACGGGATCGCTGTCGTGTTCGGGGTCGTGGATGCGTTCTTCATGCCTGCTCGAAACTCGATCCTGCCCCGGGTTGTCGCCGATCGCGAGCTCGAGCCGGGAAACGCAGTGTTGAACGTGACGGCGCAAGCCTCCGTCATCCTCGGCCCGGTGCTCGGCGGCGTCATCGTGGCCGTGCTCGGGATCGGCTGGGCATTTACCGGCGACGCGGCATGTTTCGTAATCGGCTTTCTGTTCATCCTGTGGCTGCCGGCGGCCGCACGCACTGCAACTGGCCAGGCACACCCCGACGGCGGACTCGGCGGACAGATCGCGGCAGGCTTCCGCTACGCCTGGGCCGACGTCGGCATCCGGGTGACCTTGATCGTCATCGCCGTCGTCGACTTCGCCGCCAACGGCGCTTTGGGCGTGGGTCTTCCGACGCTCGCGCATGGGCGATTCGGCACGGGCGCTGCCGGCCTCGGAATCCTGTTCGGCGCCTGGGGAGTGGGCGCAACCGCTGGCGCCCTCGGCTCCGGCTTGGTGCCACCGCCGCAGCGTTTTGGATGGTTGATGGTGCTCCTGTGCCTGTGGCTCGGAGTCGGAACTGGAGTGGTCGGTCTGTTGCCTTCACTTGGGCCTGCGGCACTCGCGATGGGCCTTTGCGGCGTCGCGACCGGCGTCGTCAACACCTACGGGGTCAGCTGGCTGCAGCGCCGAACCGACCCCGCCATGCAAGGACGCGTGATGGCCATCGTGATGCTGGCCTCGATGGGATTGACGCCGGTGGCTTACGCGGCTTCGGGCACGATCGCGGAAGTCAACCCAACCTTGCTGTTTCTGATCGCCGGAGGCCTGATGCTTCTATGCGCGGTCGGGACGGCCTCGAACCGAACAGTCCGAGCGCTGCGCTAGAGGACCCTATTTGATGCCGGCGGCGGCAAGGCCCGCCGCGTGCGCCGCGGCCGCGTCCTGGCCCGCGTCGAGCACCTGCACGGCCGCCATCGCGAACGCGTGCGCTCGATGCTGGTCGAGGTTCAGGTCGATGTTCGCGAGGGAGAACCAGGCGCAGTAGGTCTGGCGGGTGTAGGACACGTTTTCCGGCGGACGGCTCATCGCGGCCGTCGCCCACTGAACCGCCGTGGTCACATCCTTGCCGGTCGACAGGGCCTTGAACGCACCCTGAGCCGCCGCGTGGCACGCGCTCGCTGGAGCTCCTCCCCGCTTTGCCCAGGCGAACCACTCTGCGTACGAGCGATCCTCCGCCGTCGGCCCGCTTTCGACCTTGCCGTGAGGCCCTGATTTCCTGGGTTGTTCGACGACCTGCCAGGACGACTGGGCACCGCCCGGCTGCGCCGGCTGGGCCGGTTTGGCCGGCGCGGGCGGTAGCTTCGCGACCGGTAGCTGGCCACCTGCGACCGGCGGTGCAGGAGCAGGCGCGGGCTGCGGCGCCGGCGCCGGCTGGGCGGCCGGTTGCGAGGTGGTGTGCGGAACCTGCTCCTTGGGCGAGAACCAGGTCGGCGTACCAGGTTCAGCGGCCAGGGGCACCCGCGGCGCCCAGGCCGGCACGTTGATTGCCGAGGGCGACTTGGCCTGAGGCTGGCCGGGTCCAGCGGGCTCGGCCGGTGCCTTCGGCGCCCACGCCGGACGCGAAGGCGGTCCAGGCTGCGGAGGCGCGACGGGTTGGCCTGGCGCGGGGGCCACAATCGGGGTCGGCGGCGCCGGTGGCGCGGGAGTCTTGGTGGGCGCCGGCATGGGTTCGCCTCGCGGAGGGACCGGCGACAAGGTGGGAGGTGTGGTTCCACCTGCGCGCGGCTTGACGGCTGGAGCCGCGGGCACGGTGGGCGCCTGCGCGGCGGCCGCCGGCGGAGTCGCGTCGAACGAGTCAGGCCAGCTCGGGATCGCCTGGGCGGGGATGTCGGGCTCGTCGAGCTCGGAGGGTGGCGGCCAGGCCGGCATCGCGTGCTCGGTTGGCGGCTCTGGCGGCCAGATGTCTGTCTCGACCGGCGGCGCCGGCGCGGAACCGGACGCCGGCGGCCAGGTGGACTTCAGAGCATCCGCCGCCACCGCTTTCGGGGGCTCGGTGATGAGCGCCACGGTCACCTCGGCTTCGACCCCCGGCCGTTCGGCGGCCTCGGCTTCGACTGCCGGCGGTTCGGCGGCCTCGGCTTCGACTGCCGGCGGTTCGGCGGCCTCGGCTTCGACTGCCGGCGGTTCGGTGGCCTCGGCTTCGACTTCCGGCGGTTCGGTGACCATAGGCTCGTCCGCCTGTAGTTGGGCCTCGGGCGGCTCTGTTTCCTCTACGCCGGCCGCGTGCGCCCCAGGAGGTTCGCTGGTGACCGCTTCGGGGATCGACTCACCGGGATCGGTCGGCACGGTCTGAGCCCATTCGGGCGGCTTATCGGCGCCGTCGCCGTTGGTCGAGGCTTCAGTCTTCGACCAGTCCGGATCGCCTTTCTCCGCGGGGACGGCATCCGCCGGCTCGGTCGGATCGGCGGCCGGACCTGCGGGCCTCGTCTGCGCCCAGACGGGTCTGGTTTCGCTGGTCGGGACGGCGCGAACGGGCTCCTCGGTCGTCTCCGAGGAGTCGGTGGGCGGAGTTGAATCGCCAGACTCGGCGGGCTCGGTCTCCAAATCGCAGTCAGTCTAACTTCGGGATCTTGAGTTGTATCTGAGTAGAGCGGCGCGACGCGCCGCTCTAGCTCGGTCTAGGCAAAGACGTTTTTCAGCGCGTCCTCGGGTAGGGGATCGGGCTGCTGCTCAGCCCAGTCGGCCGCGTCCGACGCCTCCTTGTCGAGCGCCGCCTGGACCTTCGCGGCGCTTTCCGCCGTGGTCCACCCGCGCTCGACCAGCCACGCCTCAAAGCGCGTGATCGGGTCGTGGCGGGCGGCCTCGCCGATCTCCTCTTTGGTCCGGTACTTGAGGTGGTTGTCCTCGGAGGTATGGGCGTTGATGCGCCAGATCTTGGCGTCAATCAGAGTCGGGCCTTCCCCGCCCCTCGCGCGGGCCACCGCGTCGCGGGCGGCCTTGTAGGACGCGGGCACGTCCGTGCCGTCGATCGTCACGCCTCGGATCCCGTAGCCGGCCGCCCTGTCGGCGACGTTCGGGTTCGCCATCTGAAGGCGGATCGGGACCGAGATCGCGTAGCTGTTGTTCTCGCAGAGGAATACGACCGCCAGCTTGTGCACCGCCGCGAAGTTGACACCCTCGTGGAACTCGCCCTGGCTCGTCGCGCCGTCGCCGAAGGTGCAAAGGGTCACCGTGTTCTCGCCCTTGAGCTTGGCGGCGTAGGCGATCCCCGCCGCCTTCGGGATCCAGCTCGCAACGACCTGAGACACCGGTGCGATGTGCAGCTTGTGATAGCTGTAGCAGCCGCCGGGGATGTTGCGGCCGGCAGACAGCGGATCGCCCGCCTTCGCGAAGACGGCCAGCATCCACTCCTTCATCGTCAGTCCGCGCACGATCGCGTTCGCGAGCCCGCGGTAATGAGGAACGAGCCAATCCTCGGACGTCAACGCCGCCGTGGAGGCGACCTGGATGCCTTCATGTCCCCGACTCGAGCCGACGAACGGCGCGCGCCCTTGCTTCACCAGGATGTGCATGCGGTCGTCGAGCGCCTTGGCCATGCACATCCAGCGATGCAGGTTCAGGTACTCCTCACGCGTCGCGACGTCCGCACGGGTGGTCGTCGCCATCAGGCGGTGAGCGCCTTCGCGATGTCGACCACTTCGTCCGCGGACAATCCCATGCGGTTCAGGTGATCGTAGTACCGGCGGTGGAAATCCGAGAAGTCGCTGCGCTCCGCTCGCTCCTCGCGGATGCGCTTCACCTCGACGAGCACCTTCGCGACCAGCTCGGCCTCGGGGGCGATGCCCGCGTGGCGCAGCGCGTGTTCGATGACCAGGGCGCCAGAGTGCTTGCCGTACACGTATGTGATCTCGGCGCCGAGGTCCGCTGGAGGGATGAACTGGTAGATCGCCGGGTGGATGAGCATGCCCGCGGTGTGGATCCCTGACTCGTGGCTGAAGACGTCGAGTCCGATCCCCGGCTCGGTCGGCTGGACGGGGATCCCGCTCATCCGCTCCAGGCTTCGTGCCAGCGCGCGCAGCTTGTCGTACTTGAAGCCCGGGATCTCGATACCGAACAGGTAGCGCAGCTGCATGAGGACTTGATGCATCGGTGCGTTGCCGGTTCGCTCTCCGATGCCGTTGACGCTCGTGGTGAAAACCTCCGCGCCTGAACCCAGCGCCATCACCGTGTTCCACGCGCCGAGACCGAGGTCGTTGTGAAAGTGCACGACGAGCGGCGCGTCCGGCGCAGCCGCCTTGATCGTCGGTATGTACTCCCGCACCGCGAACGGTGAGTAGCAGCCCACTGTGTCAGGCGTCGACGGTCGCGTGCCGCCTGCCTTGAGGCCTTCGCGATGGATCTCGGCGATGTAGTCGACGTCGGCTCGGCTCCCATCCTCGCCGCCGAACTCGATCGATGTGGCGCCCTGCTCGCGCGCGTACTTGATCGCCTCGCACATCATCCGCAGGTTGGCCTCGCGGTAGTAGGAGACGGGGAGCTCGAGCCATTCGGACTCGGGGATGCCATCGCGGTGGAGCAGCGTCTTGCCGAGCTTGTACTTGACGTGCAGGTCGGAGGCCGACGTGAAGATGAAGTACGTCACGTCGTCGCGCTTGTGGCCAAGCTTGTCGATCACGCGCATGGTCGCGTCGATGTCGCCCTTGGTGGAGCGCATCATGCAGACGACCTCGAGGTCCTCTCTGAGCTCGCCGCGCCTGCGGCCCTCGAGCACCAGCCTCAGCGTCTCCCTCTCCCCTTCCGACACCGATGGAAAGCCGACGTCCATCACGTGCACGCCGATGTCGGAGAGCATCCGGGCCAGCTCGTACTTGTCCTTGGGCGTGATCGCGACGCCCGGCATCTGCTCGCCATCACGCAGCGTGTCGTCGTAGATGCGGATCTTTTCCTCCGGGGGAAATTTCAGGTCGTGGGCGAAACGTTTGGGGTCGCGCGCCAGCTCTTCGAGCGGCTCTTGAAGCTCGACCGGCTTTATGTCATCCACGCGAGGGGGTCATCTTCCGCCGCTCTTCGAGCTGCTTGCGCACCCACGGCACGAGCCCGCCCATGCGCAGCAGCTCGTTCATGAACTGGGGAAAGGCCTCGCAGCGATACTCGTCGCCCTTGGTGAAGTTGCGGATGATGCCTTCTTCGAGGTCGACCTCCAGCTCGTCGCCCTCCTCGACCCCTTCCGCCGCCGGCGGCGACTGCAGGATGGGGTAGCCCATGTTGATCGCGTTGCGAAAGAAGATGCGCGCGAAGGAGTCGGCGACCACCAGCGAGATGCCCGCGCCGCGGATCGCGACTGGCGCGATCTCCCGCGACGACCCGCAGCCGAAGTTGGATCCGCCGACCAGGATGTCGCCTTGCGTGACGCCGGTCGCCCACGTGTCGCGCCCGGGCACGCCTTCCATCGCGTGCTTGCCGAGCTCTTTCTCGTCCAGTGAGTAGATTGCGTACTTGGCCGGGATGATCTGGTCGGTGTCGACGTTGTCTCCAAACTTCCACGCCTTGCCACGGATGACTTTCGGGAGCGTCATCGAATCCCCGCCGGCATGTGGTCTAGCACCTCGCTTGGGTGCGTGATCACGCCGGTAACCGCGCTCGCCGCGGCAACCGCTGGATTGGAGAGATAGACCTGCGCCTTGGGGTGGCCCATGCGGCCGGGGAAGTTGCGGTTGGTGGTGCTCAAGCAAATCTCGCCCTCGCCGAGCACGCCCATGTGACCGCCGAGACAAGCGCCGCACGTCGCGGTCGTCCAGGCCGCGCCTGCCGCGAGGAACGTGCGGATCAAGCCTTCCTTCTCGGCCTGGATCGCGACCTGGTGTGAGGACGGCGTGATGATCAGGCGCACTCCCGGCGCCACCTTGTGGTTTTCCAGCACGGCGGCTGCGCGGCGCAAGTCCGTGATACGCGAGTTGGTGCACGAGCCGATGAACACCTGGTCGAGCCTGGTGCCTGCGACCTCGGACAGCGGCGCGTAGTTGTCCGGCGACATGGGCTTGGCGACACCGAGCTCGACCTTCTCGACGTCGAACTCGAACACCTTCTCGTACTCCGCGTCGCGGTCGGAGGTCACCGGCGTGTACGGTCGTTTGGCGCGGCCGTCGAGGTACTCCTTGGTCACCTCGTCGAACTCCATGATCCCGTTCTTCGCGCCGGCCTCGATTGCCATGTTGGTCATCGTCAGCCGAGCCTCCATGTCGATGTGCTTCAGCGCCTCGCCGGTGTGCTCCATCGCCTTGGACCGCGCGCCGTCGACGCCGATCTGACCGATGACGTAGAGAATCAGGTCCTTCGCCTCGACCCACTCCTTCAGGCGGTTGTGATAGACGAACTTCAGTGTCTCTGGCACACGGAACCACAGCTCGCCCAACGCAAGCACGCAAGCGAGGTCGGTGGAACCGATCCCCGTCGCGAAATTGTTGAGCGCGCCGTAGGTGCAGGAGTGCGAGTCGGCCCCGACGACCAGCTCGCCCGGCAGCACGAGCCCGTTCTCAGGCAGCACGGTGTGGCAGATGCCGCCCTGACCGACCTCGAAGTACCACTTGATCCCCATGTCGTGCGAGAACTCGCGCGTCAGGCGCCCGAGCGTCGCGCTCGCGGCGTCCTTGGCCGGCTGAAAGTGGTCCTGTGTCACCGCCACGCGATCGGGATCCCAGATCTTCTCCGCGCCCATCTGCTCGCGCATGATCTTTCCGGCGGGCGGGATGGTCAGATCGTGGCCCATCGCGAAATCGACCTTGGCCAGGACCAGGTCGCCGGGCCGCACGCTCTCGCGCCCGGCTCCACGAGCCAGGATCTTCTCGGTCATCGTCATCGCCACGGTCATCTAGTCCTTGAGCCTCTTCGCCACCGCGTCGCCGACTTCATGGGTCGACAGGCTTCCGCCGAGATCGCGCGTGCATTCGCCTGCGCGGATGGCCGACTCGACCGCACCCTCGATCGCGTTTGCCATTTCCGTGTGACCCAGGTGTCTAACCATCATAGATGCGCTCAGAATCGCCCCGATCGGGTTGACGACGCCACGGCCGGCGATGTCCGGCGCGGTCCCATGCACGGGCTCGAACAGGCCCCGTTTCGTCTCGGGGTTGATGTTGCCGGAGGGTGCGATGCCCATCCCGCCGATCAGCTCCGCGGTCAGGTCGGACAGGATGTCGCCGAAGAGGTTGCCGGTGACGATGACGTCGAACTGCGTCGGGTCGCGCACCAGCTGCATCGCGGCCGCGTCCACATAGAGGTGACGGGTCTTGACGTCGGGACGCTTTTTGGCGACGGCCTTCCACTGCTGCTGCCAGAGCGCGCCGGCGTGCGTCATCGCGTTGGACTTGTCGACCATCACGACCTCGCGCTGGGCGGCGCCGAATGCGTACTCGATGATCCGGGTCACCCCCAAGTATGTGTTGAGGTCTTCCTGGATCGCGACCTCGTCCTCGGTCCCCTTTTTGAAGCGACCACCCATGCCGACATAAAGGCCTTCGGTGTTCTCGCGGACGATCAGGAGGTCGATCTTGCGACGGTCCTCGCGGCGCAGTGGCGACAGCCTGTCGTGGTAGAGCTTGGCCGGCCGGAGGTTGACGTACAGGTCGAGCTCGAAGCGCAGGCGCAGCAGCACGCCGGCGAGGTAGGCGGCGTCGTTGAGGCGCGGGTCGCCCACGGCGCCGAAGAGGATGGAATCGGCCTTCTCGAGGTCGGCCCAGATCTGTGCAGGGATCGGCTCCCCGGTGCGCATGTACTGGTCGGCGTTGACCTCGTACTCCTGGAAATCGAAGCCGGCGCCGGCCGCGCGAAGGACCTTGATCGCCTCTGGGACGACCTCCTTGCCCGCACCGTCGCAGGGCAAGACGGCGATGTGGCTAGGCAGGGGTCGCTTCCTTCTCGCGCAGCTTGTAGCGCTGGATCTTGCCGGTCACGGTCTTGGGCAGGTCGGGCACGAACTCGATCAAGTGCGGGTACTGGAAGCGCTGGAGGCGCGACTTGCAGTGCTCCTGCAGCTCGGCGACAAGCGCGTCGCCGGTGACAGCGTCCTTCTTCAAGATGACGAATGCCTTGATCCTCGTGAAGCCGTCGACCGACATGCCGACGACCGCGCTCTCGGCCACCGCGGGGTGCTCCAGCAGCGCAGACTCGATCTCGATCGGCGAGACCCAGAGGCCGCTGACCTTGATCATGTCGTCGGAGCGGCCTTCGTACCAGTAGAAGCCGTCGCCGTCGACCCGGTAGCGGTCGCCCGTGAAGAACCAGTCGCCGAGGATCGAATGCTTCGACTTCTCGTGCTGCGCCCAGTAGAGGGCGAGCGCGCTGTCACCTTTCACGTACAGGTCGCCGGCCTCGCCTTGCGCGACGGGTTGTCCCTCGACGTCGAGGATCTTCAGCTCGTATCCAGGGACCGGCTTGCCGCTCGAGCCTGGCCTCACGTCGTCGAGTCGGTTCGAGCAGTAGATGTGGAGCATCTCGGTCGACCCGACGCCGTCGAGGATCGTAAGCCCGAAAGCGTCCTTCCAACGCCGCCAGACTTCGGCGGGCAGCGCCTCCGCGGCGGCCACGCAATGCCTGATCGAGCCGAGGTTGCGGCTCTTCGCGCCTTCGAAGTTGAGGATCGCGTTGTAGAGAGTCGGCGCGGAAAAGAACAGGGTCGGTTTTCTCTGTTCGATCGTGTCCAGCACGGTCGCGGGCGTGTGCCGACCGGCGTGGAGGACGGTCGACGCGCCCACCCAGTAGGGAAAGGTGAGGTTGTTGCCGAAGCCGTAGGCGTGGAAGAGGCCCGTCGTCGAGAAGGTGGTGTCCTTTTCGGTGATGCCGAGCACCTGCTCGGCGTAGGTGACGCACGTGTAGGGGATGTCGTGCTGGAGGTGGACGACTGCTTTCGGCTTGCCGGTCGAGCCCGAGCTGTAGAGCCAGAAGGCCATATCGTCGCGGCGCGTGGGCGCGGCGACGATCTCCTGGTCCGGGACGACCTTGTCGGAGCGCAGGAGTTGGGGTTTTGTCGGCGCCCTTGCCGCCGCGGGTGCGAGCTTTTCCTCGGTGTTGCCGTCGACGACGATGACGCGTCCCAGGGAGTCCTCGATGTAGTGGTCGTAGTCCTCGCTTCGTTGGAGGAGCGGGTTCACGGGCACGGGGAGGGCGCCGATCCGGATCGCGCCGAGGAAGGCGGCGACCCAGCCCGGTGAGTCGTAACCCGCGATCAGGACGCGCTCCTCGCGCCTGACGCCGAGGTCGAGGAGGCTTCGGGCGGC
>Ga0209376_1000681_pt1 | contig 36776 bp, 31 predicted proteins | sample GraSoiAngelo_134_FD_185891 | JGI IMG/M metagenome (GOLD analysis project Ga0209376, IMG submission 185891) | Grasslands soil microbial communities from the Angelo Coastal Reserve, California, USA - 14_0929_05_30cm (SPAdes) (version 2) | ecosystem: Environmental > Terrestrial > Soil > Grasslands ...
ATTCCGTCACTGTCAACGAGCCTCTCGCAAACCCAAGCGGGGTGCCGGAGAAGGCTGGGGTGAAGTCGATCGTGCCCGCAAAGGTCCCCTTCACCACCGGCAGCTCAGGGCTGTCGTCCGGGTTGTCCAGCTGAATCACGATTTCGACCTTGCCGCTGATACTGCCGAGGCCGGTGAACAGGCTCACACTGCTGAGGCCCGTGGCGGTCACCGTGCACGAGTCGGCCTTTGGCTTGGTCGCAAACGTCGGGGCGGGGCAGAGGATCGTCCCGAGCTTCGCGATACCCTGGAGCGACGACGTGGCAACGCGGAAAGCCGCTCCCGTCGGGTCGAAGACAGGAAATTTCCCCTCCTCATCCGTTGAGAGGACCGCATCCTCTGAGAGCTCGTAGAGAGCCGCGTCCGCAACCCTCAGTACCCCGTGCGCCCCGTCCACCGCGACGCCCTTCAAGCTCCGAGCATCGGATCGCTCTTCGCGACCACGATCGTCGCGGTCCCCTGCGTCTCGGTCATCGGCGTCACCGAGAACCGGGAGCCCCAGCAGCGACAAGGCAAGCGCCATAACAATCGGCACACGTTTCGTCATGTCTCGCTCCCTTTCGAACAAGTCGTCCGGAAGCGCATCCGGCTCCAGGTCAGACACTCCCGTCGGACAGGCGAGCAGGATGCGTACCAACGCGACGAATTTTCGGATGTCGCGCGATTTCCTACGCTTGGCTGCGTGAATCGCAACGCGCAAGCGATCGACGACACGTTTCTCGCCGGCGCGTTTTGTGCGTTCGGTCACGAACTGGGCGGTTTCCGGAATTGCGCGCGATCGCGAGGTCACGGGTGACGCGCGGATCGCGGGGTTGATTCTGGACCCGCGCGTCCGTAGAATGAACCGCGGTTCAGTCATCGGCAATGCGCGACCCCGACAAGCCGCAAGCGATCATCGACGCCGCGATCCGCGTCTTCGCGCGCAACGGCTACTACAACTCGCGCGTCTCGGACATCGCGCGCGAAGCGGGCATCGCGAGCGGCACCATCTATCTCTACTTCAAGACCAAGGACGACATTCTCGTCCGGCTCTTCCGCGAGAAGATGGCCGAGTGGGTGGCACTCGTGCGGAAGGAGGTCGCCGCGGAGGGCGACCCCCTCGCGAAGATCCGCAAGATCGTCGCGCTCCATTTCAGGAAGATCGAGGAGAGCCCGGACCTCGCGGAGGTCGTTCAGGTCGAGCTCCGCCAGGGCCACAAGTTCTTCCGCGGGGCCTCGGCCCACGAAGTCTCCGCCTATTTCGACGTCATCCAGTCGGTGCTCGAGGAGGGCGTGGCAGCCGGACGCTTCCGGCGCGACCTGCCGCTCAAGGTCGCCACCAAGATGCTCTTCGGCGCGATGGACCAGCTGGCGACGTCGTGGGTCCTCGGCAAGCGCGCCTACCGTCTCACCGACGCGGCCGCGCCGGTCGCGTCGATCTTTCTCAAAGGAGTCACGACCGATGACGTTTGAGACCATCGGGTTCGCGCGCGAGGAGACCTTCGTCGTCGTCACGCTGAACCGTCCGCCGGCCAATGCGATCAGCCCCGAGCTCGTCACCGAGCTCAACGCCGCGCTCGCCTCGGTGGAGGAGGACGACGCGGTGCGGTCGGTGATCGTCACGGGCGCCGGCGACAAGATCTTCTGCGCGGGCGCCGACCTCGGCTCGGCGTTCTCCGGCGGCAGCGTCGACGCCTTCATCCGCTTCGGCAACAGCGTGATGCGGAGGATCGAGCGCTTCCCGAAGCCGGTGATCGCCGCGATCAACGGCCACGCCCTCGGCGGAGGCTGCGAGATCGCCATGGCGTGCCACTTCCGGTTGCTGAAGGAGACGGCCCGGATGGGACAGACCGAGTCGAACCTCGGGATCATCCCCGGCTACGGCGGCACCCAGCGGCTGCCGCGTCTCATCGGCCGCACGAAGGCGCTCGAGTTCCTGATCCTCGGCACCCAGATCCCGGCGCCGGAGTGCCTGGCCCTCGGGCTCGTGAACCGCCTGTGCAAGGAGGGCGAGACGCTCGCCGACGCCAGGGCCCTCGCGCGAGAGATCGCCAAGCGCCCGCCGATCGCCACGCGTCTGATCATCGAGGCGGTGGACGAGGGGCTCGAGGCGCCGATCGACAAGGCGAGCGAGATCGAGGTGCGCGCGTTCTTAAAAACGCTCAAGACCGAGGACGCCTCGGAAGGCATCCAGGCCTTCTTCGCCAAGCGCGCGCCGAGTTTCAAGGGGAGGTAGGGGATGGACCTCGGAATTCGCGACCGGGTCGCGCTCGTCACGGGTGGGGCGCGGAGCCTCGGCAAGGCCGACGCCGTCGCGCTCGCCGCCGAGGGCTGTCAGGTCGCGATCGTGGATCTCAATGCCGAGGGCGCCGAGGAGACCGCGCGAGAGATCGGGGCCGCGGGCGGCCGGGCGTGCGGCTACGCGTGCGACATCCGCGACACCGGGCAGGTGCAGGAGGCGGTCGCACGGGTCGAGCGGGACCTCGGCCCCGTCGACATCCTCGTGAACAACGCCGGCATGATCTACACGGTCGGCCAGCTCAAGGACCTGCGCGACGAGGACTGGGAGCTGAACCTCGGTGTGAACCTGACGGGCACGTACAAGATGACCAAGGCGGTCTTCTCCGGAATGCGCGAGCGGCGGTGGGGGCGCATCGTCTGCATGGCGTCGATCGCCGGACTCATGGGCGGGTTCGGGCAGACCGCGTACGCCACGACGAAGATCGGCGTCATCGGGTTCGCGAAGTCCGTCGCCCTCGAGGGGGCGCGGTACAACGTGACGTGCAACGCGATCGCGCCGGGGATCATCGCGCCCAACGCGAAGCTGTCCCCGCTCTACGACCGGATGGTGAAGCGCGTCGCGATGCAGCGGGAAGGCGAGCCCGAGGACGTCGCCAACGCCGTCCTGTTCCTCTGCTCGGAGCGGGCGCGGTACATCACCGGCGCCGTGCTCACCGTGACGGGGGGAATGGACCTCTTCACCTTCTAACACCACTCGACGGTGCCACCAAGGAGACGACGATGCCGACAGTGAAGGAGACGTTCGATGCAATGTCTGGCCGGTTCCGTGCCGACAAGGCGGCCGGGACGAGCGCAGTGATCCAGTACGACGTGAGCGGCGACGGCGGCGGCACCTGGCACGCCGTCATCAAGGACGGCACCTGCACGGTGAAGGCCGGGTCCGCGCCGAGCCCCAACCTGACGCTCCAGATCGCGGCGCCGGACTGGCTCGACATGCTCTCGGGCAAGCAGTCCGGCCAGATGCTCTTCATGTCGGGCAAGCTGAAGGTGAAGGGCGACATGGGGCTCGCGATGAAGCTCGGCTCGATGTTCCAGATGTGACGCGATGGACTGGCAGGAAGAGCTCGGGAAGAACTTCCAGCGGCTCAGGAACCTGCACGGGCTGGTGACCGGGCCCGAGCCGACGGTCGGCCAGACACCCCGCGAGGAAGTCTACAAGAAGAACAAGTCGCGCCTCTATCGGTACGCCTCGCCACGGCGCCAGGCGACCCCGCTCCTGTTCGTCCCGAACCTCGGGATCAGCCGGCCGTACATCTTCGACTTGCTCCCGGGCGGGAGCTTCATCGAGCACATGACGCGCGAGGGGTTCGACTTCTACCTGCTCGACTGGGGCGTCTTCGGGCCCGAGGACAACGACCTCACGGTCGAGGACTGCGTGACGAAGATCCTGCCGAGGATGGCCGCGAAGGTCCTCGAGAGCTCCGGCGCGCCGGAGCTCTCCGTGCTCGGCTACTGCATGGGCGCGCCGATCTCGGCGTCGTTCATCGCGACGCGGCCCGAGATCCCGGTCCGGAGCTACGTCGATATGGCGGGCCCGATCGACTTCTCGAAGGTCGGCCTCTTCGGCCTCTGGCTCAAGAAGGAGTACTTCAACGTCGACCGCTTCGTGGACACGCTCGGCACCGTCCCGGCCGACCTGGTCCGCGCCGGGTTCAAGCTCATCAAGCCGACCATGGACCTGTCCACGAGCCTCAATCTCTGGTGGAACCTCTGGAACGACCAGTACGTGGAAGGTTTCCAGGCGCTCAACCGGTGGGCGAACGAGTACGTTGCCTTCCCGGGCGAGTTCTTCCGCCAATGGGTGCGCGACTTCTACCAGGAGAACAAGCTCTACCGTGGTGAGCTCGTCATGGGCGGTCGTCCGGTGCGCCTCGAGAACATCGCCTGCCCGGTCTTCGTCGTCGGCGCCAAGGAGGACTACATCGCCCCGCCCGCGTGCGTGCGCGCGCTCGTCGACGTCGTCGGCAGCAAGGAAAAGGAGTACGTCGAGCTGCCCGGCGGCCACATCTCGCTCATCGCCGGGCGCGGGGCCGCCCGCCACTGCTGGCCGAAGGTCTCCGGCTGGCTCGCGCTACACTGAGGGGAGCCATGGCTGACGCGACGCCCAACCAGCTCTTCGAGTTGTGGCGGAAGCAGGTCGAGGAGTCCACCCAGGCGTGGACGCGCCTGGTCTCGCAGCGGGCCCCCACCGTGGGGCCGCCGGACCCGACGGCGTTCTGGCGGCCGGTCCTGGACCAGGGGTTCGAGACCTGGGCCAAGCTCTTCGCCCAGACGCCCGCGACTCCCGAGCTCCTGCCGCAGTGGAAGCAGTTCCTCGACCAGTGGATCGAGGCGTGGTCGAAGGTCCTCGGTCAGGCGATGGGGACCGAGCAGTTCGCCAAGCTCCTGGGTCAGTCGCTCGATCAGTTCCTCGCGACGCACGGGCCCCTGCGGCGAGCCGCCGAGCAGCAGACCGAGCAGGCCCTGCAGGCGCTCCAGCTGCCCTCGCGCAGTCAGGTGACGGCCGTCGCCAAGATGATCGTGGAGCTCGAGGAGCGGATCGAGCGGCTCGAGGACCGCATCGACGCGGCGCTCAGGCGTCTCGACGGCAAGGAGCCCAAATGATCGGGAAGACGATCGCTGAGGTGGCGGAGGGCGACTACGCGGAGATCGTCAGGACCGTACGACGCGAGGACATCGCTGGCTTTATCGACGCGGTCGGCGACCTCAACCCCATCCACAGTGACGTCGCCCACGCAGCGACGACGCCCTTCAAGTCGCCGATCGCGCCCGGGATCTTCACCGCCGGGCTGGTCTCGGCGGTGATCGGCACCAGGCTCCCGGGGCCCGGCGCGATCTACCTCTCGCAGAGCCTCCGGTTCCTCAGACCCGTCAGGGTCGGCGACACGATCACCGCGCGCGTCGAGGCGCTCGAGGTCAGCCGCGAAAAGAACCGCCTTCGGCTCCAGACGACCTGCACGAACCAGCGGGGAGAGGAGGTCCTGTCGGGCGAGGCGTGGGTGATGCCCGCACGGACTCACATCGTCTACGAGGAGGAGCGGCGGGCGGCCGCGTCGCTCGCCCGCCTGGCCTTCGGGCCCTGGTCGTGGGCCGCCCGGGCGCTCGACGCCTGGGCGGCGATGGTCACATCAGTAGCCCGCCGTTGATCGAGACCTCGGCCCCGGTGATGTAGTCGCCGTCGGCCGAGACCATGTAGACGACGGCGCGCGCGACCTCCTCCGGCGTCCCGAAGCGCTTGAGCGGGATCTGGGCGAGCAGCTTCTCCTTCACCTTGTCGGGGATCCCCCGGACCATCTCGGTTTCGATGAAGCCCGGCGCGATCGCGTTCACCGTCACGCCCTTGCCGGCGAGCTCCTTGGCGAGCGACTTCGTGAACGCCGCCACCCCCGCCTTCGACGCGGCGTAGTTGGCCTGGCCGAAGTTCCCGATCTGACCGATGACCGACGTCATGTTGACGACGCGCCCGTAGCCCTGCGTGAGCATCTGGTCGATGAACACCTTGGTGCAGTTGAACACACCGTCGAGGTTGATCGCGAGCACCTTCCGCCACGAGGCGTGATCCATCTTCACGAAGGTCTTGTCGGAGTTGATGCCGGCGTTGTTGACGAGGATGTCGAGGTGGCCGAGCTCTCTCAGCACGTCTTGCGCCATCCGGAACGTGTCGGGGAAGTCGCCGACGTCGGCCTGCGCGAGCATCGCGCGCCGCCCCATCTTCCGGATCTGCTCGACCACATCCTTCGCCGCCGCCTCGCTCGAGACGTAGTTGACGGCGACGTCGGCGCCCTCGTCGGCGAGCGCCAGGGCGACGGCGCGGCCGATCCCGCGGGAGCCACCGGTGACGAGTGCGGTGCGACCCTTCAGCTTCATGGTGCCCTCCTCCCGTGGCCGGCGGTCAGTCTAGCACGGCGCTCCGCGTGGCCCTTGACGCGGAGTGTTATGCGATCCATCATGACGCCAGGGGGGGACGTCCCCCGCAGAGGAGTGCCATGGCGTACGTCATCAAGCGGTACTCGAACCGGAAACTCTACGACACTCAGGAGAGTCGGTACGTCACCCTCGAGGAGATCGAGGAGATGATCCGCGCGGGTAAGGAGATGTCCGTGGTCGACGCGGCGTCGGGTGAGGACCTCACCGGCGTGACCCTGACCCAGATTATCCTCGAGAACGAGCGTAGCCATCGCGGCGGTCTGCCGGTCGGCTTCCTTCACCAGCTCATCAAGCACGGCGAGGCCTGGCAGGACTTCCTGCAGCGCTCGATGAAGTCGAGCCTCGAGGGCATCGTCTCCAACCAGCGCGAGATGGAGCGCGTCTTCCAGGAGTGGATGAGTCGCGCGGGGTGGGGAACCATGATGCCCGGGGCCGGCCTCGGTGCCCGCGCCGAGGCCAAGCGCGACGGCGGGGAGCCCGACGCCGAGCGTCTTCGCGAGGAAGTGTCCACGCTCCGCGAGCGTCTCAAGTCGCTCGAGGAGAGGCTGGAGCGGCGCAAGGCCCAGCCGAAATAGAACGGCCCGGCGGGGTCAGGCGCCGGGCCGCTCCGATCGCGCGCAGAGCGAGCGCTCGCTCAGTTCTGCGCGTACATGTCCTTCAGCTTCGAGACGACGGCGGTGTACGTCTCCTGGATGCTCTTGCTCGCCTGCTCCCCGGAGGTCCCGAGCCGCTCGGCGGACCGGGTCACCGCCTGGGCCTGCCCTTCGAGGATTTTGAACGCCTTCTGCGCGCTCTCGACGCCCTCGGCGAGCGCCTTCTGGTAGAGCTGGACCGGGTCCTTCGCGCCGTCCTGCCACGCTGTCTGCCAGCGGAGCGCCGCGGCTTGCGAGTCGCGGAGCGCCTCGATCGCGGCCTGCTGCAGCTCGGCGTAGAGCTTCACACCCTCCTTCGCGCTCGACGCGCCGAGCTCGACCAGCTCGTGGACCACGCGCTGATGCGCATCGGCCCAGACCGTCATCGTCTCGACGGCCTTGCTACCGACCTGACCGAGGAATTCCTGAACCTTCTTGGGATCGTCCATCATGACCTTCTCCTCCTCGTCCTGGCTTCGCCATGCACGTCTTGTCCTTGTTAGGAGACTAACGCATCGCGTTATGGTTGTAAAGATAATTCTCGCACCGCGTCACAACCGAGGTGTCGCGGCGAGAACATCTTCAGAATCGCTTAGTTCAGAAGCGGAGCGATACGCCCACGAACGGCCCGGCGAGCCTCAGCTTCGCGAAGTCATCGCCGTCGTGCACGCGAAGGTCGAGGAGCCGGTAGCCCGCGGAAAGGCCGAAGAAGGGCAGCGGAAGAAAGCGCACGCCGGCCTCGGCATCGACGATATGGCCGAGATCACCGGCGGGCAAGCCGGAGGCCTCCGCGAACAGGTGCAGCGTCCGGTACGGGGTCAGGTCGAGCGCGAGCCCGAGCGTCGGCAAGACGAGGGGCAAGGTGGCCGATTCCCTGGCCTGCGGCACGACCCCGCGCGTTTTGAGCGAGGCGTCAATGAGGAAGCCCTTGGCCTCGAGAATCCCGCCGAACTTGAGAACTCCGGGGATGCCGAGCGGTTCCCAGACCCAGCCGAGCCGGCCGTACTGGATATCGAGGTCGGTGGCCACGCGCGAGTTCGCCGTGAAGGTCTCGCCTTCGAACGTGATGGTCCGGCCGAGGGTCTTGTCGCCTTCGAAGTCGAGCCGGGTGTAAGCGAGGCGAATGCGGCTGTTGGGCCCGGCAAAGAACGTCAGGCGGCCTTCAGGCGCGTTCTCAGACTTGAGCCCGAGATCGTCTCCCAGGTCGATGTCGGTTCCGGGCAGGGAGCCGCTCTTGGCTTTGGCGGAGGCGTTGAGATCGATGAACCAGTAACGCGCCTCGAGCTCGACGATTTGCCCGAAGGCCACTCCCTGGGCGAGGAGGACCGCGAGCGCCGTCAGCACGGCCGTCTGGAGCATTGGAGCACCTCCTGTCGTTGCCTTCGAGTGTAGTCAGCGTACCCCGGGGGGACCGGCGGTGCGACGCCTTGGCATCGGAGCCGCCGGATCGGCGCTCGCCGTTTCCCGCTATAATTCGCGCTGTCCGTCTGACCCGTTGAGATCGCTACGTGAGGGGGAGCGTATGACTGCCGACACGTTGGCGCGGCTGTTCTGGGACCGCGTGGAGCGGAGCGCCGGCCGCCCTGCTCAGTCGTTCAAGCAGGGGGCGGAGTGGAAGACCATCACCTGGCGCGAGGTCGGTGACGTCGTTCGCCAGCTCGCTCTGGGTCTGATCGCCCTCGGACGACAGCAGGGCGACCGGGTCGCGCTCCTCTCGACGAGCCGCGCCGAGTGGGTGCAGGCGGACTTTGCGATCTTCACCGCCGGGTGCGTGACGGTGCCCGTCTACCCGACCTATCCGCCCGACCTCATCGCCTACGTTGTCAACGACTCCGAGGCGAAGACCCTGATCGTCGAGGACCCGGCCCAGCTCGCCAAGGCGCTCCAGGTCCGGGACAAGACGCCGGGCCTCGAGCAGATCGTGGTCATCACGGGCTACGACGCCCCCCAGCCGCCGAAGATGGTGATGACCTGGCAGTCGCTCACGAGGTTAGGACGCGAGAGCGAGGCGGCCCACAAGTCGACGCTCGCCGAGCGGGTGACGACGACCCGGCCCGAGGATCTCGCGACGATCGTCTACACCTCGGGGACGACCGGGCCGCCGAAGGGCGTGCTGCAGACCCACGGCAACCACATCGCCGCCGTGGACGCCTCCAGGCAGTCCACGCCCGTGGAGGAGGGCTGGGTGCACCTTCTGTTCCTTCCGCTCGCTCACTCGTTCGCACGCCTGGAGTCGTTCCTCGGCGTGGCGCACGGGCTCACGACGGCCTTCGCCGAGAACCTGGACAAGGTCGGTGAGAACCTGAGAGAGGCGCGCCCGCACTTCATCTGCAGCGTCCCGCGCGTCTTCGAGAAGGTCTACGCGAAGATTCTGTCCGGCGTCGAGGCGGGCTCGCCCGTGAAACGGAAGATCTTCCACTGGGCCGTCGGGGTCGGCCGCGACGTGAGCCGCCACCAGCAGCGCGGCCAGCCGGTGCCGTTCGGGCTCGAGCTCCGGCGCAAGCTCGCCGACAGGCTCGTCTTCGCGAAGCTCCACGCCGCGCTCGGCGGGCGGCTCCAGTGGGCCGTCTCCGGCGGCGCGCCGCTCTCGCGGGACATCGCGGAGTTCTTCCACGCGGCGGGGATCCTGCTGCTCGAGGGGTACGGGCTCACCGAGACGTGTCCCGCCCTGACCTTCAACCGCCGGACCAGCTTCAAGTTCGGCTCCGTCGGCCAGCCCCTGCCGGGAGTGGAGCTCAAGATCGCGCCCGACGGCGAGATCCTCGCGCGCGGCCCCAACGTCGCCACGCGCGGCTACTTCAAGCAGCCCGAGGCGACGAAGGAGGTCTTCGAGCCCAACGGCTGGTTCCACACGGGCGACATCGGCGTGCTCGACTCGGACGGGTTCCTCTTCATCACCGACCGGAAGAAGGACCTCATCGTGACCGCCGGCGGCATGAACATCGCCCCCCAAAACATCGAGAACATGCTCAAGGCCGACCCGTTCATCAGTCAGGTGATGGTCTACGGCGACCGGCGCCCGTACCCGGTGGCGCTCATCACGGTCAACCCCGAGGAGCTGACCAAGTTCGCCCGCGCGCAGGGGATCCTCGTCAACGACCCGATGGTGCTCGTCAAGCATCCGAAGCTCGTCGAGCGCGTCGGACGCATCGTGGAGGAGAAGAACACGCAGCTCCAGTCGTACGCGAAGATCAAGAAGTTCGCGGTGCTCCCGGGAGACTTCACGCTCGACGGCGGCGAGCTGACGCCGACCCTGAAGGTCAAGCGCAAGGTCGTTGCACAGAAGTACCAGGGCGCGATCGAGGAGCTCTACCGCTGACGCTCGCGGGCCGGGTTGCCGTCGTCACCGGTGCCTCCCGCGGGCTCGGGCGCGCGATCGCCGTGGCACTCGCCGGGGCCGGTGCCGACGTGGCCCTCGCGGCGCGCTCGAAGGGGGACCTCGAGGAGACCGCAAGGCGCGTGCAGGCGGCGGGCCGACGCGCCCTCGTTGTTCCCACGGACGTCGCGGTCTACGCCGAGGTCGAGGCGCTCATGGCGCGCGCCATCCGCGAGCTGGGCCGCCTCGACATCGTGGTCAACAACTCGGGCGTCGCCAAGGTCGCGCCGCTCGCCGAGCTGACCGCGGCGGACTGGCGCATCATGGTGGACGTGAACCTCACGGGCGTCTTCAACGGTTGCCGCACGGCCGCCCCCCACCTCATCGCGCAGAAGTCGGGCAAGGTCATCAACATCGCCTCGGTCCTGGGGCAGGTGGGGCTCCCGGGCTACACGGTGTACGCCGCGACGAAGGGCGGCGTGATCGCGCTCACGCGCGCCCTCGGCGTGGAGTGGGCCCGCCACGGGATCCAGGTGAACGCGATCGCCCCGGGCTGGTTCAGGACGCCGATGACCGACGAGGCGTTCGCGGACCCGGGGATCAACGCGCGGCTGACGCGCGACATCCCGATGCGCCGGATCGGGCGGCCCGAGGAGATCGGCCCGCTCGCGGTCTTCCTGGCTGGGTCCGCGTCCGACTTCATGACGGGCCAGACCATCTTCCTGGACGGCGGCCACTCCGCCGCCTGAGACGGTGCGGCGCGCCTACGAGCCGAAGCGGCGGTCGCGCTGCTGGAACGCGCGCACGGCCCGCAGGAAATCGATCCTCCTGAACGCCGGCCAGTGGACGTCGCAGAAGTAGAACTCGCTGTACGCGCTCTGCCAGAGAAGGAACCCGGACAGGCGCACCTCGCCGCTCGTCCGAATGATGAGATCCGGGTCGGGCAGATCGGGCGCGTAGAGGTACCGGGCGAGCGTCTCCTCCGAGATGCCCTCGATGATCGTCTCGAGGTCCTCCCCCTGCTTGGCCTTCTCGCGGAGCATCGCCTGCATCGCGTCGATAATCTCCTGGCGCCCGCCGTAGGCGACGGCGATCGTCAGCACCGTCCCGCGGTTGGCTGCCGTGGCGTCCTCGGCCTCGCGGATCGCGGCGACGACCGAGTCCGGGAGGAGATCGAGCTTGCCGACGGCGCGGACCCGCACGCCGAGGCGGTGGGTCCGCGGATGGCGCGCGAGCTGGACGAGCTTGGCCTCGACCGTCTTCAAAATGCCGGAGACTTCACTCGCGTCCCGGCGAAAGTTCTCCGTCGAGAAGACCCAGAGGCTCACCGCGGGGATCGACAGCTCGCCGCACCAGAGGAGCACGTCGTCGAGCTTCCGCGCGCCGAGCGCGTAGGCCTCGAGCGGGTCGACGAACCCGCGCTCGATCGCGTAGCGGCGGTTGCCGTCGAGGATGATACCGACGTGCCGGGGAACGGGGCGCCCCCGGATCTCCCGAAGGAGGCGCCGCTCGTAGAGGTAGTAGAGGAACGAGATCATCAACCGTTCGAACGCAGGCTACCACCGACCCCGGCCGTCATTCTAGGAAAAAACCGGGGAGTGGGGTACATTCTCCCGCGTGAAAGCCGCGATTCTTCACGGCCCGCGCGATTTGCGCGTCGAATCGGCGACGCGACCCGAGGTCCGGGGGGACGAGGTCCTCGTCCGCGTCGCCATGGCCGGGCTCTGCGGGACCGACTATCGGATCTGGTCGGGCGACCGGCCCGTGGCCTACCCGCGGGTGATGGGGCACGAGTTCGTGGGCCGCGTCGAGGCGGTCGGCGCCGACGTGACGCGTGTCGCGCCCGGGGACCGCGTCGCGGTCGAGCCGAATTACTCGTGCGGGACGTGTCCGCTCTGCTGGGAGGGTAACAAGAATCTCTGCCTGGCACGCACCGCGGTCGGTATCGACGTGGACGGCTGCTTCGCCGAGCTCGTGCGCGTCCCGGCCCGCTGCTGCTGGCCGGCCCCGGCGGGGGTCGCCGACGAGGACCTGGTCCTCACCGAGCCGCTCGCGGTGGCCGTCCGCGCCGTCGGCCGCGCTGACGTACGCTCGGGGGAGACCGTGGCGGTTGTGGGCGCGGGGACGATCGGGCTCCTCGCCGTGCAGGTGGCGCGCGGTCACGGGGCGCGCGTCCTCGTCGTCAGTCGCAGCGGGCGGCGCTTCGCCCTTGCCAAGGACCTCGGCGCCGAGGCGACGCACGCCGTCGGTGGAGGGCCGCTCGAGGCCCAGGCGCGCGCCTTCTCGGGGCGCGAGGGCGTGGACTGCGTCGTCGAGACGGCGGGCACCGCGGAGGCCGTGAACTACGCGCTCGCCCTCGTCCGGCCGGGCGGGCGGGTCGTCCTCACCGGGCTGCCCCACGAGCCGACGCCGGTCGAGTTCTTCTCCGTCGTCCGCCGCGAAATCACCATCCTGGGCTCGATGATCTACCAGGACGAGTTCGCCGAGGCGATGCGCCTCGTCGCCGACGGAACCGTCAGGACGCGGCCTCTTGTCAGCCACCGCTTCGCGCTCGACGCGATCGGCGACGCCTTCGTGACCCACGCCCAGCCCGACTCCATCAAGGTCGCCCTGGTGATCTGATGCCCTACGCGGTCATCAACAAGATCCGGATGCACTACGAGACGGCCGGGCAGGGGGCGCCCGTCCTCTTGATCAACGGCCTCTCGGCGCCCTCCGTGGGCTGGGTCTTACAGGTGAAGGCGCTCGCGCCACACTTCCAGGTGGTCACCTTCGACAACCGCGGCGTCGGTGAGACGGACCTGCCCTCCGAGCCCGTGTACTCCACCGCCCAGCTGGCGGACGATGCGGCCGCGCTCCTGCACCACCTCGGAATTTCGCGCGCCCACGTCCTCGGCCCCTCGATGGGCGGCACGATCGCGATGGAGCTGGCGCTCCGGCATCCGCGGCTCGTTCGCTCGCTCACGCTCGCGTGCACGTGGGCGTACGCGGACCCGCGGTTCCTCCACACGATCGAGGCATGGATCTCGCTCGCCTACCGCGTCCCCGTGGAGGAGCGCTATCGCCACGTCGTCTATCCCTGGATCTTCTCGCCGGAGTTCCTCGCCCAGAAGGAGAACGTGGAGCAGGCGCTGCAGCGCGCGCTCGCCTACCCCCACCAGACCAAGCCCGAGGCGATCGAGCGCCAGGCGCGCGGGATCCTCGCGTGGAACGGGACTCGGGTGGAGCGGCTCGGGTCGATCCGCGTGCCGGCGCTCGTCCTGGTCGGCAAGGACGACATCCTCACGCCGCCCGCGTTCTCGACGTTTCTCGCGACGAAGCTCCCCCGCGCGCGCCGCGTGGTGCTTCCGGGCGGCCACGGCTTCTTCCTCGAGCAGGCCGACGCCTTCAACCGGGCGGTGCTGCGCTTTCTGAAGTCGGTCCGCTCGAAGTAGGACGCTCAGTCGCGGCGACGGTCACACACGCATCTGGCGGGGCGCCGCGCGCTCGACCCCGCGGAAGAGCGCGAGCCCGAGAACCGTCGCGGCCATCACGAGCGCGGCGAAGGCGATGGGCGCCGCAGGGTTGCCGGAGAGGTCGCGCACGGCGCCCGCGGCGGGCTGCGCCAGCGCCATCACGACGTAAAACACCGTGTAATAGACGCCGAGGGCGGTGGCCAGGCGCTCGGCGGCGACCGCCTTGGGCAGGAGCGCCATCATGGCGCCGGGCGGAGCTCCGATCGCCAGGCCGAGTAGGCAGAACGCCAGGAGCGGATGCGGGAGGGCGGGGAGCAGCAGCGTGGCGAGCGCCGCGGTGATGCTGCCGGCGACGATCACCAGGTTGGCCCGGCCGAGGCGGTCGGTGAGAAGCCCGCCGAGGGGCACCGAGAGAATCGTCACCCAGATCGCCAGGCTCACGATGAACCCGGCGTCGCCGAGCGAGGCGCCGCGCGCCATCAGCATCCCAGGGCCGAAGGCAATGACGGCGACGAGGCTCGCGTTGAAGCATCCCCAGGCGAAGCCCGCGCTCACGGCGAGCTTGACCTCCCGGCGCGGGAGCGTTGCGCGGCGGTCCGCTGGCCCGGACGCTCCGCCCGGCGCACGCGGCGGGTCGCGGTACACGAAGGCGATCAGCACGAGCCCGAGAGCGGCGGCGAGCCCCGTCGCGACGATCGCCATACGCCACGACGAGCGGGTGGCCAGGCCGCCGAGGGTCGCGGCGGCGAGGCCGAGCCCGACCGGCCAGCTCGAGAGCATGACGGCCATCGCCGTCGTCAGCTCGCCCTCGGCGAACCAGTCGGCGACCATCTTGGCGAGCAGGATGTTCATGAGCACGGCGCCGGCGCCGCTCAACACGCGCCCGGCGGCGGCGACGGCGAAGCCGTGACTCGCGGCGGTGACGAGGCCGCCCGCGACCATGAGCGCGAGGCTCGCCACCACCGTGCGGCGCTCGCCGAACCGCTGGCCGAGCATCCCGCCCGGCAGGGCGAAGAAGGCGCCCGGCAGCATGTAGAGGCCGATGAGCGTGCCGAGCTGCGCCCAGGTGAGCCCGAGCGCGGGGACGAGGAGCGGGCCCACGGAGGCGACGGACTGGAACTGGTAGCCCATCGACGTGCGCGTGACGAACACGATCGCGAGCGCGACCCAGCGATTGTTCACGTGCCGCGTCGGCCGCCGCTCACGGCGGGCAGGATCGAGATCTCGGCGCCGTCGGGCACCGGCGTCGCCAGGCCCCCGCTCCACCGGCTGCTCTCGGTGCCCACGAAGACGTTCACGTGGGGACGGACGTCACCCTGCTCGGTCAGCACTCGGTCTCTGACGCCGGGGTAAAGCGCCCACAGCGCGTCGAGCGCCTCGCCGAGTGACGGCGAGCCGCGGGGGACGTCGACGTGGAGTCGGCTCCGCCCCTCGGTCAGCGGCTGCAGGGCGGCGGGGATGAGAAAGGTGACCCGCGTCACCGCTGTCGGCTGGCTCGATCGACCACCACCGCACGCACGCAGACCACGGGCGGGAGCCCCTCGACGGCGAGGCGCCACGAGCTGCCGCCGTCCCTCGACGCGAAGAGCTTCCCGTTGCGCGTGGCGAAGTAGACGCCGACGGGGTCGAGGGTATCGGTCGCCATCGCGTCGCGCAGGATCGTCTCGTACGCCCCCTGCTGAGGCAGCCCGCGGCTCTGCGGCTGCCACGACCGGCCGCCGTTCCGCGTCCGGTAGACGCGGAGCTTCGCGCCGGGCGGGCAGCGGAACGTGTCGGACTCGAGCGGGAGGACGTAGACCGTGTCGGGCTCGCGAGGATGGATGGCCATGGGGAAGCCGAAGTCGGACGGCACGCCGTGGGCCACGTCCTGCCACGAGTCACCCGCGTCGTCCGATCGGTAGAGGCCCCAGTGGTTCTGAAGGAACAGCGTCGCCGGACGCTCCGCGTGGTGGACGACCTTGTGAACGCACTGGCCGAACTCCGGGTACTTCTCGGGAAGGAACTCGGCGCGGATCCCGACGTTTCGCGCCTTCCACGTGCGGCCGCCGTCGTCCGTGCGATAGACGCCGCCCGTCGAGACACCGACCCAGATGCGTGACGCCCGCACGGGATCGAGCACGATCGTGTGAAGGCAAAGGCCGCCGCCGCCCGGCGTCCAGCGCGGGCGGTGCGGGTGGTCGAGCAGCCCGCTCACCGCGTTCCATGTCCGCCCGCCGTCGGTCGACCGGAAGAGCGCCGCGGGCTCGACGCCGCAGTAGAGGGTGTCGGGCTCGGCGGCGCGGCCGGGCGTGATCTGCCAGATCTGCTTGAGCGCGAGCCCGCTCTCGACCGGAAACTTGACGTTGGCCTCCTGAGGGTCCGTCCATGTCCGGCCCCAGTCGTCGGTCGAGACGAGCACGGCGCCCCAGTGCATGCTCGCTGCGCTCGCCCAGATCCGCGCGCGGCCCGCTCGGCCGTCATGGGCCAGCGCGTAGACGGCTCGGCCCGCGAGGTACGGCCCTCCCACTTCCCAGGTGGCCCGCGTGGCTGGCGCGCGCAGAAGGAAGGCCCCCTTCAGCGTGCCGACCAGCAGCACGACGTCTCCGCCCTTCACCGTGATGGCCCGTGTCGTCACCATGGCGTCCTCCGATGGGTTCTCGCGGGTTCAAGCCTACGTCATGTCGTGGCGTTCGTGTGACGCGCGTCCTCCCCCTGCTAGAATCCCTGGTCCATGAGGCGTCACGGCTCCTTCCCGGACCTGGCGATCGCGGTCGCCGTCGTCTCTGGCGCCGCCGGGATGGTCGGCGTGTATCTCGACACCGCGTGGCACCGCACCGTCGGCCGCGACTCGTTTTTCATCCTGCCACACGTCTTCATCTATTGCGGCGGGCTCGGTGTCCTGGGCGCTGCCCTCGGGAGCGTCACCCACGCGACGCTCGGTCGCGCCGCAGACTTCGGCGGTCCGATTCTCCGCCTCTGGCGCCTCCAGCTGCCTCTGGGCTTCGCCGTCACCGCGCTCGGGATCAGTGTGATCACCGCGGCCGCGCCGGTGGACGCGTGGTGGCACGACACCTTCGGTAAGGACGTCCTCATCTGGAGCCCGCCCCACCTTCAGCTCCATCTGGGGGCCGGCATCGCGGCGATCGGCCTGCTCTTCGCCGTGGCCGCCCAGCGAGGCCGCGGCGCGCTCGCCGGCGCGTGGCTGTGGCGGGGCGCGATGCTCGCCGTGCTGGTGGATCTCGTCCACCGCGGCCATTTCATTCTCGCTCACTACACGATGCTGGACCATGCGCGCACGCCCGACCTCTACCCGTTTCTCGTCGCCCTCCTGGTCCCGGTCGTCCTGGTTGCCGCGGCGCGCGCCGTCGGGCCGTGGGCGCCGACGCTCGCGTGTCTCCTGTTCCTCGGCGTGACGTGGCTCATCGACGTGATGTTGCGAGCGATCGAGTTCGAGCGCTACACGCTGACCCCGATCCTGGCCCTCCCCGCCGCCGTCCTCTCGCTCGTGTTCTGGGGCGCGGAGCGTTCGCGCGACGGTCGTGGGCGGGCGCGGGCATGGCTCGCCGCCGTGGCCGGGGTGGGGTTCGTGCTCGCCTTCGTGACGATCGAGACTGCATGGATGCGCTGGGTCGTCGGCCGCCCGTGGCCGACCGAGCGCGTGCTCGCGGCGCTCCCGCGTGTCCTCGTGACCGGCGCGCTGAGCGCCTGGGTGGGATGGGTCCTCGGCGGCTTCCTCCACGGCGTCGGCTCCCCCGGCGGCGTCGTGACCGAGTTCGGCGGCGGCGGGCGGGCCCGCGCCGCGGCGACCGCCGCCGTCCTGCTCGCCGTGGTCGGCCTCGCGGCGTCCTACCAGCCTCAACGCTACGGCCCGTCGATGACCGTGGACGAGCTCGGGCTCGTTCCGCTCTCGACGTTCCCGTATCAGGAGGCGATCTTCTGGAACGCGCTCCTCGCCGAGGGGTGGCCCTCGGCGCCGCGGATCGAGGCGCGGAGCGAGGGGATCATCGACGGCCTTCCCATGCCCGTCGGTCCGGCGTGGTGTGCGCCGACCGCGGCGGCGCTGACGACGGCGCTCGCCGGTACCCGCTTCGGCATGGAGGTGAACGGCACGTCGGTGGATCTCGCGCCGTACCCGCTCGTGCGCCTGCGCCTCCGCGACGGCGCGCAGTGTGCCTGGCTGGGCGTCGCCTCGGCGTTCCAACGAGCGAGCCAGAACCGATTCGTCTACTCCATCGAGCGCCGAGCGCCTGGCCGAGAGCTCACGACGCGAGTCGTGCTCCTGGTCACCTTCAAGGACCCGTGAGGTCTAGCGGAAGGAGCGGGTCAGCTCGAGACGCACGAGGTGATCGAGGCCGTCGTCTCCGGGCCTGAACTGTCGATTCTTGACGTCGCTGATCATGTATTGGGCGAAGAGGGAGTAGCGCCCCCAGAAGCGGTACGAGACATCGACGGACCCGCCGAGGCGCTTCTCCTGGGGGCCGGGGAAATTCTTCGCCGTGCTCCCGATCACGGCCCGGTCGAGGTCGAGCCCCACCATCAGATTCGGCGTGACGCGCGCGGCGAGGCGCCCGAAGTAGTCGGTCCCGTCCGTGCCGATGAAGTCCGAGATGACATGCCCTCGCGTCCAGTATCCGCTCGCGAACTGGTCGTGGTTGAGGGAGACGGGGGAGGTCCTCGCGTACTCGAACCTGGCGTCCAACCAGTCCTGGCCGAAGAGCTCGAGGAAATGCACGCCGCCGACACCGCCCGTGGTCCTGCCCTTGGGGAGAAGATTCGAGGCGAACCAGTGGCCGACGCCGGTGCTCGGCCCGCACTCTCCACACGTGTCGTCCCAGTAGAACTCCCCGTAGAGCCTGAGATCGCGGCTCGGGAAGCGGTAGCGGTCGACATCGTGGAGGCGGAGATCGGCGTCGAGCCCGGAGAGACCGTTGGTGCGCTCTTCCGGGTGCGTGCGGACGTCGCCGAACCCCGGGTTGAAGATCGCCTCGGGGTACTTGCGGAGCGGCAGGTCGGGGCCCAGCCCGTCGAACAGCACCGTGTGGCTTGCGCCGAGCTCCAGGAAGGTGGCTGGCGCGAAGGTCAGCCGCATCCCGGACAGCTTCGTGTAGGCATGGTCACGCCGCTCTTCGAGCTGGGCCAGGAAGATCAACGCCTTCATCGGCCCCACCCACTTGCCGATCCAGGGGAGCAGGAACGGCTCGGCGGCGCCGATCTTGATCTGGTCGAGCGGCGCCGCGTTGTTGGTGAGGAGCAGTCCGTTGTGATACCCAGGGCCCCAGGCCAGACTGTCGCGCCCCACGAGCAGCTCGACGTTCCCGACGGTGAGCTTTGCGTACCCCGTCGCGAGCCGCGCGGCGTCGTAGTCCTCGTTCTCGAGCAGCTCCGGCTGGAGGTAGACGGAGAGGAAGTCCCCGATCTGGGCGCGGCTCTCGAACGTCAGGCCGCCGTTGGCTCCGCGCTTGAGGGTCCGCCCCTGACTCTGGACGAGAGAGAACCGCCGATTCGCGTAGGCGCCAAACGCCTGCGCGCGATCGATCGGGGAGAATGCGAAGAACCCGGGCGCCGTCGCGCCCCCCGACGTTCCGGCGCCGAGGCTTGCCAGCTCGACCCTGAACTCCTCCATCAGTCGATCGAGAACGGGCTCGAGGTCGCGCCGCGCGTTGAGGGCGCCCGTGTCGTCGCCGCGGATCTTCTCGATGGCGCGGGCGAGGATCCTCGCGACCTCCACACGGCTCAGCGGACGCGTGTTCAGGAGGACTCGGTCGGCGAGCCCGGCGGTGACCAGTCGCTCGAGATCGTCGTAGACGGCGTCGCGGAACTCCGAGAATCCACCCCAGTTCTTGAGCGGCACGTTGGTGCGATCGGCGGCGGTCGCCGCGGGAATCGACGCGAGGCTCGCGAGCATGAGGAGAACCACGGTGCGCGCGAGGGCTTGCCCCGGCGGCGACATGCGGGGAGGATAGCATGTGCGCTCCGGCCTCCATCCGGTCACGGTCGCGCTCGCCCTCGCGCTGGGCGCAGGCTGGCTCGGCTTCCCCGGCCTCCTCTGGGACGTCGCGTGGCACCGCACGATCGGACGCGACAGCCTCCTCTCTCCGCCGCACGTCCTCATGTACGCGGGCGTCGTGGTCAACGGCCTCGTCAGCGCGTGGGCGCTCGTGTGGGGGCGCCGGCGTTACGGCGCGCCCGGCGGCCTGCTCCTCGGCGGCGTCGGATTTCTCCTGGCCGTGGCGGGCGCCGCGCTCGACGAGTGGTGGCACGCGAACGTCGGCAAGGACGTGAACCTCTGGAGCCCGCCCCACCTCGTCGGCCTCGCCGGCGCGGCGCTCATCGCCGTCGGGCTCGTCCTCGCCGTCGCCGCCCACACGCGCTTCGCCGAGACGCCCCGCCGGCGCTTGCCGCGCGTGATCCTGCTCCTCGGCTTCGCCGACCTCGTCCACAAGGCGATGGTGGCCCTCGACCACTACACCCTCGACGCCTGGGGACGCACTCCCGACTTCTATCCCTTTCTCCTGGCGCTCTTCCTGCCGGCCATCTTCATGGCGGCGACCCGCGCTCTCGGCCCCGGCGCCGCCGCGGCGACGGCCGCGATCTTTACCGCCGAGCACGTCCTGATCCTCCTGGCGCTTCTCGCCTTCGGCATGCGTGTCCCGACCTTCACGCCGATTCCGCTCCTGCCCGCGCTGGCGATCGAGCTCGCCGTCGCCGCGCTTCCCGTTCCGAGTACCTCTGGGCTGGCGGCGTTGTTCGCCGGCGCTCTCTTCGCCCTCGTCATGTACGCGCAGGAGGCCGCGTGGATGGCGTGGGCCGTCGGGCGGCCGTGGGAGCTCGGGCGCGTCGCCCTCGCGTTCCCCGGCGTGCTTCTGACAGCCGTCGGGAGCGCGTGGCTTGGCCGGGTCGTCGGCACGGTGGTGGCGAGCGCTGCGATGGGGCGTCCGGCGGGCGCTGCGTTCGGGAGCCCGGCGCGCGCCCGGCTGACCCTCGCCCTGGCGGCGGCGCTCGGCACAGTCGGGATCGCCGCCGCGTACCGCCCCTCGCGCGCGGAGCCCCCCTCGACCGTCGCCGCGCTCGGGCTCGCGCCGGATACGAGCTTCGACCACCGCGACGCGGTCTTCTGGGAGGCGCTCCTGCCCGACGGCTGGCGCGCGCCGGGAACGCACCACACGTACCAGGAGGCGATCGTCGACGGACGTGGGATCCCGCTCGGGCCCGCCTGGTGCGCGCGCGACGGTGCCGGGCTCGCCCGCGAACTGGCGGGCACGCGGTTCACGCTCAGCATCAACGGGGAGCCGGTGGATCTCGCGCGCTACCCCCGAGCGCGCCGGCGCACGCGAGACGGCTCCATCTGCGAGTGGGTCGGCGTCGCGGCGACGACCCCGCGCCCGGGACTCCAGGAGCTCTCCTACACGCTGGAGCGCGACTCGCTGCCGCCGTCCGCCATCATCGTGCGGCTCAGGGTCAAGGAGCCTTGACGGAGCACACGATGACTTCACGTCCGCCGGGGGTGCGGTCGAGACGGCTCACCGGAATCCCGCAGCGCCGATAGAGCTCGAGGAGCGTCGCCTCGGTATAGCGGAACGTGTGGACACGGTCGTCGGTCCCTGTCAGGATCCGCGCGAGCCAGCGGGCGACGGCGGAGCGCGACTGCGACACGTTGCGCACGGGCTCGGCGATGAGGAGGAGACGCCGAGCGGCCGCCCAGAGACGTGGAAGCAAGATGTCGGCGATGTCGTGGAACTGATATAAGCTTGCCTGCATGATGACCGCGGCGGCTGTGGGCAGCACGCCACCAGCGCGCACGTCGAATGCGCGCACGTCGACCCCGCGTCGGCGGGCGAGCCGCAGCATGGCGCACGACTGCTCGAGGCCGAGATACGATCCAGCCAGTCCCCGGCGCGCGAGATGCTGGTAGAGCGCCAGGTCGCCGCAGCAGAGCTCCAGGACGTCACCGCGGTGCCCGATCCCGTCGGCGACGAGATCGGTGACGAGCGCGTGGCGCCGCGCGTAGTCCCGCCCGTAGCCGACGCGCATCGCGAGCCGGTAGAGGGCAGGGAACCGGTAGATGGTCAGCATGACTAGCGACGGTATGGTGTCCGTTGTCGTCCCGCTCTGCAACGAGGAGGCGAACCTCCCGGCGCTGCGTACCCGGATCACCGCGGCGCTCGGCGATCACGCGTTCGAGTGCATCCTGGTGGACGACGGCTCGACCGACGGCACGGCCACCATGATCCGGGACATCGCACGCGAGGATCCGCGCTTCAAGTTCGTGAGCCTCTCGCGCAACTTCGGGCACCAGGCGGCGATCTTCGCCGGGCTCAGCTTCGCCCGGGGCGTGTGCGTGGCCGTGATGGACGGCGACCTGCAGGACCCGCCCGAGGTCATCCCCGAGATGGTGCGCGTGTGGCGGAAGGGCGCCGAGGTGGTCTACGGCGTCCGGACCGCGCGGAAGGAAGGGTGGTTCACGCGCGCGACCGCGGCGATCTTCTACCGCCTGCAGGCGCGCCTCACGAAGACCCGGATGCCGCTCGACACCGGCGACTTCGCCGTGATGGACCGCCGCGTCGTGGATCTGATCGTCTCGATCGGCGAGCGCCACCCCTACGTGCGTGGGCTCAGGAGCTGGGTCGGCTTTCGCCAGGTCGCGTTTCCCTACGAGCGAGACCGTCGGCGCAAGGGCCACCCCACGTACACGGTCTGGAAGCTCCTGGATCTGGCCGTCGCGGGGATCGTGCCGTTCTCGGTCGTCCCGCTCCGGTTGGTGGGCCTCGCGGGCGCGGCCATCTCGGCGCTCGCACTCACGGTCGGCCTGCTCGTGCTGCTCGGATGGATGTCGTACGTCGCCGGCGTGGTGGCGGCGCTGGCCTTCCTCTTCGGCCTCCAGCTCCTCATCATCGGCCTGCTCGGTGAGTATGTCGGCCGTGTCCTCGAGGAGGTCCAGAACCGCCCGATCTTCGTCGTGGACGAGGTCGTCGGGCTCGATTCGACCCACGTGCCGCGCGAGCGAGGGCGGAGCGGGCCGGAGACGAGCTGAGCCGAGGGCCGGACGATGCCTGCGAAAGGGTTGCTCTTCGTCGTGTCGCGTGACGCCCCCGACCGCTACGAATATCTGAAGCGAGTCTTCGCGGGCGACAGCCGAGTGAGGGTCATCCTCGACCGGCGTGCCGTGGAGCGTCGGAAGACACCGTTCCCGCCCGGTGGCGAGCGTCGCCGCGCCGATCGACGCTCGAAATCCGAGACCGAGGACCGCCTGCGACAGCAGGGCTGGGCCATGGTGCGTGTCGAGCTCCCGCTGGACGCTCCGGTCCCGGCCAGCGGCGACGCCGTGAGGCCCGTGGAGCCGGAGCCCGTGACCACGGCGGAGCCCGTGAGGTCGGTCCTGGTCGTCGACGACGATCCGAGGCTGACGCGCCTGCTCGAGGACGTCCTGAGGGGCGACGGATACCGCGTCGCGACCGCGCGGAACGGCGTCGACGCGCTCGCGCTCCTCGTCGACCAGGCCTTCGATCTCCTCCTGGTCGACATCCGGATGCCCGAGCTCGACGGCCCGTCGCTCTATCGCGAGCTGGCGCGACGCACTCCCGAGCAGGCTCGCCGCGTGATGTTCATGACGGGCGGGGCGGTGGACGCGGATACGGCGGAGCTCCTGTCGACGAGCCGGTCTCCGGTCCTGCGCAAGCCGCTCGAGGTCAATGAGCTCCGCGGGACGGTCAAGCGGTTCCTCCTCGCCGCCGACAGCTTCCGTCGCCGCCGCTAGCGGTTCGAGTAGAGCCAGCGCGAGCCGTAGCGCCCGAGGTCGTGAACCCCGCCCGACGGCAGGGCCGCGACGACGCTCGCGCCGCGCTCGCGTCGCACCACGAGGAACACGCGACGTGAACCCTCCCACAACCGGATGAATTCCCGGGTGTCGAGGAAGACGCCCTCCGCCTCCGGGAGGTGCGAGGCGAAGGAGAAGTAACCGACGGCCCCGTTCACGAGAAGCACGCGGCGCCCCGTGTAGAACGGGATCGCCGGGCTGTATTCGAGTGAACCCTCGACCGCGATCACGTCGGTCGGTCGGAGCTCGGCCGTGATCGCGGTCGAGACCTCCTTCGCCGAGTGATGGGGCTGGACCACGTCGAGGAGCTGGAAGACGAGCACCGTGATCACGCCGGCCACGATCACGAGCGAGACGAACGCGCCTCGGCGCCGGTCCCACAGCCAGCAGACGGCGGCCAGGGCCCAGCCGACGATCAACGTCAGCCCGAGGCCGAGGAGCAGCCGACTGAACGGACGGGGCGACGCGAACGGGAACGGGGCGCCCTGATCGCGGAGAATCCGGTAGTACACGTTCAGCTCGGCGAGGCCGCTCATCACCTGTGCCGGCGTGAGCCCGACCCCGAGCCAGAGGGCCCAGGCGCCGACGACGCTGCACCCGAGGAGGCCGATCCCGAGCCAGCTGCTGATGTCCCGGCCGCTCGCCCAGCCAGCGCCCACGAGAATGGCCAGCGCCGGGAACGCCGGCAACCCGTAGTACTCGTGCTTGAAGCGAGAGAGGGAGAAGAGCCCCACGATCACGAGCGCCCAGGCCGGGATCACCGGTCGCCAGCGCGCGATGGGAGACGAACCCGGCGCCGGCCGCGCCGGCAGGAAGATCCCCCAGGGGAACGCCCAGAGAAAGGTCGCGACGAGAAAGCCCAGCGTCGAGATCGGCACGTCGTCTTCCACGAACCGCCGGGCGTTCAGGAAGCGGAGCAGGTGGTTGTCGAGGACGTAGAACTCGAAGAGCGTCGGCGAGCGCTGCGCCGCGAGCACATGCCAGGGCGCCGTGATCACGACGAAGACCGTCGCCCCGAGCGCGGGGTTCAGCTCGCGGAGCGACAGGGGGCGCACCCACGCGAGGCCGATCACCACGATCAGGAGCGGGAACACGAGGCCGAGGAACCCCTTGGCCAGCACGCCCAGCGCCGCACCGACGTAGAGCAAGAGAAACCGGGTCCAGCCCCGATCGGGACGCTCGACGTCGCGCAAGAACCCGTACATGGCGAGCGTGAGACAGAAGATGAAGAGCTGATCGGTGGAGGCTTTCCGCACGTACAGGGCGTTTCCCACGAAGGTGGCGAGCGCGATTCCGGCCAGGAGACCGGCGCGCGCGCCGTAGAGCAGCCGCCCGATCCGCCAGGTGAGGAGCACGGCGCCGAGCGTGGCGAGCGCCGACCAGAGGCGCACCGCCCACTCCGTCGGGCCCACCAGCCAGAAGGTCACGGCGGTCAGCCAGAAGTAGAGCGGCGGCTTCTCGAGATAGGGCAGACCGTTGATGTGGGGGATGACCCAGTCGTCGCGTTGGAGCATCTCCTGCGCGATCGACGCATAGAGCCCTTCGTCGGGATCGAGAAGGGGCATCCCGAGCTTGAGGAAGAGGAAGGGGAGGCTGAGCGCCATGAGCAAGGCCAGGTCGGCGGGCCGCGTGGACCGTAGCATCGGCGCGCTCACGATGGCGGGACTATAGCGTACTCGGGGTGCCGAGCTTTGGAGAACCGCGAGCCCGTTGCGAGCCCGGTGGATGATGGTAGGCTAGGGGCCACCGTGTCCCTGCGCCGTGCCTCGGTTCTTGCCTTATCCTCTGTCGCCTTGGCGCTGGTGGGCCGAGCGCCGGCCCTCGCGCAGGTCCCCGGTGGCTTCCTCGAGCTCGCGACCGGCCTGAACGTCCGCCCCCTGCTGACCCCGACCGAGATCCAGCTGCTGATCCCGGAACGGGGTCTCTTCACGTTTCCGCCCCCGTACCTGACCCGGGCGGTCCGGCTCACGAACTCGAGCGATTGCGGCGGAACCGACTGCGTGATCTATGTCGGCTACTCGTACTGGCGCAACATGAACAACCACGTGGGCAGCGACACGATGCTGATCTTCCTCACGCTCGACCGCGCCCGTGGCGGCAGCGGCCCGACGCTCTTCAGCTACAACAAGGTCACCGACGCGCTCACCAAGGTTGGGCCCCTCTTCGATCCGGCGAGCCCCTTCAGCTGGGCCACCGGCGAAGGCTGGTACTTCAGCGCCACCCGGCCGACGACCCTCTATGTCATGGCCGGTCCGAAGCTCCTGCGCTACGACGTCATCGCCAAGACCTTCGAGACGGTCCTGGACGTCTCGACCCAGCCCGCTCTGTTCGGGACCAACCGATTCGTCTGGCAGACGCACTCGAGCAACGACGATCGCGTCCATTCCGCAACCCTGAGGGACGCAACGACGTACCGCGACCTCGGCTGCTTCGCGTATCGCGAGGACACGCAGCAGTTCTTCTACTTCCCTCAGCTCGGCTTCGAGTACGACGAGTGTCAGATCGATAAGAGCGGCCGCTGGCTCCTGATCAAGGAGAAGCTGGGCACGGATCCCTCTTCCGAGGTCGACAACCGTATCATCGACCTCACGACCGGCGTCGAGACCGATCTGCTCGACCGCAATGGCGCCGGTGGCCACTCCGACGACGGCTTTGGCTACATGGTCGCCGCCGACAACCGGAACGTGCGACCAAACGCCATCCGGTTGTGGAAGTTTGGCTCAAATCCGCTCGCGCCCGGCCTCGTCGTGTACTACGACCCCCAGTGGATACCTCCGAGCATCGACCACATCAGCCACGCCAACGCGATCGCCGGAGTCCCCCCCGAACAGCAATATGTGTGCGGAAGCGGCTCCAGCGCCCTCAACGGTCCGCGCGTCAACGAGATCGTCTGCTTTCTCCTCGACGGCTCGTTCCGTGTGCTGGTCGTCGCCCCCGTGATGACCGACATGAACGCGTCGGGGGGCGGCGCCAGGTACTCGAAGTACCCCAAGGGCAACCTCGACGTGACCGGGCAATATTTCATGTGGACGAGCAACCTGGAGGGCTCGCGGCTCGACGCCTTCATCGTCAAGGTCCCGTCCCAACTGCTGACGGACGGCATCGACCGGGTTCCGCCGACGGCGTCGATGACGGCGCCGATCTCGGGGACGACGGTCACCGGCACGGTCACGACGTCCGCCACCGCGGCCGACAACGTCGGCGTCGTCGGTGTCCAGTTCCAGCTCGACGGCGGAAACCTGGGCGCCGAGCGCACGAGCGCTCCGTACTCGTTCGCGTGGGATACGACGACGGTCGCCAACGGCGCCCACACCCTCACCGCCGTCGCCCGCGACGCGGCCGGCAACACCGCCACCGCCAACCCCGTCACGGTCACCGTCAACAATCCCGATCTGACGCCGCCCGCGGTCGCGATCACCTCGCCCACCCCCGGTCCGACCTACACCACGAGCAACCCTCTCCTGACGCTCGCGGGGACCGCGTCCGACATCTTCGGCGTGACCCTGGTGACCTGGGCGAACAACTGGGGCGACATCGGGACGGCGACCGGGACGACGAGCTGGACGGCCAGTGGGATCGTCCTCAAACTTGGGACGAACGTGTTCACGGTGACGGCGCGGGACGCCGCTGGCAACACCGGAAGAGCCAGCCTCACGGTCACCTTCGTCGACACCGCACCGCCCGCGGTCGCGATCACCTCGCCCAGCTCCGGTCCGACCTACGCCACGAGTAGCCCTCTGCTGACGCTCGGAGGGACGGCGTCGGACAACGTCGGGGTGACCCTGGTGACGTGGGCCAACGACCGCAGCAGCGGTGGGACGGCCATCGGGACGGCGAGCTGGACGGCCAGCGGGATCATGCTCCTGCCCGGAACGAACGCGCTGACGGTGACGGCGCAAGACGCCACGGGCAACACGGCGACGGCCAGGCTGACGGTCACGCTCGGGACGTTCGAGTTCACCGATGACCCACTCGTGGCGCAGGGGACGCCCGTCAGGGCGGCGCACATCATGGAGCTCCGGGCGGCGACTGACAGCGTCCGCATGGCCCGCGGGCTGACGCCTTTCGCCTGGACCGATCCCACGCTCACGCCGGAGGTCACCCCGGTCAGAGTGGTCCACGTGACGGAGCTCCGGTCAGCGCTGGACGAGGCCTATCAGGCGGCGGGCCGGACGCTTCCCACCTACACTGATCCCGCGATCGTGGCCGGGCTGACGATCATCGAGGCGATCGACCTGAACGAGGTGCGGGCCGCCGTCCGCGCTCTCGAGTGAGGCGATTCCTCGCGCGGTAGGCGTGTCAGAATGCGCCTCTCTACCGTCGAAGGCGATCCTGCATGTCACTCGCGCCTTCCGCGGCCGATCGGGCGCAACGCGAACGCTTCCCCGCGATTTCCGGTTATTGCGCGCCCGGATCCGACACGGCCCCTGCTTGGCACCCTCCCTGCACTAATCCACTACGGATAGAAGACCCCTCCCGATAAGGGCACACCCGTCGCGAGACGGGGCCGCAAAGCCACGGGTCAAGCAGGGCGCTTGACGGCCGGGCTACCGAAGGAGGGCGCAGCACACCTCCCGGGCATTGGTGGTCTTCATCGGAAGGGAGACCACCATGTCACCACGTACGACGAGCAGGCGCAGGCTCGTCATCATCACGCTCGTCGCCCTCGTCGCGCTCCCGGCTCTCGCCCTCGCCACGATCGTCTCCGATCCCATGCGCGTCTTCACGGGGCAGGTGGGCATCGGGGGCACCGCTCCGGCGCTGGCGCGGCTGGACGTCCGCGGGGACGCCGACACGCGGATCCGGATCGACGGCAGCAAGACCTCGGGCCTCTATTTCACGCGGGCGGGCATCGATGCCGGCACCTTCCGATCCACGGCCACGGGTCTGGAGGTGTGGACTAGCAACGTCACGCTCGCGCTCGCGCTGCAGGGCACCGGAGCCCATTTCCTGGGGAATCTACAGACAGACGGCAACATCAGCTCGAGATACCAGGACGTCGCGGAGTGGGTCACGGGGCCGCCGTTGCCGGCGGGGACGGTGGTCGTGGCGCAGGACGCGAACCGGGCGATCGCCAGCGACACGGCGTACGACACGCGCGTGATCGGCGTCGTCTCTGACCGGCCCGCGCTCCTGCTCGGTGAGCACGGGGCGGACAAGATCAAAATCGCCCACAGCGGTCGCCTCCGCGTGAAGGTCGTGGCGCCGGTCGCCGCGGGCGACCTCCTGGTAGCGAGCTCTATCTCCGGCCACGCGATGCGCTCGTCACCTCGGGAAGTCAGGCCCGGGACGATCCTCGGCAAAGCGCTGGAATCCCTGGAGGTGGGACGGGGCGCGGTCCTGACGCTGCTGACACTGCAGTGAGCCGCACCGGTCTCGCGCTCCTCGCCGCGATTGTCGCGATCCTGGCGTGCCCGGTGGACGGCGTCGCGCAGAACGGGACCACGCCCGGGCAAGTGCTCACCTATTCCACGATTCGCTCCATCGGGGTCGAGTGGGACATTTCGGGAGACGCCAACCACAACGCCCGAGTCAGCGTCCAGTATCGGGTCCAGGGCACGCCCGCGTGGAGCGCCGCCCTGCCGCTCGTTCGCGTCGACTACAACGGCTTCAACGGCCTCGCAGGGAGCGTCCTCTTCCTCGATCCCGACACGACCTATGAAGTGAAGCTCGATCTGCTCGACCCGGACGGCGGCGCGGCGAGTCGGACCGTGATGGTCGCGACGCGGCCGTTGCCCGCCCTGCCCACGAGCGGCCGGACCTTGCATGTGGTCCCCGGGGCGGGAGGTGGTGACGGCTCGGCGGCGAACCCGTTCAAAGGGATCGCGGCGGCACAGGCCGTCGCCCAGGCGGGTGACACCTTCCTCGTCCACGCCGGGAGCTACAGCGGCCGGACCGCATTCACCAAGCCGGGCATCGACCGCAACTACCTCGTCTGGAAGGGCGCGGGCGATGGCGAAGCGCTCTTTGTCGATGGCATCGACGTGTCGGGAAGCCATGTGTGGCTCGAGGGATTGACGGTCAGGAACCTGCCGTATGCCTTGATGTCGAAGAACTGCCCGACCGATGTGGTCCTGAGCCGGAACGTGTTCATCAACAACCACTATTCGATCTATCTCCAGCAGGGCGGGAGCTACTGGTACATCGCCGACAACTCCATCACCGGAGACACGCCGGCCGCCACCGGGAGCTTCTCCGGTGAAGGCATCGAGATGAACCAACCGTTCTCGGCGTGCGGCTCGAACGGCCACACGGTCGCCCACAATCGGATCACGAATGTGGCCGACGGGATGTCCTATCCCGGCACCAACGTGGACATCTATGGCAACGACATCTTCGACACCGCCGACGACGGCATCGAACTCGACGAGGGCGGCGCCAACGTCCGCGTGTGGGGCAACCGCATCCATAACGCCAACCACAACGGCATCGCGTTTCAACCGCAGCAGGGCGCGCCCTGGTACATCATCCGGAACCAGATCGTGATCAATTCGGAGTCCCCGTTCAAATTCCGCACCACCGATCGGTTCGTGTTGCTGCACAACACCATCGTGGGGTGGGGCAAGATGATCTGCTGCAACGACGACCACCTCCTGAGGTCGTTTTCGCGAAACAACCTCTGGATCTCCGCCAACGGCGGCCAGATGTGGTGGTTCCCGGTCGGGGGCGACTGGCGGACGGACCTCGACTACGACGGGTTCGACTGGGGGTCCGCGTCGGCGCCCTTCACGTACGCAGGCGTCAGTTTCCCGAACCTCCTCGGCCTGGCGGGCGTGGGCCTCGAGAAAAAAGGTCTCCGCATCGACAAGAACGCCTGCTTTCAGACCTTCAACGTGCCGGGGAATTCGCCGACGACGATCCCACCGCAGTTCATGAGCCTGAAGGCCGGATGCAACGCGATCGACGCGGGCGCGCTCCTGCCCAACATCAACGACGGCTTTCTCGGAAGCGCGCCGGACCTGGGCGCCTACGAGTTCGGCCAACCGCTGCCCGTCTATGGGCCGCGGCCGGTGGGCGATCCGCCGCCGCCGCCGCCCCCGCCGGCCCCGGCCTTGAAGGTGTACCGCGCCGGCGCCCCGATCACGCTGGACGGCCTCCTGGGTGAGTGGAGCGGTAGCGACGCAGCCTCGTTCAGCGGGAGCTCCAGCAGCGCCAGCGCGGCCCTGCTGTGGGACGACACGAACCTCTATGTGGCGTTCCAGGTGAATGACACGCGGTTGAATGCGACGCAGACGGCCCGCGACGCGGGCACGCTGTACCTGGACGACAGCATCGAGATCTACCTCGACACCGGCAATGACCGGGCGAGCGCGATGCAGCCCGACGACTACCAGCTCCTGGTGAATCTGAACAACGCCCAGGGGGATCTCCGCGGGACCGGCACCGGCAAGGACGCCGCCTGGAACGCGGTCTGGCAGAGCGTGGTCCGGCTCCAGGGCACCCTGAACAATGACGGGGACACCGACAGCGGGTACACCGTCGAGATCGCCATTCCGTGGGCGCAGCTCGGCGTGACGCCGACGAGCGGCATGGTGCTCGGGCTGGACCTCGCGGTCGACGACAGCGATCCCACGAGCCCCACCACCTACGAGACCTTCGACTGGGCCGGGCTCGCCCCGAATCCCTATGCCCAGCCGTCCCTGTGGAAACAGGTCCAGCTGGTGGGGACGCCGCCCCCGCTCGCCGACACCACGCCTCCGTCGGTCGCCATCACTGTCCCATCCTCCGGCGCGACCGTGTCGGGGACGGTGACGGTGACGGCGAACGCCTCGGACAACGTGGGCGTGCTGGGCGTGCAGCTGAGGCTCGACGGCGCGCCGCTGGGCGCGGAGGACACCACGACGCCCTACACCGTCGCCTGGAACACGACGTCAGCGCTCAACGGGGTTCACACGCTCACCGCCGTTGCCCGCGATGGAGCCGGCAACACCGCGACCTCCGCTCCCGTCGTCGTGACGGTCGGCAATGCCGACGTGACCCCGCCGACCGTCGCGATCACCTCGCCCACTTCCAGTCCGACCTTCACCACGAACACCTCCTCGATGGCGCTCGGGGGCACCGCGTCGGACAACGTCGGCGTGACCCAGGTGACGTGGATGAACAGCCGGGGCGGCAACGGGACGGCGACCGGGACGACGAGCTGGACGGCCAGCGGGATCGGCCTCCAGATGGGCACAAACATGCTGACGGTCCAAGCGCGAGACGCCGCCGGCAACACCAAGGTGGCCACCCTGACCGCCACGTTGACCGACACCGCGCCGCCCGCCATCACCATCACCGCGCCCACTTCGGGCGCGACCTACACCACGAGCACCTCCTCGCTGACGCTCGCGGGGACCGCGTCGGACAACGTCGGCGTGACCCAGGTGACGTGGATGAACAGCCTGGGTGGCAACGGGACGGCGACCGGGACGACGAGCTGGACGGCCGGCGTCGCCCTCCAGACGGGGGCAAACGTGCTGACGGTCCAGGCGCGGGACGCCGCCGGCAACACCGCGACGGCCACGTTGACGGTGACCCTCACGGATACCTTCGCGTTCGCCGATGACCCGCTCGCGGCTCAGAGCACGATGGTCAAGGCGGTGCACATCCTGGAGCTTCGAGCGGCCATTGACAGCGTCCGCGTGGCCCGCGGGCTGACGGCCTTTGCCTGGACCGACCCCACCCTCACGCCCGGGAGCACCACGGCCAGAGCGGTCCACGTGACGGAGCTGCGGTCAGCGCTGAACCAGGCGTATCAGGCGGCGGGCCAGGCGCTGCCGACGTACACCGATGCGCCGGCGGGAGCCGCCGCGATCAAGGCCACCCACCTGAACGAGGTGCGCACAGCCGTCCGCGCTCTGTAGCGGTCTCGATCGTCCGCCCCCTCGAGCAATTTCCAGTAGGGGCAACCCCCACTTGTTTTTTCCCTTTCGTCTGGCATTGTGATTGCGAACGAGGGGGCTCGATGGTTCTCAGGACGACGTCTACGGTAATCACCGGAGGCGTCCTCATGTTCGTGGCGGCGTGTTCCGTCCGGGCGGTCGGTCAGGCGGCATCGGAAACCACGGGGGTGCCGTTTGCCACCGTCGCGCGAGGATTCTCCAGCGGGATCCGCGAGCCGACCCAGATCGTGATCCGGACTCACGACGAGTGGGTCGCGTTCTGGGGGCGACACACACGGACCCAGGTCGCCCCGCCAGTCGCCCCCGCGGTCGATTTTTCGCGCGAAATGGTCGTCGGCGTCTTCCTGGGGGAGCAGGCGACGGGCGGCTACGAGGTCAAGATCACCAAGGTGGAGCGGACCGGCTCCGAGCTTCGCGTGCACTACCGCCGTAAGGCGCCCGATCCGGGCGCCATTCTGGTCCAGGCGCTGACCCAACCCTATCACGTGATCAAGGTGTCGCGGGATCCCGGCCCCCTGGTCTTCTTCCGCGAGAGTTTGGTGCGATGAGCGCCGGCCGCATTCGGTCGCGCGCGCTCGCCCGGCGCCTGCTCGTGGCGTCGTTCCTCTTCCTGTTATTGCTCGTCCCGGACTCCAGCGCGCTTGGCCAACCGCCGCCCCGCCACGCTCCCGACACCATCCTGGTAAAGTTCAGCCCCTCGGCGCTGCCGGTCGACAGAGCCCTGGCTCACGCGTTGGTGGGCGCCCACGCCTACAAGCGCTTCAAGATCGTCGAAGGCCTTCAAGCCGTGCGCATCCCGCCCGGGATGCACGTCAAAGAGGCCCTCGAACTCTACCGGCGCCGTCCCGACGTCCTCTATGCGGAGCCCAACTGGATCGTCGAGACGCGGGGGACTCCCGACGATCCGAGCCTCGGTAGTCTCTGGGGGCTTCAGAATACGGGCCAGAACGGCGGGACCCCGGGTGCAGACATCGATGCCCTCACGGCGTGGGACGTGACGACGGGGAGCAAAGACGTCGTCGTGGCGGTGATCGACACGGGGATCGACTACACGCACCCGGACCTGTCCGCGAACATGTTCCGCAACGAGCCGGACTGCAATAGCAACGGGATCGACGACGACGGGAACGGGCAGATCGACGACTGCTTCGGCATCGACACCGCCAACAACGACTCGGATCCCATGGACGACAACCACCACGGCACCCATGTCGCCGGCACGATCGGCGCCGTCGGGAACAACGGCCTCGGCGTCGTCGGAGTCAACTGGACGGTCCGCCTCATGGCGTGCAAGTTCCTGAGCGCCTCGGGTTCCGGGACCACGGCCGATGCAATCGATTGCCTGGAGTACGTGAAGCTCATGAAGGATCGAGGGGTCAATATCGTCGCGACCAACAACAGCTGGGGCGGCGGCGGATTTTCCCAAGCCCTGTTCGACGCCATCGAGGCGCACCGAGCGCGCGGGATCCTCTTCATCGTCGCCGCGGGCAATGAGTTCTCGAACAACGACACCACGCCGTCGTATCCCGCCAGCTACTCGCTCTCGAACATCCTCGCGGTGGCCGCGACGACGCGCACCGACGCGCTGGCGTCGTTCTCGAATTTCGGCAGGCGGTCCGTGCATCTGGGAGCGCCCGGGAGCGAGATTCTCAGTACGACTCCGGGGAACACCTACTCCATATTCAGCGGGACCTCGATGGCCACGCCCCACGTGACGGGGGTGGCGGCGCTCCTCGCCGCCCAGGACCCGACGCGGGACTGGCGGGCCATCAAGAACCTGATCCTGGCCGGCGGCGACACCCTTCCCTCGCTGGTGAATACCATCACCCAGAAGAGGCTCAATGCCCGGGGCGCCTTGACCTGTTCCGACTCGACCGTGCTCTCCCGTCTCACTCCGGTCGGCAACGCCATCAGCGGCTCCGTCGGAACGCCCATCGATCTTGCCGTCCTGCACATCAACTGTGCCCAGCCGAACGGAGAGGTTTCCGTCACGGTCGATCCGGGCGGACAGATCGTGTCCCTCGTGGACGACGGTCTCGGACCCGATCAGGCGGCGGGGGACGGCATCTATTCGGCGCGTTGGACGCCCGCCGCCGGAGGGAATTACACGCTCACCTTCCCGGGGGGCGACGTCGTGACGGTGCAGGCCCTGGCCCTGGCGAACTACACCGCGACGCCGACGGACTTCAACTATCGGAGTATCACGGGCACCAATCTCAACCTGACCGACGATTCTGCCGCGTCGATCACGTCGCCGTTTCCGATCCTGTTCGGCGGCGGGAGCTTCGGCACCCTCTTCGTCGGCAGCAATGGGAACGTGAATTTCAGCGGCGCGTTCGCCAACTATTCGAATGCGTCGATCCCCACCGCGCAGATCGTTACCCTGGTGGCTCCATGGTGGGACGACTTTTTCCCGCTGCCGGGGACGAACCAGAACGTCTTTTGGGCCGTGACGGGAACCGCCCCTGACAGGGAGCTGGTCATCGAGTGGAGAGACGTCCGGCATTTCGATTGCCGTTCGAGCACCACGGCCACGGTGAAGTTCCAGGTCGTGTTCTTCGAGGGGAGCAGCAATGTTCTGTTCAACTACGCCGATGCCACGTTCGGCGGAGCGTGCGCGGTTGACGACCGGGGCGGGTCCGCGACCGTTGGCGTTCAGGCGAGTCCAAGCCTCGGGGTCCAGTGGAGCTTCAATACCCAAAGTCTCGGCGATAACACCGCACTGTTGTGGACGGCGAGCGGGGCGTCGCCGGCGCCGTCCATCAGCGTCACCCCGAGCTCGCGGACATTCGGCAATGTTCCCGTCGGGAGCTCGGAGGACCGAACCTTTACCGTGCAGAACACTGGCGGCGGCGTCGTCAGCGGGACCGCGACCGCCAACGCCCCGTTCCTCGTCACTTCCGGCGGGTCCTATTCTCTCGCCGCGGGCGAGAGCCAGCGGGTCAGCGTGCGTTTCAGCCCGACGTCGACCGGAACCTTCGCCGGCAGCGTGACCTTCAGCGGAGCCGCGGGGATGACCCGGACGGTCACGGGGACCGGCATTTCGGTGTCCCCGATCGCCCCGTCCGGCCTGACGGCGACGGCGGCGTCCTCGAGCCAGATCGATCTCGCCTGGCAGGACAACAGCGGCAACGAGACAGAGTTCCGCATCGAGCGGAAGACCGGGTCAGGGGGGACGTCGGGGCAGGTCGCCACGGTCGGGACGAACACGACCGGGTTCTCCGACACGGGCTTGAGTCCCGGCACCACCTACGTGTATCGGGTCCAGGCGTGCAATGCGGTCGGGTGCTCGGGCTATTCCAACGAGGCGACGGCGACCACTCCAAGCGACGTCGCCTTCACGTTGACCGTGGCGATCCGGGGCTCGGCCGGTGGGACCGTGACGAGCGCTCCGGCCGGCATCATCGGCTGCGCGTCGAGCTGCTCGGCGAGCTTCCGGGCGGGAACCATGGTCACGCTGACGGCCAAGCCGGAGAGTCAGGCGAGCTTCAAGACCTGGCGGGGGGCCTGCAGCGGCACGGCGACGTGCAGGCTGGCGATGAGCGGCGTCCAGTCGGTGACGGCGGCGTTCTCGATGATCTTCTCGGACGCGACCGTGAGCCCGGGGGACACGACCGTCAAGGCGGTCCACGTCACCGACCTCCGCACGGCTATCAGCACACTCAGACGCGTCACCGGGCTTCCGCCGTTCGGCTGGACGGACGCGACGCTCGGCGTGGGCACCGCGGTGGTCAAGGCGGTCCACTTCCGCGAGCTCAGGACGGCGCTCAACGAGGCGTACCAGCGGGCTGGGTTGGTGTTGCCGAGCTACACGGATCCGGCGCTCGCGGCTCAGGCGACGGTTCTGAAGGCGGTGCATCTGAGCGAGCTGCGAAGCGCGGTGCGAGGGCTCGAGTGAGCCTGGCGAGAGGTGCAAGCTACTGAAAACCCCGTGATTCTTTTGACAGAAATGCCAGAATGGACCCGCCCGTGATCGAACGTGACACTCCGTGTCACCCGTTCATCCCGGTCGATCCGCTCTGAGACCTCTCCCTGCCGCGCAAATCCCCGAGATTTCCAGAATTTGACGCGCTCCGTTTTGGTGACGGCTGTCTGGCACCACCTCTGCATGTCACTACCGTCAAGAAGAGGAAGAGGTTGAAAACCTCATGGCATTGCTCCAATCTTCGGAACAACAGGAGAACGTTGGGGACTTGCCAGTGAGGACGGTGGGTCAGGCAATGCGCGCGACCGCGAGTCGCGGTGCAGATCGCATCACACTACAGGGGGCTTACATGCTGAGCTGGAAGAGAGTCAAGGGTCTAGCGCTCGTGGCGACGATGGTCATCCTCGGGAGCTCATATGCTCCTGCGCAGTCGCCCCAGGGCGACATTGTCGTAGGGGGTGGCTCAGATACCTCTGTCAGATTCGTAACGGTTGTATCAGATTCAGGAGCCATCACTTATCTTT
>Ga0209376_1000685_pt1 | contig 36723 bp, 35 predicted proteins | sample GraSoiAngelo_134_FD_185891 | JGI IMG/M metagenome (GOLD analysis project Ga0209376, IMG submission 185891) | Grasslands soil microbial communities from the Angelo Coastal Reserve, California, USA - 14_0929_05_30cm (SPAdes) (version 2) | ecosystem: Environmental > Terrestrial > Soil > Grasslands ...
CATTTCCTGCGCGAGATCCGGCGGCGGTTGTTGCCCGGCGATGCGCTGGTACTTGGCACCGACCTGGAGAAGCCGGTGTCCGCCCTCCTGCAAGCGTACGATGATCCCGCCGGAGTCACCGCCGCATTCAACCTCAATCTGCTGGCCCGCATCAATCGCGAGCTTGGCGGCGACTTCACGCTGCGGCACTTCACGCACGAGGCCCGATATAATGAAGACGAGCGGCGCATTGAGATGCATCTTCGCTCGACGCAGAAACAAACCGTAAGGATTCGGGCTGCCGACTTCACCTGCACGTTGCAAACTGGCGAAACCATCTGGACCGAGGCCTGCCACAAATACGTGGTCGAAGAGATCCGCGGCATGGCTCGGCGCACGGGTTTTGTGTGCGAGACGCAATGGGTGGACGGCGAATGGCCCTTTGCCGAGAACCTGTGGCTCGTCCGACCCGGCTCAACCTCGACTCCGTGAATCCACCTGCGAGCCCAATAGTCTCCTTTCGAAGCGTCTCCTACCACTTCGGCCGGAACGATATCATTTGTAACCTGTCGTTTGATGTGGAAGCAGGCGAGACCCTGGTCCTGCTTGGGCGGAGCGGTACAGGCAAGACCACGGTCCTCAAGCTGGTGAACGGGTTGCTGCTGCCGAGCGAGGGAGCGGTGCTGGTGGAGGGGACACCCACCACAGCGTGGGATCCTATCAGGCTGAGGCGCCGCATCGGCTACGTGATCCAGGAGGCTGGCTTGTTTCCCCACCTGACTGTCGCGGAGAATGTCGGCTTGGTGCCGCGATTGGAGGGCCGGCCGCAGCAAGACATTCTCCGGCGCGTCGCTGGATTGCTCACTCAGGTCGAGCTGCCCCCGGCGGAGTTTGCCCACCGCTACCCAAAGGAGCTATCCGGCGGTCAACGTCAGCGGATCGGCGTCGCCCGCGCCTTAGCAGCGGATCCCCCCTTGCTACTGTTTGACGAACCGTTTGGTGCGCTGGATCCGATCACGCGCCTGGAGTTGCAGCGCCAGTTTCTTGCCTTGCGCCGGGATCTGGGCAAGACCGCGATCTTCGTGACGCACGACGTGCGGGAGGCGCTGCTCCTCGCCACACGTGTCGGCCTGATGCATCGAGGGCGCTTGGAAATCCTGACCACGCCCTCGGAATTTCTGCGGGCGCGGGGCGAAGAGGTGCGAGCCTTTCTCGCTTGTCTCGATGCCTAGGATGGTATCTGATGCAGTCTGGATTGATGAGTGAACTGCTGGAGTTAACCCTGGAACATGTGGGGCTTGTCGCGATGGCCATGGCCATCGCGACCGCAACGGCGATTCCTGCCGGCATCCTGCTCACCAGGCGTGAAGCACTCCGTCGGTGGGTATTGGGCTTTGCCAATGTCATGCAGACCGTGCCGAGCCTGGCTCTCTTCGGGTTTTTGATTCCTCTTCCCTTCGTCGGCGGGATCGGCAAGCACACGGCAATTCTCGCGCTGGTGCTCTATGCTCTCTTGCCCATCTTGCAGAATACTTTGACAGGCATTCTGGGCGTAGATCGAGCGGTCCGTGAGTCGGCCATCGCTATGGGTATGACCGGGCGACAACTCCTCTGGCTGGTAGAACTGCCCCTCGCGGCGAGGACGATTCTAGCCGGCGTGAGGGTTGCGACTGTGATTACGATCGGGACCGCCACGATTGCGGCGGCTATCGGCGGCGGGGGCTTGGGGGTGTTTATCTTCCGGGGACTAGCCTCCGTGGATACGACACAGATCCTGGCAGGGGCAGCGCCAGCCGCGCTGATCGCCTTGGCGGCCGACAAAGGATTGTCATGGGTGGAGCAAAAGTTCTGGCCTGGGTGACTAGGGCTGCCGTTGTGGCCGCGGCGCTCACCGTGGTAGCCGTCGCGTGGTTCATCGGTTGTTCCGGCGAACGCCCGATCACGGTGGGGTCCAAGAACTTCACGGAGCAGGTGATTCTGGGCGAGATCGTCGCGCAGCACTTGGAACAGCGGCTTAGACACAAGGTGGTGCGCAAATATTATCTCGGCGGCACCCTACTGGCCCACCAGGCCTTAGTCAATGGAGACATTGACCTCTACCCGGAGTATAGCGGGACCGCACTCACGGCAGTCTTGAAGCTGCTTCCCTCCTCCGACCCGGCCACCGTGTTCACCACAGTGAAAGCCGAGTATCAGGCGCGCTTTCACCTTCAATGGTTGGATCCCTTGGGATTCAACAACACCTTTGCCATGGTCATTCGCGGTGATGATGCACGCCGGAGCCGGATCGAGACGCTCAGCGAAGCGGCCAAACATGCCTCTGGCTGGCGACTGGGTGTGGGCTACGAGTTCCAGCAGCGGCCGGATGGGCTGGAAGGGCTGCTGAAAGCCTACGGCCTGCCTCTGAACGGATCAGCCAAGACCATGGACCTCGGCCTGTTGTATAAGGCGCTCAACCAGAAACAGGTGGATATGGTCGCCGCAAATGCGACCGACGGGCAACTGTCGGTTTGGGATGTCACCGTCCTCCGCGACGACAAACGCTATTTTCCACCCTACCAAGCGGCTCTGGTTGTACGCGCTGAGACGCTCAAGGCTCATCCGCTCCTAAGGCAGACGCTCAACGAACTCGCGGGGAGATTTTCGGATGAAACGATGCGCCGGCTGAACTATCAGGTGGACGGCGAACACCGTTCCTTGCGCGAAGTCGCCCAGAGCTTTCTCAATAACAGCAAACTCGTCCCATGAAGAGGATGTCCATTCGGCCGTAAGAGTCATGTGGTGGAGATTCACCGAGGCCTGCTTCTTTTTGGTGCATTTGGAATAAGACCTGATCAGGTCTCGCTACGATTCGTCCCATCAGCCTGGTCCCTCATTCGGGCGAAGACGCCGCCACTCGTTGCACTTGCCGGAGTTTGACGTCACCTGCTTTTGACATGAGAAAGATGAGAAAGTTGGGATGACTGGTGCTCGCTTCCTTTTACAAGACAAGCTTGACGAAGCTCATCGAGAGCAGTAAGCTAAGTTAGTTTCAGAGGTAGACCATGACAGACCCAGCACAACGGTTTGCTAATCGGATACCTGACACGGACTGGGCTGAAGTCATCTCCTGGCCTGAGGGTCATTCGCTCGCGGTAGGGCACCTGAAAGATGTGAGCGAAGGCGGCCTTTCCCTCGACCTGCCTATCTGCCTCCAACCGGGCTCAACGGTTCAAGTCAAACTCTCCAAAATGAGCGGCGGGCTGCTCCGGCACTTTCAGTTCAGGGGAACCGTCGTGCACGTCGAGGCGTCCGGCCAGGGGTCCGTGCATGGCATCAAATTCGGGGGCATGACACAGACTGAGCAGACGGCTCTGACAGATTATCTCTGTCAGGTGGAGTGTCAATATCGGGTGGCTTCCTGATTTGGGCCAAGTCTCGCACGTCGCAGGCCTTGCCCGAGAGGACCTCGGGTAGAGAGGAGGGTTGCAAGGATGGACGACCTGAGTCCCCCGGACCACAAAGGCCCGTCGACGGCGGCGCTCGCCACACGAGGCGGACTTTCCGCGTAACCGCCGGGCAATGAGCGGGCTCCGCGGCGTTCGCTACGCCAAAAAAGTCCCGAAGGGACCATGAGCACAGTGGGGCCACAGAATGAGCCTCACTGGCAGCGCGACTCATCCGGTCACCAACAAACGAAAGCGCCGTCCTCTCCGCCGATCGCCGGGAATCCTACTTGAGCGGCACAACATATCGAAGAGATTGCAAGGGTTCCCAAACGCCCAAGAGGGCCATCTCGAAAAAGAGATGGCCCACCTTGCATTTGGACCAGGCGAGTAGCAGGTTCACTGCGTCGGACCGTGCGCTCTGTCGCGACCGTCATGGGAAGTGAGAGAGAGCCCTCTTGTAGGACTTCTCCAAATCTTCCATCGCGGTGTTTAGGCCAGACTTGAGGTTTCCCCAGGCGTGCTCGCTTGCGGACTCCAGCTCCTGCAACTTCTTGCCAGCCGCATCTTTGCGCTTTTGCAGCTCAGCAATGGCTTTGTTCAAATCAGCCTGTGCTTCTGTTTTCGCGTCATCGGCCTTGGCCCTAAGACGATCGATCTGCTTCTGCATGCGATCTAATTCCGCTTGGATCTTCTTCTGAACGTCCTCTTTCTGCTGAAGCGTAAACTCTTTCGTGGCCTCCAGCGCCTCCCTGGTCTCCTTTTTCACATCCTGCGCCGACGTGCCGGTCTTTGCCTCAGCCGCTACGCGCTGCTCCACAAGGGCCATCCAAACGGATATCACCATGACCGTGAGCAAGAATGAGATTCGTTTCAAGATACACTCTCCTTTCTCAGACACATACCGTCCTCTTCCATATTCCTCATCTTCTTCCGACAGAGGGACTGCCCTCCCCCACCCTTCGGATGAGCACTTGGCCCTCGCGCTGGATCACCTCGTAGGATTGGTCTGGCGAGACCACAATGTGCTCTGTGCGCAGGCGGACCGTGAGTCCCCGGTTCGTATAGCCGACCGCGTGTTGCCGGAGATGGTTCACAATCTCAAGCGCAATCGCATTTCTAGGAAGCGGCACACGCTCACCACTCGAGAACCCTACTGAGACGATGCGATGATAGCCTAAGAGTTCATGGTCCAACTGGAGATATTCGAAGCCGATCTCCCCTTGGGGAAGCGGGATCAGGTCCTCTCCGATACGAGCAACACCCTTGACTGTGGTGAAGCGAGCCAACTGGATTTCGGATATCGGCCTCGCGGCGTCGGCTAAGAACAGGGCTATGGCCATTGCCCCCATCGCAGCCAGTGCCACCAGCCCATCTCCAACTCGGGGGAGCAGGCCTCGTGGTCCCAGTCGCAGCATGCGCCCGCCGAACCAGCCGACCGCTGCCCAGGCCATGAGCGCGAACCCGACAAACAGCCGATGCAACTCCCCTTGTGGCGAGAGCGCTCCGATGGCGGTGATGACCCAGATCGACAGCAGCAGAAATCCAGCGCTTCCGAACAGATGCCCGGCCCACTTCAGGCGCCTGGCCCATTTCCCTCTGTGCCTTGTGGGCAAGGCAGCCCAGCGTTTCAGTGTCCATGGAATGTCGAGCTCCCAGTCACAATGAGCACACAGGCGGCCTCTTACCAAGGTCACATTTCCGCAATTGCGGCAGGTCATGACCCAGTGCTGTTCGAGGCCTCTGCGCGCGGCCGCATAATCCATCACGATTCGATATACCGGCACCAGCACGGCGTAGGCCAACAGCATCACGCCGATCCAGTAGATCACGAAAGCCGCTTGCGAGAGCGATGATCCCAAACTCTGCTCGAGACTTTGGAAGAGCAAGCGCAGCATCAGACTGCTCCAGGATCAAAGAAGGAGTTGCCTGGATTCATCAGAGCCCGAACCGCACCGGAGCTTCCCAAGGCGGGAGGGTTCCTCGAATGCCTGCAGCCCACTGGAGATTTGCGGTAAAGCAGCGGATCGGTGACCGTTCCTTCTCCGTCGAGACCGCCTCCTAAAGAAACAATTTGGACTCGAGGTTGGAAGCGTTGGATCTTCTGCGGTTTCATACTGACGCCACTCGTGCCCCTGGGTGGTCTTCAGGGAGGCCTGAGTTCCCAGGGAGTCAGACCCTAGCTCTTGGGGGCGACGATAATCCGGGCTTTCTGAATTGCGACTGCGGCGTCCAGGAGCACGAATAGCGCGATCAGCAACAGCAGGACTCCCCCAGTGAACCATCCGATGGTTCCCAGTTTCCATGTCTGATCCAGCAATCCCGCCAGGAGACCGAGCAGCCCACAGAGAACGCCGAGCGCGGCGGCGCTGCGGGCACTAGGAGTCCGCTTCATACCCGGTCCCATACTTCACCTCCCTCATTGAGTGAGCGACGTTTCAATTATCGGAGATCTGATCTCCGAATTTCGGCGATCAGCCTGTTTCGACCAACATCCAGCGCTGAACGTCTGCCTCCTCGAGAAGTTGGTAACCTTCGTCGTCCACATAGAGCCAACAGTCCGGCCACTCCGTCTTGCGGACCTTCGCCTTCGGGGGGCTGTAACCCTTCTCGTTTTTCACACGATAGACCCGCGTCGTTAACAGGGCCCACAGTTTCGACAGCTCTACCTGCCTTTCCCAGACACCAAGTTGTTCAATTTGTTCACGATCCATAGACTCTGCGCTTTCTCACCAGCCGGCACCATCAGAGGCCCGAGTGCCGGCTGCGCTCCTGACATCGCCTGATGTCTTTAGCGACTGGGATCCACTTCAAGGCTTTGGACAAGCCGGCGCTCATTCAGGTGAGACGAACACTTAATTCGATATCTCTGACCACTTGGCGTAGTCGCTCCCTTTCTTCAGTCCGTATGTTCATGAATTCAAGGCCGAACTGCTTCCCCCGTGTCCACCGAACGGTTGCCACATCGACTTCTATCGGTGAATCGTGCCCAGGCATGTAGATCCGCAGCACCAGATTCGCGCCTGGTTGGACTTCCGTGTTGCTTTCAACCCTACACCCTCGTAATGAGAGGTCAATCCCTTTCCCCTCTCCTCCGACTACCTGGGCCGATGAGAAGGAGCTTCGGAATTGGACCGGAAAGCGCGGGTACTTGCGCAATTCCATCAGAACTTCAACCCTCCGTCAGAATGACCGACAGTCCTATTCGCCTTCTCCTGGAGCTGCGACCGCCTCTGCGGACACAATGTCTCGCGTTCACGGATTCGCAGCCGCGTAGTCGGCCGCAAATTGCGCCAAGTGGCTGTTGAGCTGATCAAGCACGCTGGTTTTGGCTTTATCGCGGGTCCCGTGTATGTAGGATTCGAGGTCGAACGCGCGGGCATCAATAGGCTCTGACGTGTCGGTAAACGTGGCCTTGCGCCGGACATCGAAGGCGACATGTCCGGCGAATCCGTCGAAGTTTCCTGCGGCGATATTTTGCATGAACACTTTAAAATAAATTCGGTTGGAGCAGGAGGGGTCAACTTTGAGGCGCGGGAGTTTTGCCTTGATTCCGGCGAGGAGTGCCGCGCGCAGGGTTTCGGTCGTAATCCCAAAGGATGCGCCCGACTCCATAACGGCGGCTTGGATGGTGACACACTCGAGCTTGCGGAGCATCGGGTCTCCCATGACAGTTTGGGGCATGACCAAGAGCAAGCTTGTCATCAACCACGTGAAGCACCAGGTTGTCGTTCTAAACCGTCTTGTATTCACGACCTCTGCCTCCCCGAGGCTCTCATCAACCCTTAATATTGCCAATTGGTCGTAACTCTGCGACCTTTTTCGTGATGCCGGCACGCTCCACTGTCTCCACCACATCCGCAATATTCTTATAAGCGAACCCGGCCTCCTCGGCAAGCCCGGACATGGAGACCGCCTTCACGATAATCCCGCGTTGCGCCATCTGCTGTTTGAGCTGCTCCCCTCTGACCGATCTCTTGGCCTGCGCTCGGGACATGGTCCGTCCAGACCCGTGCATTGTGGATCCGAAGGTGTCGCGCATAGCTTGGTCCGTTCCGACCAAGAGATAAGAGCCGGTTTCCATTGAACCTCCGCAGATCACTGGTTGCCCGACCTCTCGGTATCGATCCGATAATTCCGGACGTCCCGGTCCGAACGCTCTCGTGGCCCCCTTTCGATGCACGACCAACTCGCCTTCTGCGTACCGCTCGACCTTCGCGATATTATGCGCCACATCGTACACGACGTTCATGCCGAGCGACTCAGCGGGACGGCCGAAGACGGCGCTGAACGCCTCCCGGACCTGGTGCGTGATCACCTGCCGATTCGCAAAGGCGCTGTTGGCAGCACAATTCATCCCCGCGAAGTAGTCCTGGCCTTCTGGCGATCGGAACGGCGCGCAGGCCAGTTGCTGATCTTTGACCGCGATGCCGTACCGCCGCATGGCTTTTTCAAACACCTTGAGATAGTCACTGGCGACCTGATGACCGAATCCGCGCGATCCACAGTGCACCATCACCACGATCTGATCGTGCCCGGTAATCCCCAGCGCGGCCGCTGTCTGCGGATCGAAGATCCGGTCGTTGGAGGCGACTTGCACTTCCAGGTAGTGGTTGCCGGACCCCAGGGTGCCGAGCTGGCTGATGCCCCGCTCCACCGCCCGATCGCTGACCTTCGAAGGATCGGCTCCCGGAATACAACCCTGCTCTTCGATTCGGCTAAGATCCTCGTGCCAGCCGTATCCCTGGTCGATGCACCATCGGGCGCCCTTGCGCATGATCTCCTCGAACTTCCGCCGGTCCAACCGGACGAACCCTTTCGAGCCGACGCCGGCCGGAACCCGCCGAAACAGCTCCGTCATGAGCTGTTCCAGTCGAGGCCGTACGTCTGCCAAGGTCAGGTCCGTCCGGATCAAGCGCATGCCGCAGTTGATATCGTATCCAACACCGCCAGGTGAGATGACGCCGTCAAGTGTATCGAACGCGGCCACCCCGCCGATCGGAAAGCCGTACCCCCAATGCCCGTCCGGCATGCAGAGAGCGTAGCGTCGAATCCCGGGGAGGCAGGCGACGTTGGTCACCTGCTCGAACACGCCGCTGTCCATCGTGGACAGGATTTGTTCAGTCGCATAGATGCGGGCCGGCACCAGCATGCCGGCTTTCTCGGAGGCGGGGATCTCCCAGACCTCGTCCGTGATGCGGTTCAGGGTCATGCTCGTACTCAGTTTCATGCCTGCATGCCTGCATTAAATGTCGAGCACCACCCGCGCGATCCAGTGGTCATCGTCCCGCCGCACCTCATAAAGGTGCTTAGTCACGGCTTTCACATCGGCTCGCAGTTCGTGGCGGCTGGGGTCAACCGTTTCCCCTGTCAGGTGGCCGCGAGCGTTCCACCCTCCGTGGGGCCGATCCTCGGTCACGACCGCGGTGGCTTCGTGGAATACCACCCCGTGGGCATCTTTGAGATAGACGATGTCCGACAGCCAGTCGAAGAGCAATGATGGCAGGTCGGGAGCCTGGTGTTCGATTGTCCGGTGCCATCGCGGGGAGACCGTATCGGGATTGACCATGGTCTCGATGACGGCCTGCGTGGCGGCCAGAATGAGTTCGGAAGGAAAGTCGCCGCTGGCCTGAAAGGCGGTGTCCGCCAGCGCGACATCTTCCAGAAACGTGAACCGGTGCGTCACGGATGGGTCCTGCCTGGCACGCGGGTGGCATCTCTCAGCGCATTGAAGATCGCGCGAACCTGGCCGATGCCGGGAATGGGACGAGCGAACGGGTTTGGAATCTTGCCTTTGACGAACATCTTGATCCCCAACGGGATCACGCTCAGCATCCGTCTGAGGTTGAAGCGGGCGATCTTGAGCGGCATGAGGGCCTCATTGAGCCGTCCCTCGCGTTCAACGATGTCGGCGAAGCCGGTGACGTGCCGGGCCCCGCCGCTGGACACAAGCCCCGCGCCGATGGTCGCGCGCCGCAGACGGATGATCGCTTCCAGTGGCCCCACGTCCTTTGGGCAGACCTGGACGCAGAAGTTGCAGCGCACGCAATCCCAGATCCCGTTGTCTTTTTCCAATTCGGTCAGCCGCATCCGCTTGGACGCTACGGGCTCGCGGGGGTCGGCCAAAAACCGGTCCGCCTTGGCCAGCGCCGCCGGTCCTAGAAACCCTTCCGACACTTCATGTGTCGTGCAGGCTGCGACGCAGGCCCCGCACATGATACAGGCATCCACGTTGTGGAACTGATAGCTTCCGGGCGACAGGGTCAGTTGACCGGCCGCCTGCTCGATCTCGGCCCGTGGGATCGTTGACAGCCACGGGGTCACTCCTCGGATTTTCCCCCAAAAAGAGGACATGTCCACCACCAGGTCCTTGATGACCGGGAGATTGCGCAGAGGCGCCACCGCGATTTGCCCGTGACGTTCCCATTCCTTCCGGACCGAGGTCCGGCAGGCCAGTTTCTCCGTCCCGTTGATCTCCATTGCGCAGGAGCCGCAGATCGCAGACCGGCAGGAATACCGCAGCGACAGGGTCCCATCCTGCTCGTTCTTGATGCGGATCAAGGCGTCCAGGACGGTCATCCCCCGACTGACCTCGAGGCGATAGTCTTCCTCGTGGAGGTGGGTATCCGTTTCGGGATTCCAGCGGGTGATGGCAAAGGTTAGACGCATACGTCACGGCTGAGTGCAGAGCGATGAGTGCTGAGCGAAGGTGTGGACGGCAAAATCGCTTAGTCAGTCTGTGCGAACCTTCGTCCTCAGCACGCAGTCCTGTGGCTGTCAATCCAACTCGAAGGTTTTCGGAAAATTGGTCAGATTGCGACAGCCATCCTTGGTGACGAAGACCATGTCTTCGATCCGGACCGCCCCCAGGCCGGGGTAGTACAGCCCCGGCTCCACGGTCACAATCTGGCCTTCCTGAAGGAAGGAGCCCTTGCGGCTGATGCGTGGGGCCTCATGAATGTCCAAGCCGACGCCGTGCCCGGTTCCATGAAAATAGCCTTGCATGCGTCCGTTGACCAAGCCGGTTTTATAACCAGCGGCTTCGAAGCGATCGCAGATCCCCTGGTGGATTTTGGTCCCATCCGCGCCGTCGCGAATTTCCGAGATCGCCACTTCCTGAGCATCCTTCACGGTTTGATACAGACGCTTCAGTTCAGGAGAGGGTGTCCCTCTGACCACGGTCCGGGACATGTCGGCGAAGTAGCGGGTCTGGCCGGAGCGCGGAAATACGTCGAAAATGATGCTGCGATCCACTGGCAGCGGGCCGCTTCCTTCATGATGGGGATCGCAGGCTTGCTCCCCTCCCGCAACGATCGTGTGTTGAGCCACGCAGTCCAGCTCCATCAGCTTCACATTGATCAGTTTCTTGATCCGTTCCGATGTCAGTGTCTCACCGTCCAGCCACAGCACGCCGTTCCGAGGGGAGGCAGCGCGCAATGTCTTGTGGGCGGTTGCCACTGCCGCTTCCGTTGCGCGCTGGCTGGCTTCAATGTAGCGGACTTCTTCTTCGGTCTTGATCGCGCGGCGTTCAAAGAACGGCTCCGGCCAGCTTTCGAGCTGATAGCCGAGTTCCTGGAGCTTGGCGGCCTGACTATACGGGAAATTGCTCGGCACCAATAGCCGTTTGATGCCATGAGCTTGCAGCACGGCGTGGACGATCTCGACCATGCCGGGATCAGACACTCCCTGCGCGCGCACTTGGGCTTCGATCTCCGAATAGGACAGCACGCGGTCAACAGCGGCCTGGCTGCGCGCGCGATCAACCTCGAGATCGCTCATCACCACCATCCGTTCTCCCTTGACCTCAAGAAAAATGAACGGATCCGGGGCGATGAACCGCGTCACATAGTAGAGGTTGGAGTCGGATTCGCTGGCGGCGATCATGAGCGTGGCCCGGTCCACAGTTGTCAGGCTGTCTCCCTTGACGATCAGCATACGTAGAAGACTCAGTAGAGATGTTTGCCTATGATGATGCTATCACGGGGTGCAGGGAGGGTCAAGGCGAAGGCGGCGCTGATAATTCTGGCGTCTGGCTCGTCTCTGGAACAGGTGCTTCATTGTCGCTTGAATCGATCATTTCTTTTGGCAGCATCAGCGTATTCTTCAGCACGTCGAGGGCGAGCTGGGCCAGCCCGCTCAAGCCGGCCGCCAAGGACCGAAGCGGCATGTACGTGACATCCGGCTCCTGGAGTGGCCCTTTCACCTGAAAGAGAGCTGTGGCGAGCCCCTTGCGGTCACCGGCTAACAGTTTCCCGAACAGAGGGATGCTCTTGAGGAGTTGCGAATACGACCCGAAAGGACTGACCGCCACGACGAAATCCAATTGGTCGGTTGGCAAGTCATAGTTGCCGGCCGCTGTAATCTTGAGGACCGGGCTGTTCACGGCGATATTCTCCGATTCAATTCGTCCGTTCCTGACCAGGATCGTGGCCGAGATCTTGTCGAACGGCAGCCCGTCCTTCTCCACATCTACCTGCCCTTGGAGCAGCGCCGGGAGGTTCAGGATGCCCAGGATCTTCCAGATGACCTTGGACTGCAGAATCCGCCCCTGCTCGATCAGGAGATTCGTCCTGCCGCTCAGACTGTGGGGGACCCCTTGTGGGTCGCGACCGTTTCCACGCAGGGTGCCTGAGAGTCGGAGATCCCCCACGATGAGGTGCTCCTTGGTGCCGAAGAGATGCGTGAACTCTTCGAAGGGTACCCCGGTGAGCCGGACCGACACTTCGGCGTCGGCGGGTTTCTGTTTCGGGAGCTGCAGGACGAGACGGCCGGCGATGTTCCCTCCATCGGAGTGCCCGCTGATCCGATCCACATCAAGCACGCCGTCACCGATGTTGACCCGACAGGACAGGTTCGAGAAGAGAAACTGTTTATATGCCCCCCGATCGACGCTGACCGTCGCAACCAGCCGGGTTGACTCGGCAAGGGTTTCCAGCATGTCTCGAAGACGAGATCGAGCGCCTTTCGGGATCAACAGATCAATGTCGAGCTGGGACGATTCGACTTTCATCGTAATGGTTGGTCTCGTGTGCCAGTTCCTGATGACTCCGGACAGGCTGGCATCGCTCTCATTGACCCGGAACGTCAGCCGCTTCAGCTCGGCTCCGTTGCGCACCAGTTTGAGACGCAGGTAGAGATCCTTCACCGGGCCATCCAGCCTCTTGTCTAGGAAGAGCCCATTCGTCAGCGCGACCCAGCCGGTGGTCTGCCATGTTCTCCAATCCTTCCCCTGCCCCTTGACGTCGAGCGAGATTTCCAGAGTGCCGGCTTCGAGTCCTTCCAGCGTGATCCAGTCCGGCAACGACGCCAGGGAAATGGGACCGGTAACCAGCGCTCCTTCGAGACCGAACTGTCTGCCGAGCTGCATCTTCCCTTTCGCGGCAAGCCGTAGCGAAGGAAGCACCACTTCCCCTCGGCCCGTCCAGAGCGTCGCGTCGCGGGAAAGCGTTCCATCGAATTCGATCGAAGTTGGCGCGCCCGCCGGCTTCTCGCCGATGCCCGGCAGAACCAGCTTGGCGTCGGTCAACCCCAACTCGCCTTGAATTTGCGGGGCACTCGTCGGTCCCGTCAGCACGGCGGCTACGCCGATGGTTCCCTGCAAGACCGATTCGAGGGGTGGTCCCGTGGGCAACAGTTGAACTAGTTGGCTCGCATCGGTTCTGGCTCGCACGGTGAACCCCTGGAAGGTGCTCAACTTGCCGCCCGCGATCGTTCCCTGGACCTCAAACCGGGTCTGTCCAAATTGGCCGCCCAACTTGTCGAATTCCGTACCGTTCGGGGAGAGCAGCAGACGACCGTGCAGGCCTAGGACAGGATCCGGCAGGGCAGGACTACGGAAGCTGATGTTTCGTGCGACAAACTCTCCTCCGGCGAACGTCACCTCCGCCGGTTTGTTGAGGGGGCCCACGATCCGGAAGGTCGGGAACGCGATACCCTCAACCTCCCGCAACTCTGCCAAGGCATGTGACAGACGCTCGGATGGGACCGTCTTGGCGAGGAGAGCAACCAGATCGGCGGCCGCCATGTCTCCCGTCAACTCCATTTCCAACCAAGGGCCGGCATCGAGGAACGACACCAAGGCTTTTCCTGAACTGACCCGCATCGGCCCGTACCCGCCGGTCATGTCCGCCACCCTGATTCGGCCCGGCTCGATGAACACCGTGCCAGACATGTTCTGTGCCGGTGTTCGATCCCGCCCCACCAGCACGTGGCCTTGCTGGACGCGGAACTCACCGATCAGCGATAGCCGGATTTGGGGGGATGCAGAGCCGGTAATCGTGGCAGAAACCGCTTCCACCGTCCCCTTGATCTCCCGCTCTTTGATGATGGTCGGCAGTTGGGGATGGACCCACTGAGCCGGAACCAGATTCAGCAGATCGTCCAGTCCCAACGCGGACGATGAGAAGGTGAGCGAAAACGTGGGCTGAGCGGTCATCAAGCCTGAGACGCTGGCCTGCCCGCTGAGTGACAAGTGCTCAAAATTGGCCTTCATCTCGGAGAGGACCATGTCGTATCCGGCCACGCCTGGTACCACCCTGATCAGACCGCGAAGGTTCGCCGAACCCCGGATTCGATCCGGAACCGGTCGTGGACCGAAAAAATCCGCGACCTGTCGAAGGTGTATGTTCGTTGCCTGGGTAGTGCCTTCGAACTGGAAGACCGGGACTGCTCTTGTGGCATCCTCCTGAGCCATCCTGAGGGGAGGCTCGGTCCGGTTGACTCTCCCGGCGAGCGACAGGGCGGACACGCCTTGGGTGTCGGGGATCATTGCGGACACCTGCACGTCGGCCCGGTTGCCGTCCGGTCGGACCGAGGTCACCGCGTCCACTGCGCTCATGCGGATGGAGCGGACTCCGTCAGGGCGGGACTCGTCGACAAGGGTGACTTCCCCGTTGATCAGGGTCGTCTCGCGGACAAGCAGCAACCACGCGAGCGGATTGCCATCCGCCTGGTCCTTGGTTCCCCCTGTGTCTGGGAACGAAAGGAAGTTCCAGTGCCCAGTCTGATCGCGCCGCAGTTCCACCTGGAGTTCTTCAATGGTTAATCGTTTGCCGACCACTCGCTGGCGTAAGAGCGGCAGGATACGCAGGACCAGATCGCACCGTTTTGCCTTGAGGAAGACTCGCGAAGGGTCCAGGTCTCGGACCACCACTTGGAACAACACGAGCTGGATGCGGGGAAAAACCTTCAGGCGAGCCTGCCCGACCTCTATTTTTCGGCCTAGGCTCTGTTCTATCTGTTGGAGGAAAAAGCTCTGGATGTAGTCGGGACCTAGAAAATACGGGAGGGTGAAGGCTGTGACCACACCGAGGAGAAGAATGGCGACGAGACCAAGAATGATCGCCCTTGGACGAGCGTTCGCTCCTTCTCTTGGAACCGCGGTAGCGATCCCTTCCTTCTCTCGTGTCAAATAGGTGATCCTGGCCTTCCTCTTGATCATCAGTTTCGTGATCTACCTAGACCGTCTGAACATCTCGGTGACTGCTTGCCAGATGATGCCGACCCTGGGTCTTACTGAGCACCAATGGGCCAGGTGTGTTCCGCTCTTATTGTTGGCTACACGCTCTGTCAGATTCCCGGCGGCCAACGGGGAGCAGACAGATAGGTGTATTTCTTATCTTACAGAATTAGCAGGTGGAAATCTAGGAAAGGGGGCCTTTTGTCAATCTTTTCCGCGCTCAGCATCCAGAGCTGTGATTCGGGAACGAGTCAAGTTCCAATCAACCGGCAATAATGCGTCCGCCATTTCGCGGACTGGAGCCGCAGTGACCATCCCTTCCTTCCTCTCGTGCCAATCGGTCTGCTGTGGCTGAGGATCAAACCAGGCGATGGGCTGAAGTGTGAAAGCAGTGCTGAGTGTCGAGTTATGAGTGCTGAGTTGTGGATTTTAAGCTTTGATCCGTGGCCTTGAGCTATGAACTCAAAACTTTTAACTCAGAACTCATAACTTGTAAACTCGCCCTGTGCCCTGCTAGATTCACCATCATGGTCATCAAGTTTGAGAAGAAAGACCCGCGAGCTGTGATCTCGACAAAATTCGGCCAGATGACGATCAAGTTCTATCCTGATGACGCCCCTCGGCATGTGGAGAACTTCATTCAGCTTGCCAAGATGGGGTTCTACAATGGTACGACGTTTCACCGCGTCGAGCCCGGGTTTCTCATTCAGGGCGGCGATCCCTTGAGTAAGAACCCCGAGCGGAACCTGCACGGGACGGGCGGACCGGGGTATTGGCTGAACCCCGAACCGAGCGACCGTCCCCACAAACGAGGTGCTCTCTCCACCGCCAAAGTCCCGCGAGAAAGCAACAGCACGCGCGATTTCAACGACAACGGCTCCCAGTTCTTTATCTGCGTGGCGGATTCGAGTGGGCTGGACCGGCGCTACACGGTCTTTGGCGAGGTCGTTCGGGGGCTCGATGTGATCGACAAGATCGTTGCCGTACCACGGGATGAGTTGGACAACCCGCTCGAGCCGGTTGAGATGACAATCACAGTCAAGGAGTGAGAATAATGGCAAATGGCTAATGGTCGATGGCTGATGTGGGAATGGTCAATGGTTTATGGCTGATGCTCGAGTAATAAGTCCTCATCACCCATTTACCATCACCCATTAGCCATTCCCCATGAGCCATCCGCCATTCTTCAGAAGAATGCCATGCTGGCATAGGTCACAGTCGAGTTGAACTGATCCGTCACGCTCCGGTCATAACGAAGTACCTGCCCCTTCTCTGCTTGGATCAACTGTAACAGGCTGTAAATCGCCGAGAAACCGGAAATCCGGCGGCGATCCTCTTCCTTGTGAATGAACTGGGCGAAGGCGTCCCCGTTCAGCTCTTCGACTGTTTTCAGCATTTCCAAATCGGTCTGCATGCAGCGGTGAAAGGAAAAATCGGTGGGCGGTGTCGGGTCCCCGTACCGCATGCCGATGTGAGCCAGCTCGGCGCTGGCTATAACACAGACCTCTTTGCCCGACTCTACGATCGCATTCTTAAGCAGACTGAGAAAGCTGCCAACTCGCTCCCCCGTGGGCCTGAGCGTTGGTTCTATCAAACAAGCCGGCGGGAAGGAAGACAGAATCGGAAGAATCGTGATCGGTTTCTTGCTCCCAACGGTGTGTTGGAGGAATGGAAGTTGAAACTCGATGGAATGCTCATTGCGGTGGCTGCTGTCCTCGTCAAAGAAAGGTTCGCCACCGTTCTGTCTGAAACGAACCAGCATCTCTTTATTGACCGGCACGATCCCCAGCGGGGTCTCGAAATCCTTATCGGTGACGGCGAAGCAATTCTTCAGGCCAGCGTGGCAGGTGCCGAGGATCACAAAGACGTCCGGCGTCTCGGCTTCCTGCAGTTCCTTATAGGCCCAGGCATATATCGGCCCGCCCACGCTGAGCTCATAGTGCGGCGCGACGATCCCCTTGATCTGATTCCCCTTGTTCGCGGATGGCTTGAAGTCCGGCCCTTCACGGGACGAGAAAAATCCTTCAAGCTGTACCTTCAGTTTCTCTCCGTCCCCCTCATAACTCTTGCCGGCAAAGGCGGCAGGCCGTAAGGGAGCACGGCGGAAGGCGGCCTGGGCTTCGCGCATGGCAGCTTCGACCCGTTCCCCTTCTAGAAACAGCTTCTCCTCCAGATCGGCCACCAGCTTTTCCAGACGATCCGGCATGAAGAATTCCCCGAACTTTTTCAGGTACTGGGCGCCGATCTGATCGAGAGAGTGTTCGCCGTCGAAGTGTTGCAAGAGGTAAAAATAGTTCAGGGGGACGACGAGTTTTTCTACGGATAGTCCAGTGGGATCCCAGAATAGGACATATTGTTCGTCCTTGTCCTTGATCGGGGAGAACTGCAGATTCCGCAAGAGCGGAAATTGTTTTGGGTCTTTCGCCGTGTCTGCCATGTCGGGCCACGATCCCTTCGTCTGGAGGGCATTGTAGCGGAGCCGGAATCCCGGCTGCAACCTGCAGCCCGCGCACGTTGCCGGCTCATCCTGTGTCCGGTGGCTGTTCGCGCCGCTGGACGCGCCACAGGAGTAAAATCGCAACGGTTGCCACCCCCAACCACAGCGAGGCCCTGCCGTATTGGGGATCGGCGTACTCGATCAGATCGGAGAGCCGCCCGATGAGCAGGGACATGCGGGCCATGACCGTATAGCCGAACGCGGCCCCAAATGCGACCATGAGGAACAGGATGCCAGTGCGCGCCGCAACCCTGACCGGTCCAGTGTGTTCGATCGAGAAGAAAAAGTAGAAGAGCACCGACACGACGCCGATGAGCAGCACGATGGTGTTCAGGTTGCTGGAGGGATCCGACAGATTGTAGGTAAAGGTTGGCGCCCCCTGAGCGATGGAAATCAGCGGGCGGACTGTGTCCTCGACTTGCTTGAGGATGAACGACGAGATGATCCGCGGAATGGCAAGCCCCGACCCGACGCCTACGATAAATCCGAACGCAATGCGCGACAGCCAGGTGGCGTTCGGGAGGTACCGCGCCAACATCAAGGTCCCGATGCCAAGCGGAATGAGCAGCGACCAGTCGCCCTGCTTCACCATCGGCTCGTAAATGAGGCGGATCAGGACCGTGTCGTAAGTCTTGACGATTGTGTACCCGACCGAGACGCCGACGTAGAGATGCTCGGCCAGTTTGAACAGCGGGTTGTCCTGATAGAGGAACGTAAAAATGAACAGGGTCAGTCCTGTTGCAACCCACGCTCCGAGCAGCAGTTCAAACGCCATGGCTGGTCTTTCGTCCCTCTGACACTTTCACCGTGCCTCGCCCTGCTTGCGCGAGGTCTTGACCAGAAGGTAGAACACGTTGCACAGAATCACCAGCACGATAATGGCGAAATGCGTGGCCGATTGCGCGTCCATGCCGGCCACAGCGCGCCCCTTCTGGCCGATGAGCACTTCATATTCGGCAGCTCCACGCAGTCCGCCGATCAAACCGTTGATCTGGCCGCTCCGCAAGAGCGGATAAAGGCCCGGCGCAATCACGCCCGTACATCCGCCTCCAAGCTCAAACTTGTACTTGTCTTTGCCGTACACGTACCAGGTTTCGATCCCTGATGTTCCGGCCGCCAGACTCACCACGTAATTGACGTCGCGGAGCGTCTGGATACCTTTCAGGACTGCCAACTCGCGTGTGGGCTGGTTGTAGTAGTCTGTCGGAAAGGCCTTGTATAGGTCTTGCCCCATGTTGATGATCAGAGACCCGGATCCAGGGCTCCAGCCCAGGAAGACGTAGTCCTTCCCGCTCACTTTGCCCATCTCGCGCGCGACTTGCGTCATGACCTGATCGGCGAGCCCGGTCCCTGGCAACCAGAGGGTCATCCCGATCACCCGGAGATTCTTTCTGAACGCGTGCCGGAGCAGGGCTACCGCTTGAGGATACAACTCCGGCTTGGAGGCAGGATCGTAATCCATGGAGAGCAAGAAGACGGATCCTTCTGGGAGGGACTCGATATAATCATGGACGCCACGGACCTCGGAGGACACTTTGATCGCCAGGCCGACAGGATAGAGAAGCGGCAGAAGCGTACAGACCCCGATCACCAGAAAGATGATCCGGCGATCAATATGCAGCATGCGCTCAGCGAAGTTCATAGCAAAACCCGTGAGGCGTAAGGTGTAAGGGGTGAGGTGGTTTGATCTGTTCGCCTAACACCTTACCCCTCACGCTTTACGCTATTCCTTGCCGCCACCAAGGTAGGCGCGCTCGATGCCGAAGATAATCTTCAAGGACAGCGCGATCGCCCCCAGACTGATGCCGATCAAAATGGCACGCCGTACCGATGCGTTCAGGACGTTCAGGATCCACTGTGTGATGTCCCCGCTGACGGGTAGCAGCAGCTCGCCAAGCGGAACCCGCCCCATCATCACGATGACCGCGGCGATCAGCAACAGGGCCGCTTCGCGGCTGCGGGCCCGGAAGGAACGATAGGCTGCCGAGGCGATGAAGAACGCCAGGAGAGCGAACATGCTCCCCTGGAGTGGCACCATCATATTCAAGTAGATCCAGCCGAAGGCGGTCATGATCCCGTTGATAGTCTCTTTCCCGTTCACCCACTGGCCGGCCGCGAAACTGTAGCTGAACCCCACAGCGATGGTCCCGAAAATCCCGGCGTAGAGGACCAGGCTGTAGCCCCAGCCTGGTTCCTTCCGCCGGATTTTCACCGCATGGATGTGAAACAGACTGGTCACTCCGAGCACCAGCGCGAACCCGCCGATGATCTGAAGCCACTTGGTGACCTCCGTGAGCATGAGTTCCGAGCGCGGATGCGGGACATAGTATTGCGCGGTGAAGAGCACCCCCGTGACGAACGTGATCACCAGCGGCAACTGTCGTCTCAGGAAGATCATTTCAGGTCCTTAAACAAGTCCAGCACGATGCGCGGCCAGTCCGTGCTGAACAGCACCCCCACGGTCGCCAGTATCGTCCCGAGCACCAGCACGACCAGAATGAATCCCTTGCCGAGATCCTGTCCACGCAAAGTGCCAACCTGGATCGGCTCACGCGACAGATAGGCGCTCGCGGCATAAAGTTCCTCGCCGATCAGGGTGTAGTCACAGGTGGTCACGAAAAAGGGCAACTGGTGGTCGGAGTCGGTACCGGCAATCTGGATCGCGCCGGTGCTCGCCCCGGTCTCGGTCAGCAACAGAGCCTCGGCAAAATAGGACCCCATGAAGAAATTTGCGGCCGGCTTACGCCGCAACATAATGCCGTCCACTGCCGCGGTGTAGCTGAACTGATCGGTGGTTATGAAAAAGTTCGAGTCTTCCTTGAACGCGTCCGGCTTGCCCGCTTCGAGGTACGACTGTTTGGTGATCTCCTGGCAAACCGCCATCACGATCGGGTCCCGGTGCGGCACCAAGAGATCGGTTTCATAGGCCGCGACCCGTTTCGCCACGCGTCCCAGGATCACAGCGGCCGCAATCGTCGAGGGCTCGCTCATGTCGCCCGCGCCGGTCAAATAGAGAATCGGCTTGCCCAGCTCGGTGGCCCGGCCGATCGCCTCATCCACCGCATCCAGACCGGGAATGCGTCGCAGAAAAATGTCGCGTTGCTTCGCTGTACGGATCGAGCCGAGCACCACGGCTCCGAACAGGAGGACGAGCAACAGATTGTTCATCTGATTCCAGTTCACCCAATTCGGCTCGGGAATGGCCTGGACCGGAGGAGTCTCCGCCCGCTCGGTGCCCTTCACGACTGCAACAGCCACGGTATAGGACGTGCCGTTCTTCAGTTCCAGGCCTCTGCCGGATCTTAGGTTGAACTGATGAGCCTCCGGTCTGTCAGGACGAGACCACCAGGGCCATTTGAGGTCGCGGACATAGTGCGAATCGGCAGCAAACTCAGCCACCACCTTCTTCTCGGCCCCTTCGCCTATCAGAATCTGATAGCGAACGTCTGGAGCGTCATAGTCGGCCTTGGACCACAGGACGGTCAGCCCTCCTCCGGCCTCGCTGGGCGTATCAATGACTCGGAGATTCTGAGGCGACACTAAGGCGTGCTGGGCCATTGCGGCGCCATCGGTGGAAGCTAGTGCACTAAGACAGACCAGTGGGAGGGTAAGGGCCAGGGGTCGGATCCTTCCCCATAGCCTCTCGCCTCTCGCCTCTCGCCAGGCACTCATCATTCCCCACTCGGCATTCATCACTCAGCACTACCCTTCAATGATTTCCACATTGGCCCGCGGAATGACCGCCGAGGTGCCATCGGCAAATTTCACTTCCAGGACTCGAACCACGCTTTCGGTTTCGATCTGCCTCAGATCTGTCGGCAGCGCCACCACCTGTCCGATCCGGCCGAACCAGGGGTCTCGAATGATGCGAACGTGGTCTCCGATCCTGATGCCGCTGCGTCCTGCTGTGGGGACCGCGCCTCCAGGCGGGCCCGCACCCTGCTGATCGCTCTTCCGAGAGATCAAAATCTCCGGACGAATCACCCCTGCCCGGATCTGGGTTGCGCCTGAGAGAGAAGCTTTCTGACCAGCATGCTTGGCCAGTAACTCGAAGGTCTTGGACGCCATCGGAATCGTGCCGAACCCCTCCGTAATGACCAACGTGAAGCCGACCTGCTCAGTTCCGGTGATCGCCACGCCGAGATCATACCCGAGCAGCTCCCGAAGGTCCTTGTCGTGAATGCTGCCGACGACCAGGCCGGCGACGCCGATCTCCCGCGCGCGCGTCATGGTCTCGAAGCCTAGGAAGGCGCCACCGATCACGATTTTGCTCTTCATGGTGGGGAGCAATTGAGCCGCAGACAAGGGCTGATCCGGCGAGTCCGCGGCCATCACGAGTTCTCCCCAGGTCTCCCCGCCGATACCGAAAATGCCCTGGACCATGCTGCACGAGGTCTCAACGGTCACGCCTTGCGCAGGAAGGAGGTCCACCACCGTCCCGTCCACATAAGCTAACCGCTCCAGCAACCGAGGCGGTTCGCGTAGCAGCACTTGTCCTGTGATGCTGGAGACTGACTCCAACTTTCCTTGAATGGGCGAGCGCACCTCGGTCTTGAACCATTTGATGAAGGGTTTGTTTTCGGCAATGACTTCATCTTTCTGGACCGGATCTCCCTCTTTCCTGATCAGATAGTCCTTGATCTCGTCTGGCGCAACGCCCAGCAGGTTTGCCACGTTCACGACATGGACTTTTCCTGGCAGTTCCGCCCGGGCCACCACTTCCTCTGCATGGACTCGGTCACCAGCCTGAGCCAACACCGTGCCCGGAATCGGCAAGAGCCGGCGCTTTCTAATGACCGTCTGTTCTGTGACGGTGAGACCTGGTGTGTAAGCGTGGCCCATGTGAAGAGCTTATGGCGTATGGCTAATGGCTGATGGCAAAGAATTGATGATGCATAGCCAGGCGCGAACAGTCTCTGGCCTTATGCTATATGCCATAGGCCCTTAGCTCCTTCCCGGATAAAGATTCACTGCCCGGTGCCAACGAGTCAGGGCTGCCAGCCGAGCCTCTGGCTTGGCCGGAAGCTGCAGAGGCCTTCCGCGGCCATCCAGTAGAAGGCCGACCTCGCCGCCCTGGACGTCGCGCGTCACCGACTGGCCTTTGCCTTCGCCGAGATCCACCTGCTTGGCCGGTCGCAGCTCGATCTGCGCGTGCTCGTCGCGACCCAGCGGGAATAGACGCAATTCGCCAAAGGAGAGCGTCCCGCTCTCCGGGCTGCGGCCTTCTGGGAAGCGAATGGTATAGTCGGCGCACCGTTCCCCGTCCTTACCTTGCCCGATCGGAGCGACGCAGGTGCCGAGATAGATCATGCAGTCTCGAACGAACACGTCGGTCGCCGCCTGCTCGTTCACTGTGGAGAGGACACCCAGGTGCGGCATCATGAAGATGCTGTCCACGGACAGCTGGGTGAAGCCGAGCGGTTCATAGGCGTCCACCATCATCACCATGGACTGGACGCGTCGGGGCGAGTGGGACAGGATGCCGCCGCTGCCCACGATCAAGTCCAGTTTGCGCATGTCAATGAGCGTCTGGCCGGAGGCCCGCTGCTCGAAAATATCCGAAATGGAGCGTTCCTGCTGCACGCCCTTGAGGCCGGTGGCCAGCGACTTATGATGCGCCAGGGCCAGCCGCAAGGCTTCCCGTGCGATGGCCTGCTCGATCTGCAGCTCATCCAGCGTCTGTGGAATCGTGGTCGGACGGATCATCTTGTTCTTGATCCGGTTGCGCAGGATCTGTTCCTCGATCGTGAAGGGCACCCAGCGCATGATGTTGGCCAAGCCGGCCTCCGCCAGGACATTGGAGATGCTGTAGGATAGTCCGAGGTTCGCGCTCACAGTCCGATTGAAGATGCCTTCGAAGACCGAGAACACATCCGTCGTGGCCCCTCCGATGTCCACCCCAATCAGATTGAGGTGCTCCCGTTTCGCGATGGTCTCCATAATCAGCCCGACGGCGGCGGGCGTCGGCATGATCGGCGCGCCGGTCCACTCGATCAGCTTTTTGTAGCCGGGCGCCTGGGCCATGACATGTTCAAGAAAGAGGTCGTGGATCTTGTTGCGCGACGGCCCTAAGTTCTCACGCTCCAAGACGGGGCGGATGTTATCGGTGATCACGAGCGATGTTTTCTCACCCAGGATCTCCTTGATCCGATCCCGAGCGTCTTTGTTGCCGGCGTAGATCAACGGGAGCTTATAACTCATGCCCAGCCTGGGACGGGGATCAGCCGCCGCGATGTATTCGGCCATCTCCACCACGTGGGTCACGGTCCCGCCATCCGTCCCGCCGGAGAGCAGGATCATGTCAGGTCGGAGCGATCTAATGCGCTCGATCTTCTCGTGTGGGAGCCGGCCGTCGTTTGACGCCAGCACGTCCATCACAATCGCGCCGGCGCCCAACGCCGCACGCTGCGCGCTTTCGCCGGTCATGCTCTGGACCGCGCCGGCCACCATCATCTGGAGACCGCCACCGGCGCTGCTGGTCGAGATATATATATCCACTCCAACCTTGGGCTCGCCCTGGGCGGCGCGGTTCGGGGTAATGATGCGCTCGCCATCCAAAATCTTGCGGCCGGACAATTCTTCCAGCTCTGCGAATGAGTTCAGGACCCCGCGCGTCACATCTTCAAACGGCGCTTCCACGGTGGTGGGAGCTTCGCCCCGGTAGGTCTGCCGATATTCGTTGCCTACTTTTTCGATCAGGATGGCTTTCGTGGTTGTGCTGCCACAGTCAGTGGCGATGATTACGGAGAGAGGCGGTGCTGACGCTGTCATCGAGCAGACGACCCTGTGGGAGCGGATTTCGCCTCGATGAGGGCAATCAAGCGGGGAACAGTGTCACGACGCTCAAGCAGGTGGGCGACCTGTTCAATCTCACTGTTGGTGCAAGCCAGATCGAGAATGGGGGTCAAGAAATGAAGAGCCTGGCTGCCGAGGAAGTTCATGGGCCCGATGGATTCGAGAAACACAGTCGCAGGAGCAGCCATCCCTCGTTTCACGACTGCATCGGCGACTCGATCCAGGAGAGCGAGATCATCAAGAGAAGGAGCTTCTCTGTCTGGCGCAAGCGCAAATGCATGCTTCAAGCGGGCTTTGAACCCGCTGACCACTTGCGCCAAATTGTCCTTAGAAAACGATGCCATCGTCAGTGGAGGCGGGTCATGGAGCCGTAACCGGAGGCCATTATAGGGAGGGGTCAGAGGAGAGTCAATTAAGCCAACGAAGATGACAAAATGGGTCGTTCGGGTGCACACTCCTTAGGCAAGACGGTCGTTGAGCCTCATTCTCGTTAGATCGGGGAGAGGCGTGCTGCTATAGTGGAATCCCTGAGGGCTGTGGGAGACTCGATCGCCCGTGTATCCAGACGGGCGTGGGGTGTTCCATGGAGAAACGTGATTACGCGCGCTTTGCCGTCGAACTCCCCGTCTCACTTTCGGGAAGCGGGGTGGCTGGCGGCGGGCTGGTCTCTGGTCTCTCGGCTCGAGGCTGCACAGTCGTGAGCGACGAGTTGATCCAAGCTGGGACCACCCTCGCGCTACACATCCAATTGCCTGGGCAGTATGCGCCGCTCAAGGTGGATCTAGCCGAGGTGCGGTGGGCGCAGGGACGTGAATTCGGATTGGAATTCGTGCGCCTGCGGCTGGAGGAAAAGGCGCGCCTCCAGCGGTTCATCAGCGCCCTGTTGCGGAAGGCCCAAGGCGGTGGGTTCCAGCATGCCTCCTGACCGGACGGGGAAAAGTAGTCGGGAGTCCTTTCTTGGTCCAGAACGCTGTGAGGCCTGCGGCTCTCCACCTCGCCCGGCCGGTGAACAGTTTCACCTGAGGCCAGCTTAACTGCCCATGGTAGTGGGTCTCAGTCTTTTCCCTCGGTCGTGTTATACATCCCTCTTGCAAAAGTGAGCGGTCAGGAGCGACACTATGAGTTATCTCGGAGGCCAGGGGCTCCTGGTGCGGCAAGGGGACGAACTTTGCCAAGCCACCACGGGCATCAAACCTAGGGGAGACAGTGATGCCCTCTTGCCCAGAATGCGGCATGAAGATGGTGCGGCAGGCCTCCTATCGCACCACGTGGGAGCGTCTCCTGAGGGTCCTTTGCATCTATCCCTTCCGGTGTCAGCTCTGTGCCCATCGGTTTCTGGCCTCTTTCGCGGGGCCCAGAGTGGACGCACAGCGAGACTATGAACGACTCTTGGTCTGGTACCCTGCCTCGTTCTCTTCGACTGTCCTGACGACAGGCGGACAGATTCAAAATGCGGAGGGGACCATTGTGAACCTCTCCATTCGAGGCTGCCAGATGAAAACCGACCTGCCGTTGCAGCCTGGAGACATGCTCTGCCTGACGTTCACGCCAACCGATCAGGCAGGCACTCCTCCAGTCGTCATCGAGCAGGCGGTCGTTCGCTCGTCTAACGGGACGACGAACGGGATCGAATTCATCAGTCTCGATGAGGCGGGCGAAGTACGCATCCGCCAGATCATCTCAGACCGGCTGCATAGTTGGATGAGACCTGCTGGGTAGTGCCAGCGCGCAGCACTGGCTCCGCTCGTTGTCCGTTCGAGACGAACATCACCTGCCTCTTCTCGTTCACGGAATAAAGGGGTCGTGAGGAATGGTCTCGGAGGAATGGCTTACGCGGCGTTCTGCTTCCGGGCCTCAATGCGGGAAGGTGCCTCGGACGAATCGCGTGGGACAGTCCCGGCGATCATCCGCATGATCCCTTGGCTGAGGACGGTCAGCGTGGCCCAGAACACCCCGTCGCTGATTCTCGGAATGAGGCCCGGCGTAAAGACCAGAGCCTGGGAAACTAGGCTGCCCACCGAATCGAGAAGCAGTCCGAATCCTGCCATGAACGTGAGCATACCGACGAGGCCACCTGCGCCGAGAGTGGTGACGATTTGCCAGCAAATTAAGCCAACCCCCGTGCCCAGCCAGAAGGCAAGTCCGACAGACATCAACCAATGACCATGAGGCAGCGTCAACGACGAAGCGGACCACCATCCCAGGGTCTGACCGAGCACAACGTGGCCTGCGTGCAACAAGACGCCAACGGTCCCGACGGCAAGCGCCCCCACAACGTGCCTCGTCGTCGCGTGGGTCAAGAAGGCGATCGCAGTGAGGAAGAGAAGCAGCATGCCGTCAACGAAGATGTAGGCGATGTAGGATGGAGTGGCCATGCAATCTGCTCCCCTGGGTGAGCCGGTTCGCTCCCCGTGAAGGGGACATCAGACTCAGTCTAACAAGGACAGGGAGAAAAGCGAGGATTTATGGGAATTCCAACAGGTGGTCCTCATGAAACAGCCAGATTCCCCAGAAAGCCGGACCTTATAGAGTGGTGGAGAGAGCGGTAACTAAGAGACACGCAAGGTCGCTTGCACCAATGCCAGGCAGGAGGTACGGCAGGAGATATCTATCGCGGTGGCGTCATGACCTTCAGCAACTCCCTGGCCGATTCGGATGACAAGGAGCGAACGTTCTGCGCTCGCGGTGTGCGAAAGCTCGGCGGGGGGAGAGTACAATTGAACGGCGAACGCGTACGGAAGTTTCGAAACTGCGATGGTCTCCTTGGTACAGGCGAAGGCCAATCAGGTGAGCGACGTTTTGAGGATGCCGTCTTCGAGCCACTCAGCTTTTCCTGAAAGAATATCTTTTGCAATGCGGTAGACCGTGGTGTCATCATCCCAGAATGACGTCCGGGTCGAGAGCAACGGTGTGGGATCGAAGTCCTCTTTGATTCGTGAACAGAAATACGTGATCAGGGACTGCACAAGCTCCTTCTCTCTTATCTCCTTCTGGGAGCCGTACCAGACCATCGCTTCAATGGACAAGAGGTGCATACTTGCTTTGACCAGACGTTTCATGAGCAGTTGCTTGGGCACGAGCTTTCGCCGATGACGCGCAGCGGCCACCAACGTCTTTTGGGCCAGTTTTCGACTCTTCTCTTCCACAAAACGTGTCCATTCTGCATAGAGTTCGTTCACAGAGCCATTTGTCTCGTGGGAGGATAGGGGGTTCAAGGACCGGGACACGACCTTTACAAAAAAAGGCGTGGCGTGCAGCATGTCCTGGATCTGCCACTCGAGGAATGCGGTCCCCTGCTTAAAATACTCCTCCAGTCCTTCCCTCCCGATCCAGAGTGCCAAAATGCCGTTCGTCCCTTCCCAAATGAGGTTGATCAGGGCGTCCCGGATCATCCGTTCGATCGGCACCGGAATTTCACCGCGGAGACGAAGCGACTCCGGGGTCTCAAACGCGCGCCCGCCGTAGATGCGGAACAGATCAAGCAATGATTCCAGCAGCCATTCAGTGGCTAAAATCTTTGCGGCGGCTGATTCGAGGCGAACGTCCTCCTTGGCATCTGCCCAGAGTCCCGTGATCTTCACCAGCGCCTCGAGCGCGAGCACGCGCGAAGCCATTAGCACGATCTTCGATCCGATGTCCGTATGCTCCCCTATCGGACGATCATATTGGATTCGTTGCTGTGCGCGCATCCGGGCAAACCACAGGCACTTTTTCAGATTCCCCAGGCATGCGGCAGGAAGAGTGAGCCGGCCGACGGTCAGGGTTTCTAACGCACGCCGCAACCCCTTCCCCTCTTCTCCCAGCCGGTCTTCTACCGGTACGAAGACATCGCGCAAATGCACCTCGCCGTTGTAGATGCCGCGTACGCCCATAAATCGCAAACGCCTGCAGGTGCACCCCTGGGAACGTGTTTCGACCACAAATGCGCCAAACTGTCGTTCCTCCTTGGGACGATTCACCTCATGTGGCTCATTCACGATCTGTGTGATCACGACGAGCAGTGAAGCCAGAAATTGATTGTCCCGGCGAGGAGCATTCGTCGTGAACAATTTGTCGCCGGTGAGCCGATAGCCGACGATCCGGCCATCTTTCTTGACGGGGATCGCATAGGCCTTCAGATTCCAGATATCGCAGCCGGCATCCTTCTCGGTCAGCGCAAATCCTGAAATCTCTCCTTTGGCCAGACGGGGCAGGAATCGTTGCTTTTGCTCGTCATTCCCGACAAGCTTGACCGGTTCCGCAACGCCGATCGAATTATGCGCCGAGATAAGGACCGTGAGCGAGGCATCATGGCCCCCGAGCAACGTGGCCACCGTATGGTACTCAGACTGGGAGAAGCCGAGACCGCCGTATAGTTTCGGGATTTTGACGCCGAACGCACCAATCTCCGTACATGCCGTCATGATCTCTTCGCGAATCTCTCCTTCTTGATCGATTTGTTCCGGATCCACCTTCGTGAGCAACAGGCCGAGCCTTTCTAAAAAGTCGCTTGCCGCCTCGCTGATGGGCGCAATCGAATAGGACCTAAAGAGATTCCTCCGAACGATTCCCTCGAACAGGCCTGAGATAAAACCCGAGTAGGCGTTCGTATCCCGCGAGGCTTCAGCTACCGCAAGAGATCCCTTAAAAAGCTTTTCCCTTGTGGCCATCCGGTGTTCTCCCACAGCTACCAACAGGGACGCGCGAGCCACCCTCCCAGCCACGGATGCGGGACACGAACAGGCAGGATCAGGGCTGACTCGTCATAGCGCCGAGGACCAGCCTGTACGGCGGTGAGCTGTCGCCAACGCGGGGAATGGAGTCTCGGATGCGCCAGCAAACTGCGCCATTCGTGCCCTTACTCGCTCCTGGATGCGGCTGAGTGAGATGGAAATGCCGTGAGCGGCAAACTGCCCCTGAACCCGCACGAACTGATCTATGATCGCCTCGGCCACTGAGAGATAGCCGCAGCGAAGCAGATGGACCCGATCCCGGAAGCTGAGAAAGCTGCGTTCAAGCAGCAGGCATTCGCTGGGGTTCGGGGAGATGACGAGAAATTTATCGGGATGGTCCCGCTGGTACAGCTCGGCCGCAAGAGAGAACCGCGCCTCCAGATTGATGCGCGAGGCCTGATCCCCGATGGAGAGAAAGCCTTTCTCTCCGACGCGCGAGCAAACACCGCTGGGAGGCTGGCCCCACGCGGCTCCAGTCCCGGCGAAAAGGTGAGGATGAATAATCAGCATAAAGTCGGCCTTTTTTTGGAGCGCCAGCTCAAAAAAGGCGATCCGGCCGATGCCCGCGTCGATATAGTCTCGCCCGTCAATCCGGACCGGGCAGAAATAGATGGGAGCTGCCGAGGATGCGGTGATGGCCCGGGAGATCGGAGTCTGGCGCCATCCATCGTCGCCGAAGATGACGTTTCGTCCTGTTTCCAGATCAATCGCCGGAATGTAGAGCTCCTTGTGCAGCTTTTCAAAATCGTTACTCAGCCCCTTTGTCTTAAACGTCATCTCCAAGTACCGGGCGAATGGCTCCAGCTTATAGACGCCGCTGGGAAGCGCCTCCTGCGCCTTATCCAGCAGGTCAATAAAGCTCATCTCGCGCCTGTTCCGGACGTAAAGCTTGAACAGCGGGATGAGCTGCTGGATCGCACGCAGGAAGGTCTTGAGCCCTTCTCCCATCGCCGGGGCAAAGATATCCCGGCGCTCGAAATAGTATGGGCGTTTGCTGGACAGATTAGCTTGGAGAATCTCTTCTGGTTTGACACCATTAGCCATAAGCGCGGCACCGGCCGCCCCGGCGCTCACCCCCAAGAACAGATCAAAATCATTGATGGTGAACCCGTCGTCGAACAGATCATCCAGCGCCGTCAGCGCCCCGATCTCGAACAGATAGCCGGTAACGCCTCCACCCGAGAGTGCCAGCGCCAATCTACACGGCTGCCCCATACGATGCCTCACCCGAGATTCCCGCCCGTCTCCCATCTTGCTCGCACGTTAGCGATCCTGAAAGCGTGGCTGCCGCTTTTCCAAAAATGCCGAGGTGCCTTCCTTCTTATCTTCTGAATCGCACAGTTCACCGAAGAGGCGCGCCTCCAGGTCCAATCCCTCGCGTAACCCCAGTTCCGTACCCTCATGGATCGCCCGAAGCGCGGACCGGACCGCCAGTTGGCCTTTCGATGCGATCTTTCCCGCCAATCCCTGAGCTTGGCGCAGCAGATCCTCCGGCGGGACGACTTGCGAGAGGAGGCCCAAGGCTTTGGCCTCCTGGGCCGAGATAAGATCCCCGGTCAGGATCAGCTCGGTCGCCTTCGAGCGTCCAATCAACCGACTGAGGCGCTGCGTGGCACCGAATCCCGGGATAATCCCGAGGTTGATCTCGGGTTGGCCGAATCGTGCTCCTTCCGCAGCAAGGCGGATGTGGCAACAGATGGCCAACTCCAAGCCACCACCCAAGCAGACCCCGTTAATCGCCGCGATGACGGGTCTGGGACAGGCCTCGATCTTGTTGAAGATCGCCTGTCCCCGCAACGCCATCTCCGTCCCTTCACGGGAGGAAGGGATCCCGGCAAGCACCCGGATGTCCGCGCCGGCAATGAAGAACCGCCCGCTTCCGGTCACAATGATGGCTTTGACGGCACGGTCGGCAGCGAGCGCATCAAAGGCAGCCTCCAGTTCAAGGAGCAGGTCCAGGGTCAGCGTGTTGGCTGGAGGATGATTCAGCGCCAGTGTGGCCACGCCATTTTCAACCGCCCGCGTGAGCATGGGTTTGGCTGTTATAGTCATGAGCAGTCACCTCATTAGACGTGAAGCGTAAGGGCCGTCTCGCCTGACACCTTGCCCGATTTGCCTCATAAGCCGTTCAGTACATGAAAAAGCCTCGGCCGGCGTCGCGCCCCGTGAATCCGGCGTCCACCATGCGTCGAAGCAGCGGCGCGGGCCAGAAACGGGTCCCCAACGTCTGCGAGAACTCCTCTAGCTCATGAAGCACCTGCTCAATCCCGATCCGGTCTGCGTAGTGCAACGGTCCTTCCTTGTCCTGTGGGAACCCCGTCCCGGCCACCATCGCGAGGTCAATGTCCCGGGCAGAGGCGATCCCCTCCTGGAGCGTCAGCACAGCCTCATTGACCATGGCCAGCAGGGGGCGTGCCTGCGTCCATCGCGTCCGCTGCGGGCCGGTCTCCTGCCAGATAGCCTGAATCAGTTGCTCCACCGTCTGCTCTGGCTCGCGTGGCTGGCTCAGGTTGTACTCGTAGAATCCCCGGGAGGTCTTGACGCCCAGGCGCCCGGCCTTGACCATCGCCTCTAGCAAGGGAGCAGGGGCCATGCGCGGGCCATAACTCTTGTGGAGAATCCTGGCGACCTCGCCGCAGATGTCCAGGCCAAGGGTATCAAGGAGGGTGAAGGGCCCGACCGGCATCCCGAATGCAGTCAGATCCTGGTCAATTTGCTTCAGAGATGCGGCGCCCTCCTGGAGAGAGACGATCGCTTCATTCAGATAGGGCATCAGAAGCCGATTCACCAAGAAGCCGGCGCACTCCTTGACCACGATCGGCGCTTTCCGGATGCTTTCGGCAAACCCGACGACGGTATCGATTGTCTGTGGATCGGTCCCGAGTCCTGGAATAACTTCCACCAATGGCATCGCATAGGCGGGGTTGAAAAAATGCAGCCCCAGCACCTTGGTGGGACGCTTGGTGACCGACCCAAGCGCCGAAATCGAGAGTGCTGAGGTGTTGCTGGCCAGGATCGCTCCAGGTGAGCAGGCCGCATCCAGTTCGCGAAACAGATGCTGCTTCAGTCGCAAGTCCTCGGACACGGCCTCGATCACCAGATCCACGTCCTTGAGCGCCGCGAAACCATCCGCCGCGCTCACGAGCAACATCTTTTCCTCGAGTTGCTCGCTGGTCATCTTGCCCTTATCCACACGGGCCTGATAGATCCTCCGCACACGCTCCAGGCCCCGCTCGGCGGTGGCCCTGCTCACATCGGTGATCACGACCGGTATGCCGGCGAAACTGATCACCTGCGCTATCTGCGACCCCATGGTGCCAGCTCCGACAACCCCGACTCGATAGATGTACATGGCCGTCCCTCACACCCTCACATGCGTTCCAGCACCATCGCAGCACCCTGACCGCCTCCCACACACATGGTCACGGCTCCGAGCGTTGCGTCCCTCCGCCGCATCTCGTGGAGCAGCGTCAGAACCAGACGCGTGCCGGTCATGCCGACAGGGCGATAGCCCCGCCATTCACGTTCGTCCGATCGCGATCCAGTCCCAGCGCCTGTTCCACGGCCAAGTACTGCGCCGCGAAGGCCTCGTTCAGCTCGATCAGATCCAGATCAGGCAGGGCGACTCCAGCTCGTTTGAGTGCAAGCGGCAGGGCTTCTGCCGGCCCGATTCCCATGCGGGTCGGGTCCACACCGACAAAGGCGTATCCCCGGATGCGTCCCATGGGACGCAGGCGCAGGTTCTCTGCCTTCTCTGCCGACATCACCAGCGCGGCAGCAGCGCCGTCATTGAGCGGGCAACTGTTTCCGGCCGTTACTGTCCCGCCCTCTTTGAACAGGGGCGGATAGAGCACGAGCTGCTGCTCGGTCAATCCGACGTTCGGCCCTTCATCTTGCGTCAAGACCGCCGGTGCGACCTCCCGCCCGGCAACCGATTTGGGAATGGTGAGCGGCATCGTCTCATCCTTGAACCGCCCTTCCCGGAGCGCCCGGAACGCCCGGCGATGGCTCTCAACCGCGAAACGGTCCTGCTCCTCTCGCCCGATCCCGAACTCCTCGGCCAGGTTCTCGGCCGTTCTGCCCATGAGCTGGCCGCAGAACGGGTCGGTCAACCCTTCCCAGATGCTGTCGAAGAACTCGGCATGGCGGAGCCGCTTGCCCCAGCGCATGTCTCGTGAGACAAAGGGAGCCCGACTCATGCTCTCCACCCCGCCAACAATCTGGATGTCCGCGTCCTGGCTCTGGATGTTTTGAAACGCATTGACAAACGGCTGAAGCCCTGAGGAGCAGTTCCGTTGCACGGAGTAGGCGGGCGTCCGAATCGGCAGGCCCGCCATGAGCCCGATCACCCGGGCGATATTGGCGGCGTCCGTGGACTGCCCGACGCAGCCGATGATCACTTCATCAATCAGAGCCGGGTCAAGCGTGGTGCGGGCAAGCAGCTCGCGCACGACGAATTCCCCCAGCTTCTGGGCCGTGATGTCCTTGAGGGCCCCCCCGAAGTTTCCGATCGGCGTCCGCACTCCCGCGACGATGACGACCTCTTTCATGTCTGTCCTCCCTTGCTCCGGGGCTTACCCAACCTTGCACGCCAGGCCATCGGCGACGGAGAGGCTTACCTCTTCATCCCGCAGCGCCCGTCGCAGGACCTTGCCGACCATCGTTCGAGGCAGCTCCTGGCGAAACGCGACGGTCGTGGGAACCTTGAACGCTGCCAACGACTGGCGGCAATGTGCGATCAACTCCAGCTCTGTGGCGACCTGCCCGTCCTTGAGCACCACGAACGCCTTCACGGCTTCTCCGTGCTGGCGGTGCGGAACGCCAATGACCACAGCATCCCTCACGGCGGGATGCCGGAACAGCACCTCCTCGACTTCACGCGGGTAGACACTCTCGCCGCGAGACTTGATCATGTCTTTCTTGCGGTCCACCAGAAAGGAGAATCCTGCCTCATCCTGACGTACCATGTCGCCGGTGTAGAGCCAGCCTTTTCGCAGGACCGCCTCTGTTTCCGCCTCGTTGTTCCAGTACCCTTGCATCACCTGCGGTCCCCGGACAAGCAGTTCGCCGGCCTCGCCGGGTGACGCAATGGGCTTCCCTGTTTCGGGGTCCACAATCTGCGTGTCGGTGTCCGGGAACGGCAAGCCGATCGACCCGCGCGGGCGCGCGCCATAGATCGGGTTGCAGTGAGTCACTGGGCCCGCTTCGGTCAGCCCGTAGCCTTCAGAAATCTTGACGCCGGTCAGTCGCTCGAAGCGATCCTGGATCTCCGCATGCAGGGGGCTCGCTCCGCTCAGACAGACGCGGAGGGAGTGAAGATCGTAGCGGCCTACCTTTGGGAATTCGCTGATCTTCATGAACATCATCGGGATCCCGGAAAAAATCGTGACCCGGTGCCGGTGAATTGCCTTCAAGACGTCCGTGACCTGGAATCGGGGGAGCAGGACTACGGTGGAGCCGCTCATCATCGCGAGGTTCTGACAGGTGCTGAGGCCGTAGACGTGGAAAAACGGAATCACTCCGAGGAACACCTCTCGACCGTCGACAAAATCAGGCACCCAGACACGACATTGCCAGGTGTTCGCCACGATGTTTCGGTGGCTCAGCATCACGCCCTTGGGAGTCCCGGTGGTGCCTCCCGTGTACTGGAGCATGGCGACATCCTCGGGATTCGACGTGGGAAGAGAGGGAGATTCCTTCGATTCCGCGGGGACCGATTCCATTAGTCGCAGGAAGTCATACAGCGGCGGCCGCTTCTGGACGGTTACCCACCGCCCGGTGAGCCTGGCTTTGATGGGATAGAGCAGGCGGAGGACGGGCGGGAGAAAATCTGCGACACTCGTGAGGATGACGCGCTTCAACGGCGTCCGCTCACGGACAGCCTGGATCCGCGGATAAAACAGATCGAGTGCCACGATCGTCTCGCTTCCGGAATCGACAAGCTGGGTCTCGAGTTCCCTGGAGACGTAGAGTGGGTTCGTGGGGACGACGATCGCTCCGGCCTTCAAGGCGCCGTAATATCCAATGACCGCCTGAGGGGTGTTCGGCAACATCAGCGCGAGACGATCCCCTGGGCCTACACCGAGCGAGCGCAGCGAGAGGGCGAACCGGGTGGTCAGATCATCAAGCTCTTTGAAGCGGATGCCTCTGCCGTAGAAGAGAAGCGCGAGTGAATTCGGGAATCTGAGGGCGGAACGGCGCAGGAGGTCCGGGACAGTCCAGTCAGGGTAGCCGTAGGTGGAGGGAACGCCGGGATCATAACCACGAATCCAGGAGCGCAGCATGTGGTCCCTCGTCGAATGCCTCTGGCTCAGGTTTCTCCATGTATGCTTACTAACACTATACTGCGGGAAAGCTTCGTTTGCCACGGGGCGAAAGTATTACAATAAGGTACGTAATACCGTAGAGGTATCAGTGGATCTCCGGTCCTGATGTCCGGGCGAGAGGCGGGCATCTGTAGAACGCTCCGTCACTGTTGCTCTCAATGACAGGGGCGAAGGGAGGGACAGCCTACCTTGTGATTTGATCAAATCCGCTGATGAGACTATGATCAAAACGCTTAGAAAGCCGTCGGTCCATCTTCGTTGATTCACGGGGAGTTCGCTCTGAACCTTATTCACGGAGGGTCGCCATGAGACAGATCAATTGGAATCGAGTGCTGCTCGGAGGCCTGGTCGCGGGGCTCATCATTGACGTGGTCCAGTGGCTCCTCAACGGGGTGTTCCTGGGCTCAGACTGGCGCCAGGCCATGCAGTCACTGGGAAGGCCGCTGGCGGAGACCCCGGCCAGAGGCCTGTTCTACATCCTGCTGGGGGTCGCCTACGGGATCATGGCCATCTGGCTCTACGCCTCGATCCGTCCACGGTACGGGGCTGGCCCGATCACCGCCCTATACGCGGGGCTCGGCGTGTGGCTACTGGGGGACTTCCTGCCGGCGCTCACCTGGATGCCGAGGGGATTGTTCCCCAGACACCTGATGGCCATTGCGATGCTCGTCGGATTGGTTGGGATCCTGCTCGCGACCGTAGCGGGCGCCTGGCTCTATCAGGAACCGGGGCTAGGAACCGCAACCGCGGCCAGGCGGGCGGCTTGAGGCTCCCAAGAAAGGACGAATCCCTGACGCGATCGCAAGCCGTTAGTTCTTGAAGGCCGAGGCAGTTGGTGTGTGGATGCAAGATCTCATCGCATCCTGTGCAGGCTGGCTTGAACAATGTTGAAAGGGTTTGTCGTTTTTGAGACACTAAGGCTCACGATCTGGCGTGACCAAGAACAGGCACTCGCAACTCCCAATCAACTCGGCTGATACACAGGGTTGAACCTCATGCTGTCCTTCCGATGCAACGCGTGCTCAGAATGCAGGGGGATGAGCTCCACAGGCCTGAGCCTCACCACATGGCTGGTATGGACTGTACTCCTGGCCGTAACCGGGTGTGTGGAAGAAAGTCGGTATCAGGCCGTGACTGCCGAGGCTGAGCAGCTCAAGACGGATGTCGAGCGCATGCAAGCCGAGGTCAAGGTGTTGGACCGACAGATGACGTCTCTCCGAGCGTTGAATCACGAAGAAGAAGCAACGTTGGCAGAATTACAGAATCAGCTCAGGAAGGAGCAAGACACCGACACCCGCACGAGCCAGGAATACGAGGAGAGGCTCGCCACGCTTCAAGCGAAAGCCAATACGCTTCTGAGCCAGAACCGAACGCTGCTGCGAGAAATGAGGGAGGCCAAAAAGCAGGAGGCATCCCTGCAGACCCTGGTGACAAGGTATGAGGCGGAACTGAATTCTCCAGAACCTGTTCTCGAGAACGTCGCAACCCCCCTAGTCCCCCAGCCTGATCTCAGAACCGGCCCTGGATCCGC
>Ga0209376_1000690_pt1 | contig 36500 bp, 38 predicted proteins | sample GraSoiAngelo_134_FD_185891 | JGI IMG/M metagenome (GOLD analysis project Ga0209376, IMG submission 185891) | Grasslands soil microbial communities from the Angelo Coastal Reserve, California, USA - 14_0929_05_30cm (SPAdes) (version 2) | ecosystem: Environmental > Terrestrial > Soil > Grasslands ...
AGACTGAATAATAATTCCAGATTCTTTGAAGTATGGTTTAATAGTATTCGCCCACTTAAAGCAAAAGGGAATGAGGTAAATATTTTGCCGCTCCAGTCTGAGCATTAGCTGTGAAGAAGCCGCGACGAACCGACCCAAAATACCTGATCCAGTTTCATACGGTTCTTTTAAATAGAGTAGATCCTGTTTTTTGGCTGTGAAAACCGATTACGATATCATAGTGGCTGGTGGAGGTTTAGCTGGAATGATTGCAGCTCAGTCAGCGTCATATTATTCCAATCAAAAATTATCAATTCTAGTAATAGATAGAAACCAAGAACCTACCCTTGGTAAAAAGACGATAAATGGATGGATTTGTGGAGACGCCGTTGGCAAGAATACTGTTGATTACATGACAGAGAGAATCAAAATATCTTGGGGCAAACCTGAGATCGAACATCCTGTCAAGGGAGTAATGGCATTTTCACCTGATAGAGAGACATCAATCCCCTTTGATGGTGATGGTTTTATGTTAAACAGGCAAGAGCTTCCGCAACGCCAACTTCGTGACGCAAAGAAGATGGGCGTAAACATGCAATATTCAGTTGCTTTAAGGAATCTGTCATATGAGAATGGAACAGTTATTGGCGTAGAAGGAACAAACCTACTTACTAATGAGCCGTTCAAAAAAACTGCAAAAATAGTCATTGACGCTACAGGTGTCACCTCGATGCTACGTAATGGCCTATCCATAAGCTCCAAAATCGAGAAAAAGATTGATCGTGATGATCTTGAATCTACGGGAAGACATATCATGAAATTTGAACATGGTATAGACGACAAAACTGATTTTGATCCAGACTATTGCATCATACATTTAGACCAAGACATAGCTCCTGGTGGATATGGTTGGGTTTTTCCCAAGGGCCAAAACAAGGTCAATATTGGACTTGGAGTACAGCAAAAAGAGCTGCAAAAAAGAAACGAAAGACTTGGAAAGAGTGATGATGTAACCAAATTGATAAATGATTACGTTAAGATAAACAGTGCGCTGAAAAACCCAAGATTATCTGATGACTCTAGTGATTCCATCAATGCAACCGGCAACTGGCAAGTTTCAGTGAGAAGACAAAATGACTGCCTAGTTGCAAATGGATACATGTTGGTTGGAGATTCTGCCTGGATGCCAAAACCATTGGATGCAGGAGGCATTGGTCCTGCCATTGTTGCAGCCACAATTATTGGTAAGAATGCCGTCGAAGCAATAGAATCTGGAGATGTTAGTGAGGGTACATTGTGGCAATATAATATAGATTTCATCAATGATTACGGCTACAAAACAGCAGGACTTGAAATCTTTAGGAGATTACTTCAAACTTTAACAAACGAGCAGATAAACTATGGAATGAAACACTTTTTGTCAAAGTTGGATGTAGATGCAATTAGTAAAGGAGAACATCCTGACTTTGGGACAGTTGGAAAGCTAGGAATGATGATAAGAGGAGCATTAAACAAGAAATTAGCGGATGGATTAAGATTTACTGCTCAGCAAAACAAGATTTTAACAGAGCATTATCATGATTTCCCAAAAACACCAGATGGTTACGAAGCATGGCATAGAACCCTTCATCATATTCTAGACGAGTCATACGCAAAATTAGGAAACTAGGCTTTCACTTTTAAGATATTCATTAACGAATTTTTATTGGTATAGAACCAGTTCCCCAAGGCTCTTTTATCAAAAATGAATAGTTCTTCGAAGTGTCAAAGATACCATAAAATGTCCAATCTACTAATTTAGGAGTCTTTGCGGGCAAGGTAAGACTGCCGTATACAAGAGTATTAGTAGCATAAGGAATTTCCTTTTGTCCATCACTTAATGCATAATTGCACGAGTCTTGTCGCAGGCATGTCATTGTTATTTCTTGATTGCCACTATTTTCAACGACTAAATGGATAGTTAATAACATTTTTCCATCATCTGCCGTCTGTGATTCGCTGTTTACATAATAGAAGGTAACTGGCCCAATAGCATGCTTGGTAGCTTCCTCGATAGCGCTTTTGATCTTGGCATCATATTCAATTTGCTTCATACATGTCTCTTTTTCTGCAGGAGTAGTGAATCTATCACATTGAGTTTCTGGATTATTTCCTGTTGAATTTAGATCAGAATTTATCACTATTACTCCAGAATTGATAAGATATTGAATAGCTGATACAAAATCATTATCGGAAATAATACCATTGGCCCACCAACCAGCATTATTTTTTACCCAGAATGGTATCTTGTTTTCTTTTACTATTTTCGTGTTAGAAACATGTGTGACCATAATTTTGTTTTCTATAAGATATTGGATTCCCTTCACAAATTCTGAATCATCTATTGCTCCTTCGTGCCACCATCTTGCGATGTTTTTAATCCAAGCTGGAATTTGGAATTGCTCTCCATTGATATGAACCAAAATACCAGACGTTACAATTAGACAAATTACTAATCCACAAGAATATAGAATTTTATTTTCCATTGGTTACATTACTCACTCTCTTTAAGATTAACTTGGCGACCTTATTCCAGAGATAAGACATTTTTAAATTAAGGAGAAACCACACCCTATTATGCTTACAGAATCGTTATACATAGATTGGAACAATTCCTTTGAAGTTTTAGACAAAGCGTATGAATCCAATTTGTTCGTCCTGATAATAGGGCCTAAAGGTACTGGTAAGACTACTTTAGTGAGGGAGTTTGCTACAAGAAAGGTAGCTAAGCTTGAATCAATTAACTTCAGTTTAAGAACACGTGAAAGTCATCTCATTGGATCCAAGACGTTACATACTGGTGCAATAGGATTTGAACATGGTATTCTGATACGATCAATGAAAGAGGGCAGCATGCTTTACCTTGATGAGGTAAACGCTGCAGAGGCCGATGTTTTACTGCGACTAGACGAGGCATTAGATGACAGAAGACAAATTGTTCTAAAGGAAGCAGGGGGAGAATTAATCGAGGCTGCCAATGGATGGTTTGTTATTGCAACAATCAATCCATTATCACATGTTGGTACAAAAGAATTACCCCCACAATTACTAAGCAGATTCCCAGTAAGAATTAAACTAGATTATCCTCCAGAAGAAATCGAACTTAAAATAGTGAAGAAGTACGTTTCTAGTTCACATGAAAAGGAAATTCTACAGGGTATAAAGTTGGCAAATATTTTAAGACAAGCAGCAGCAGTTGAGGAATTGTATTATTCACCAAGTCTGCGCGAGACCATTGCATTTGGCAAGGTACTTGATTCTGGTATGAAACCTAGGCAAGCAGCAGATATTGTTTTTGCTAACATATATGCCCAATGGGGGAGTGTGGAATACCAGAAAGTAAACGATATCATAACTTCGATGTTTGGTAATTGATGCAATCACTACGTCTTAGAAACGATACAGTACTTGAAATCGCTACGTTTCTTGTTAGAAGATGGTCTGGAAAAGAAAAAGTCACAGTAAGTATCACAGACCAGAAAGAAATTCAATCTAATCTGCGAGAAAATAAAGTTATGATGTTCTCATTAGAACGATATCAAGGAATAGACTTTCAAAAATATCGACAGTTTAGAACTGCTCTTTGGTATGAAGCCATGCGAATAAGACATTCTAGTAAAATTTTGAGTAATGATCATGCTTTTGGTTTTATTCTTAACACATTGGAAACTAGGAGAATTGAGACTATTGGACGTGCTTACTGGCAAGGAATGGATGAAGAGATAATCTTCACTTATGGCTGTGCTTGGCTCTACAGACCATTACTAAATACATTGTATGGAAATGCTAGGATTGTTGAAGGATTTGCTCAGCACTTTCTCCTTGGCGATATAAAAGGAGAGCTTTCACCTAATTCATTTGAAAAGATTCAAAGAGCAAGTAAATTGGCCACAGAATCGGTAAAGGAGGCAATAGAGAAAAAATATGGAACTGATTGGTTAGAGAAGAAAGTTTCTGAAATAATTAAGATCTTGGGAATTGATCCTCTCCTTACCATTCCTATATCGATGCCAAAAATTACTTCGGGAATCGCCATGTCAGAAGAAGATTTTACCAAGACACTAAACAAGATAGCAAAACATCGAGAAAACGATTTTGGTAAATTAGATCCTAAGAAGATTCTCGAGGGTAAACCAGTATTTGAAGAATTTAAGGTTCTTCTAGAGGAAGCAAAGAAAAGCGAGAATAAGGGATTAAGTAGTGAGGTAATAGGAGTAAGCATACCCAAGTTAACAAATGTAGATGAGACAAAGATCTATGATGCAGATTTAATAAACAATCTCAAGGCAAGATTCAAAGAATGGAAATCTGGTTGGAAGGAACAACATGCAATAATTGGCGATGAGTTTGACGAAGAAACTTTTTTGGAAGGCCATGATCCCTTCATCATAGACAAGAAATTAGCGATTAAAACTAAGATTGTCATACTTCTTGATCATTCATCAAGTATAGCTGGACAGGAAATACAATACAAGAAAGCTACGTTAGCTCTTTGTGAAGTTCTCGAGTATTTGAAAGTAAAATTTTCAGTTTACGCCTTTAACACTGAACAAAAACAGGTTGTTTGTTGGTTGATAAAACCTGAAAATCTCAAATGGAATAACACTGCTGCAAAACGACTTGCACAAATAAAGGCAAACGGAAGTACGCCTTTGGCTGAAGTTTATTCCCTGTTACTGCCAACTCTGAAGTCAAAGAAACCTGATATCTTTTTGACATTAACAGATGGTGAACCATCAGATCCAGATTCTGTTAGATCTATGATGAGAGATTTCAAGCTAGTAGGTATAAGGATGGTTGCAATAGGAGTTGGGTCTGACATAACTGATGCTACGGTGATTGCAAACAATCTGTTACGGTTAGGTTACGAACGTACTCTTGCAGTAAGTAGGTTAACCGAGATTCCAAAACGCGTACTGAATGTTTTAAGGACAGACTAGAATGAAATGCCTCTCAGTTTCTCAGCCGTACGCTGATCTCATAATAAATGGCAAAAAAACGATTGAGCTAAGAACATGGAATACGAAATTTAGAGGTGAGTTTCTAGTTCACGCACCGCTCAAAGCGAAAACAGATGCATGTGAAAGATTAGGTATTGATAAAACAAAACTGAGAACTGGTGCCATAATAGGAAAGGTGGAACTTTATGATGTAAAGATGTACAATTCTCTAAGCGAACTTAAATCTGACTATAAAAGTCATCTGGCTAGTGAGGGGTTTTTTCACCACAGATATGGTTTTTTGCTTAGAAATCAACAAGAACTTAGAGTTCCAATACCCTACAAGGGAAGTCTAGGATTTTTCGAGGCTAGACTACACAGCAGGATAACTGAAAATGACGTCAAGTCTGAATTGTTTGATGAAGAGTATAGATACCAATGGGTCGGAAAACATTAGATCTGGACAAATGACGAAATTTAGATTCTAATACTTGGATTTTCTTTCTTAAGCTTTTCCCAGTCAGCTAAAAAGTTCTTTAGGCCAACATCGGTTAGTGGATGCTTGAGCATCTTACCTAAAACGTCTGGTGGTAAGGTCACTACTTCTGCTCCAATCTTTGCTGCTTCTACTACATGCATTGGATGTCGAACACTTGCGACAAGAAGCTGTGTAGTAAATTTGTAATTTTGAAATACCTGATGAATTTCTCTAATAAGATTGATCCCATCTTGACCGTTATCGTCTAATCTTCCTATGAATGGACTTACGTACTTGGCCCCTGCTTTTGCTGCTAGAATCGCTTGATTTACAGAGAAGCATAAAGTTATGTTTACCGGAATTCCTTCCACGGTTAACATTTTACACGCCTTTAGTCCCTCTGGTGTTAATGGGCATTTTACAACAACATTATTTCCGTATTTTCGAAGTCTTCTGCCTTCTTCTAACATTCCAGATGTTTCTATGCTCAAGACTTCTAGGCTAACATCACCTTTAACAATTCGAACAATCTCTTCCATAGTTTTCTGAGGATCTCCGCCTTCTTTTGCAAGAAGTGATGGGTTGGTAGTAATTCCATCTACAAGACCCATATCGTTATACATCTTTATTGCAGCAAGATTTGCTGTGTCCAGAAATATCTTCATCTGGTTTTACTCCTGATATCTTTCACAGCATTAGCTATATGAATTGATGTTATGCCATGTTTTTGTAGCAGCAGTGAAATTTCACTGTCCCTTGCTGATTCACCAAATTGGTCTCTTATCCCTATTCGCCTCATCTCTACTGGATATGTCTCAGAAACAACCTCACATACAGCTGATCCAAATCCTGCCAAGATATTGTGTTCTTCGCATGTAACAATTCCACCTGTCTCACGTGCAGCCTTCTCTATAAGGCTCGCATCTAACGGCTTAATTGAGAACATGTCTATTACTCTGCAGGAAATTCCTTCTTGTTTGAGAGAATCAGCAGCATCTAATGCCATCTTTACAGTAATTCCGCAAGCAGCAATAGTGCAATCAGAGCCATCCTGAAGTACTATTCCTTTGCCAATTTCAAATTGTTGTTCTTTTGAATGTATGAGAGGAGTCTTAGTTCTAGTCATTCGCATATAAAATGGCCCGTAAACTTGAGACATTAACCTGATAAGATTTTCTACTGCTACGGTGTCAGAGGGTATTAACACTTTAACATTTGGGATTACTCTCATTATAGCGATGTCTTCGATTTGCTGATGAGAACCTCCATCGGCACCGACACTTAGGCCTCCATGGGAGACAACCATTTTCACATTCAACCCATTCTGGCCATTTCGTGAAGGATATGCAATAGCATTACGGATTTGATCTACACATCTACCTGGCAAGAACACTGCATAGGTACTTGCAAACGGAATTTTTCCTTCATTAGCAAGACCTGCTGCAATAGTGACCAGATTAGCCTCTGCAATTCCAACATTAAAGAATCTATTTGGAAATTTTTTTCCGAATGGTCTTGTTTTTAGAGAGTCTGTTGTATCTGCACCTACTACTACAACATTGGGGTTTTCTTCCCCTAACTTGATGAGAGTTTCTCCATAAACTGTTCGCATATCAGTCATTTCAGTCATACAAAACCGGCCTCCTTGGCAATTTGCAAGAGATCCATCTTTTTCTTCCCTACTTCGTGGAGGTCTATCCACTTGTTTACAAGTTCTGCTCCTCCAAGACTATATGCTCTGTGTATCAATAGCTTTCTTCTTGCATGCATCAATTTTTTTCTGAACTCTATTATTATTGCCCTAACATCTTTTTGTCCTATTATGGCACTTCCCCCGACGAATACCCTTGCGCCATCTAAAAAGCATGATTCAAGATTTGTTAAATCTACTCCTCCATCGGCCTCTATGAAACCATCAAATTTTTTCTCAGTAAGGAATTTGGCAATATTTTGTACTTTTTCATGTGTAGATTCTATGTACTTTTGACCTGATTTTCCTGGAACTACAGACATTACTATTAATTGATCCAAATCTGGAATGAATTTCTCAGTCCAAGAAGGTAACTGAGTTTCTGGATTTATGGCAAGTCCTACGCTCACCTCATTTGACCTAAGTACATCATGAATTTCTCCGAAACTTGATTCATCACATACTTCTGCGTGAACAGTTATTACATCACAACCAGCATCTACATAGTTCTTTATTTGTTTGATTGGTTCATTTATCATGAGGTGGGCGTCAAAGGGGACTTGGGTTACCGATCTGAGTTGTCTTATCTTTTCATGATCAAATGTCTTGTTTGATACAAAAATACCATCCATGACATCGAGGTGAATAAAGTCAGCTCTGCCATGAGATGCCCTCTTTACCTCATTCTCCAGATTTGTCATATCTCCAGCAATTATAGATGGAGCTATAAGGAATTGACAATCAAGTTCAAGTTCGATTATAGGTGAGATCTGAGAATTAGGTGCAACACCATGCCATTTTGGATTATCTTCCATATGTTCAACTGATTTACCTTTTATCGTCCGTGCAACTATAATCGAAGGAGTCCCCCTAGTCTGCAATACAGAATTTACTGCCTTTACAATCTGCTCTATACGATGTCCGTCAATTTCTAAGACATTCCATCCAAATGATCTCCACTTGTCACCTACTTTCCATCTTGCGGCATTTTTCCACATCTCTGATATATCATCTCCAACCAATTCTTCATCTAGTGGCATAACCCTCTCGGTGTAGTCGTCTTGTTGAATGAAGTTTCGATCTAAGAAAACTGTCAGATTATCCAACTTGAACTTTGATGCAGCCATTGACGCTTCCCATACTTGTCCTTCATCAGACTCGCCATCACCTATTATGGTGTAAATGTGAGTCTTCTTACCGTCGATTCTTGCTGCAAGAGCCACGCCAATAGAAAATGAGAGTCCCAATCCAAGTGAGCCACCACAAAATTCTACACCAGGACACTTGTAGTCAGGATGACCTTGCAATCTGCTTTCGAATTTTCTTAGAGTTTCAATTTCAGATTTATCGAAATAGCCCGCCACAGCAAGATTAGAGAAAAGTCCTGGAGAAGCATGACCTTTTGACAAGACTAGTCTATCTCTATCTGGCCATAGCGGATTTTTTGGATCATGCCTTAGATACTTATGGTATATACATCCCATCATTTCGGCCATAGAGAATGAACCTCCAGGATGCCCAGATCCTGCTGTTGTTATTCCTCTTATGACAAGTTTCCTCCCTTCTCGTACTTTTTTGAGAATATGATAGTAATTTAGGCCCATATCCATTCCAAAATATGAAATTCAGGGTTATCATTAGAATTTGAATTCATAATTCTTAGCGTATTTGGAGCAAATAAAAAGTTATTTCGCAAAATTTTAATCTGAAAAAAACTAATGGAAGATATGAATATTGGAGATCTATTGCCCATCATGATTTATGATGATATGTGCTACCTTTGTGCCAAATTTGCAAAAGTAGTGAGTGTATTGGGTAGGAAGAAAATTCTAGTTGTAGGACATTATTCTCAATACGGTATGGAAATTAAATCAGAGATCTTTCCAAAGGGCTATGATCCTACCAAGATGTTCTGGTTTGTAACTAGGAAGGTTGCCTATGGTGGAAGATCTGCGATTTTGCCTCTTCTGCTTGCGATTCTTAGTAACAAATCCAAAGGACGTGTTCTTCATGGTATACAGACTGTATGCAGCAACGATTGTAAGACTCCTAAGGCGGTTTTTGCTAGGACAAAAAGCCTTCTTTCAAATAGTGAGAAAATAATTCTAAACTTCTAAATCAGACTATAGAAAAATCGGTTCTCAGTACCCTCTGCTGTTTCTGTCTGGAGTGGAATTATTTGGATTCCTGAAACCGTGTCTTTCCATCATGTGGCTTAGGAATCTTATGTCGTCAGTGAATTTTTCACCGCAAATTGCACAGCTATTCATCGATCTAGCCAACTGATCACGAGCTTTTTAGGCTTTGTAAACATATACAGTACATGGTAAAGAATCAAAGGTTTCACAAACTGACCTTTACCATAACACCTAATGCAAATGGATATGTTGTTGGATGCAATGAGATACCATATCTTTTTACAGACTTGATATCAGTCGGAGAAATTGACAAGACGATAAGAGATCTAGTTTCTGACTATGTAGATAGCTTTCCTGATGATGCCCAAAAACGAGGCATCACTAAAAACATTCCTACCCAATCAGTATGGCGTGCCTCTCCAAATTCTGTAGCTTTAGAATAAAAGGCGCCAGCACTACTGCTTCCCAAGGGCTCTCGCACCTTAGTAACACAGTAGCGACATTGGGTTTGACTTCCGGGTTCGGTATGGGACCGGGTCGGACCCCAACGCTGTGGCCGGCTTGTTTACTTTCAGTTATAATGTCCTGTATTAATCTTGCTTGATAGAGATATAAATTCAGAACCAAGTGGTTAAACATGACTCATCGCGTTGCAGTTCTAGATAAAGAAAATTGTCAACCAAAGAAGTGTGGTCTAGAATGTATCAAGTACTGTCCAGTAAATAAATCAGGCGCAGATTGCATAATACTGAATGAAGAGATCGCTAAAGCACAAATTGATGAAAATATTTGTAATGGATGTGGAATTTGTGTTAAGGTTTGTCCGTTCGATGCCATAACAATCGTCAATCTTGCGGAAGAGCTAAAATCTGACAAGATTCACCAATATGGAATAAATGCATTTAGAATATACAGAATGCCAACTCTAAAGAAAGGGCAAGTAATGGGGTTGCTTGGTAGAAATGGAATTGGAAAGAGTACAGTAGTCAGTATTCTATCTGGAATTCTAAAGCCAAACTTGGGTAATTACTCATCACCACCCGAGTGGAATGAAATTTTGAAATACTTTCATGGGACTGAATTAAAATCTCATTTTGCGAAAATTGCAAATAAAGAATTAAAAGCTTCTATAAAACCTCAGCAAGTCTATAACCTTACAAAACTATTTGATGGAACTGCAAAGGAGTTATTAGAAAAATACGATGAACGAAATAAAGTACCTGAACTAGTACAGGAACTAGGATTACAGAATTCACTTGAAACTAAACTTACTGATTTGAGCGGTGGAGAACTACAGAGAATTGCGGTTGCCGTATCTGCTTCGAGAGAAGCAGATTTCTATTTTTTTGATGAACCCTCTTCGTACAATGATGTATTTCAGAGAATGGGAGTTGCAAGAACTATTCAAGGTCTTGCAAAGCTTGGAAAAAGTGTCATGGTAGTGGAACATGACCTAACCTTACTAGATTATCTCAGTGACTTTATTGAGATTCTATACGGGGAACCAGCAGCATACGGAATAGTTGCAAATGTTCTTTCAACAAAGGTTGGAATCAATGTGTTTTTAGATGGTTATTTACCAAACGAAAATGTAAGATTCAGAGATGTCGCATTTAGATTTGATGCGTCAACGTCTACTGATGAATTTGTTACAACTGAAAACATCATAGAATATCCATCTCTTGAAAAGAAATATTCGACCTTTTCTGTAGCAATAGAAGCTGGTAAAGTACGAAAAAGCGAAGTACTTGGTATAGTTGGTGCAAATGCTTTAGGAAAAACAACCATGATGAAAATGATCGCCGGTGTAGAAAAACCAGATTCTGGAACCATCGAAAGTAAAGTCAAGATTGCCTACAAGCCACAGTATCTCTTAAATGATTATGATGTTGAGGTAATTTCTCTTTTGGAAAAGGCTAACGGTAGTGGAATAGAAGATACTAGTGAAGAGGAGCAGATTCTCCATCCCATGAAAATAAAGAAGCTTTACAATAAATCTGTCAAGAATCTTTCAGGCGGAGAACTTCAGAAAGTAGCAATAGCGACATGTTTGTTACAGAAGGTAGATCTTTACGCACTTGATGAGCCTTCTGCATTTTTGGATGTTGAAGATAGAATAGCGATAGCAAAATTGATTCAGCGATTTGTTCGTTCCTATAGAAAATCAGCAATAATAATAGATCATGATATACAGTTAATGGATCTAATTTCAGATTCGCTTGTAATTTTTGAAGGGATTCCAGGAAGAGAAGGACACGCAACAACTCCCAAGTCAAAGGTCAACGGCATGAATCAATTTCTAAGATCTCTGGACATTACTTACAGACGAGATGAAACAAGCATGCGTCCACGTGTAAATAAATCAGATAGTAGGTTAGACAGAGAACAGAAACAATCTGGACACTTTTACTATAGAAATTGACAAAGATGCTAAAACAAGCAATGTCAGGAGTACTAACAGAGAAAGAAGTGAAAGATTTGTACGGAGCATTTGATCAGATAGGAGAGATCATAATATTGAGAATTCCAGAGTCGCTATTACCAAAGAAAAAAATTATTGGCAAGGTTCTACTAGAAAAAGTGAAAACTGCAAAGTCAGTTTTCTACCAATCATCTCCAGTAGAAGGCGACTACAGGATACGACAACTGGAATTGGTTGCTGGAGAAGACAATACCCAAACGGAGTACAAAGAACATGATTGCAGATTTAAGGTAGATGTTGAAAAGACCTTCTTTTCTCCCAGACTTTCAACGGAACGTCAGAGAATTGCCAATTTAGTCAATGACGGAGAAATCGTAATCAACATGTTCGGTGGAATTGGTATGTTTTCCATAGTGGCTGCAAAAAAGAAGAAATGCCATGTTTACAACATAGACATTAATCCCTTTGCTACGAATTTGTGTTCGGAAAACATTCTACTAAACAAGTTAAAGGGAACAGTCGAATCGATAGAAGGTGATGCTACACAAGTAATAGAACAAAGATTATCTAGTAAAGCAGATAGGGTTTTGATGTTGTTACCTGAGAGGTCTGATGAATTCTTAGATTCAGCTATAAAGGCCTGTAAAGATGACGGGATAATTCATTATTACTGCCATACACATGCTGATAAGAAAAGCGATGTTCCTGCTATGGCTTCAAAGCATTTCCTATCAACTACGAAGGTCAAATCAATCATCTTAGGATCAAAAATAGTAAGACCTGTAGGTCCAAGATTTTATCAAGCAGTAGTAGATGTATCGGTATCCAAGTAGTTACTTTTTGTCATCTGATACAAGAGAGGATGGCGAAGGTCTAGATGTTGCCATGTTATATCCAATCCAAGATATAACTCCCAAAATGCCTCCAACTGCCATCAGTACTGAAAGCTGAAGTACTATTGGACTCCATTCTGAAAGCATTAACAGATATGCATAAATGAAAAAACCTGCAATTGACAAAACAAAGATCGTGATTCCAACAGTTCTCTGCCTTGTCATAACGCTAGTCTTTTCTAGACTTATTTATTTTAATCTAGTAAGAGAACTCAATTGTCATAAGATAAGCGTCTTCACCATCTCGATAATAGGCCTTGAGTCTCTGTTTTATAATAAATTCAAGTTTTTCATACAACTTTATAGCTTCGTTATTACTACATCGAACTTCCAAGTACAATTCATCTGCTTTTTTGAGTTTCACACCGAGAAGCGATTCTTCTACTAGAGCCCTTCCAATTCCTTTGTTTCGGTGCTCTGACAAAACTGCTATCGATACAACGTGGCCCTTCTTTACAAATCCGAGCTTCTTGAAGTTTGAAAAACCATATTCAATTTTACACATTATATAACCAACTAACTTTTTTTCAATTTCAGCAACAAGAAATGCTTCCGGTAACTCAGCAAGTAGACTTTCATAAAAATAATCTGAATAATGTTCTGGTAAGGTTTTGAGATTTATTTCCATTACTGGTAATATATCGGATGGATCACACCTACGGATAACGCAATTCCCAATTTCTCTCAGAGCTACCTGCATCTGAAAGTACTTGAATTATTAATTATTTAACTTTAAGCAAATAAAAGAATTAATTTGAAGGTATTCTAGAAAGGATATTGAGTGTACCCACAGTGGACGAAATCGTTTCAATTGTTTCTGCTTTATTTACGATAAAGCGAATTAATCAGAGCCCAAGTACGTTAGAAATTGAAATTGAAGAAGTTGACCCTACTCGAAAATTTCGTGATCTGGTACAAAAGATAGAACCGAAAAATCTAATCGCACAACTTGAAAGGCGTAACGAAAGAATGTTCATCATAATATCAAGGTTTGAATCTCCTGCAACAAAGAAGACTTGGATTCCTCGCGTTCTATTTGCTGCAACGATAACAACTGTAATGATTGATGGTTATTACAGAGCCATATCTACGAATTCAATCGTAAAGGTGGGGGATCCTCTCACCATAGCTATTTTGTATACGATATCGCTGATGGGGATACTTGGAATTCATGAATTAGGTCATATCATTGCTGCAAAGAAACATCGACTTAGAGTTAGCTGGCCTTATTTTATTCCCGGAATTCCTGTAATTGGTTTTATACCCACTTTCGGAGCTATTATAAAATCTCGAGGCTTGATCATAAATAGAAACATACTTTTTGATATAGGAATTTCAGGCCCAATAGCAGGTCTTATCATAGCTGTTATTGTTTCAACCTATGGAGCCTATGTATCACCGTTGGTACAAAGCTCAGTGGCTGAAGAGCTTTCGGCAAAATCAGGACTTAGTGAAATACATTCAAGCATTCTGATGGATTCAACAATTGTCTTGATGGGAAAACATCTTCCAGATAAAGATCTCATAATGTCACCAGTTTTACTTGCAGCGTGGTTTGGTTTTCTCCTTACATTCCTTAATCTCCTTCCCGCATGGCAGCTTGATGGTGGGCATATTGCAAGAGCAACATTTGGATTGAAATTGCACAAGATTCTGACTTTTGTAAGTGTAGGCGTCTTAGCTTCACTTCAGTATTTTCCCATGGCATTTCTTGTGTTGATATTTAGCATGAGAAGTCCTGATGTTAAACCGCTAGACGATATTTCGCCACTATCTAGGAAGCGAAGATGGATGTTCGTATTAGTAATGATACTTGCCTTTCTTTGTGCTCCTCTACCATTTTCGATATTACCTAAGTAATACGTGTGAGCCGTCAGATACTATAGCGATCTTTTGTTTTTCTCCAAACGTCTTAAGAACATAGTCCATAGCTTCTTTTGTTCCTCCAAATGGGATCATTGCAAGTTTATCTTTTGTGTAAAAGTGAGGCAAGATGGATACAATTCCTATTTTGAATTTCTTTCCAATCTCGGTCAAAAACAAGAGATCTTCCATTCCATCAACATATCTTGCAGGACTTTTTAATCTGTCTAGACTCATACGGCCCTCTACATATTGTTGTATGGCATCAGAGCCTAAACCATTTTTGCATTCGGCCAAGAGAATTGCAAGACCTTCTTCTTTTACTGCGTTTGAGCAATTCCAAACTGCAGAAAGTGACCTGCTCAACGTTTCATTACTGACTTCCTTTCCAGTACTAATTATGATTATTCTGTGTTTACCTATTTCATTTACTGCTATAGACGATAACGATTTAGAAATAGAGATGGTAGATGATGGGTGACCTGTGGAGATGTCAACAATTCCTGTCTGGTTTGCAACAATCTCTATTGAGGCTATCTCAAAGCCATCAGCGAATCTTTTTGCAACATCCATTGTTCTGAGCTCTTCGCCTGGTGAGGGTAGATTTCCATTTCTTTTCTCATATGCTTCTAACATGTTTTCTTTTCCAAATCTTCTTAGTAGTTTAGTAGATACAGTGTTATATCCAAACAAACCGTCAAATTCCATTTCGCCAACAAAAACAAGATTAGCGTTAGAAAGTTGAGAGATATCAAATTCAGATATTGATATGGATGGATCAGAAAAGACACTTTTTGCTAAATGTAAGTTTGATTTATCAATGAGAATTTTCGGTTTTGCAAGCGATTTCTGTGCACACATTTCAAGTAAGGTCGAAATCACTTTCTGAACAGATTTGGTATATTCCATAATGACTAGTTCAGTAGGTTTTGTCATGTCTACAGCTGCAAGCTTGGAAGTAATCTCAGAATCAGTCAAACTTGTACCTCCTGGTTCTATTTGCTTCTCAAGATTCTCTGCCTTTACGTCAAGCACAACATCTGTAGGGCCATAACTGAGCCAAATCTCTGGCATACAATACCCGATGAAACAGTTAAAATAAATCTAGTTCAATAAATTTTGCTGTGGATTTTGTCAAAGAGTTTGCAATATTCTTACAAGAAAGTGGTGCTATCAAGTTTGGCAATTTCAAACTCTCCAGTGGTAAAGATAGCGTCTATTACATTGATCTCAGGTTAGTACCAAGTTATCCCCATCAGTTTAGAAAGATGGTAAAAGCGTTACAAAATTTAATATCGGAAAAAACTGGTTTAGACAGTTTTGACTGTATTGCATCAGTGCCAACATTTGGACTTGTAATAGCTTCTGCCTTGTCCTTTGAAACGATAAAACCTCTGATTTACATAAGACAGAAACCCAAAGACTATGGTACAGGAAGCGTTATAGAAGGTAAAGTTTCTGAAAGCTCAAGAATACTACTTATTGATGATGTAGGCACTACGGGTCTATCTCTACTGAATGCCATAAAAGCTCTAAAAGATGCTAAAATGGTCGTTACGACTGCGTTTGTAATAGTAAATAGATTTGAAGGAGCGCGAGAGCTGTTAGCGTCACATAATGTCAAGTTATATGAGTTGACTGATGTTCTAACAATCTCAAATATCTTGTATGATGCAAAGCTGCTTGATGAACAGACACTTAGTCGCATTAAAAAACAAATGAGCCTAGTCTGAAGCCAAAGAGGCTTGTAGAGTTAGCTTTCGTAGATCATTAGCTCTTTTTCTTCAAGAAGTGTGTGTAGGTTGTGTACTGATCGATATACATCGGATTCCTTTTTTGCTCCAGTACATACAAGTTTTCCAGACGCAAACAGCAGAATGACGGTTTTGGGATCAAGCATTCTGTGTATTAGACCAGGGAATTGTTCCGGTTCGTACATGCTTCTTGGTAGGCTTCTTGCGGCTTGTTCCAGATGTATCTTTCCTCCAAGGCTAGCAGACGCTACCATGTTCTGTATGATTATTACGGCATCTTTTTTTATTTTGATTCCGCCTTTCCTTAGTTTTTGAACAACGCTTCTAACTGCTTTAATTGCCTGTTCTTCTGATTTTGCGCCAGTGCAAACCATCTTACCAGAACTAAAAATCAGTGTTGCAGTCTTGGGTGATTTTAGTCTGAAGACTAGACCTGGGAATTGATCAGGATGATATTCAACATCTGGAAAAGTTTGAGTTATGACATTAAGATCAATTCTTTGATCAACCGAAGCCGAAGCCACAACATTTTCTATGCTGACGATAGGTTTTGTTTGAGGCATTCTGGTCTTTATATAGGGGCTTTATATATACTCTGTAACGTCGCTTATTGATGTTATTCGTATCAAATCCATCCAGATCTACTAAACAATTTTGGCAGCTCAGTCAAATGCCTTTACATCATTGTATCAGCCATAACTCTGATTCCTCATTGCAGCCAACCCATGGTAGTTTATTGCTTATTTTAAAATTAGCATACTGCGTAGACGTGTAACAAGTAGGTCAAAAAACTGAATTCATCAATTAACATTTGCAATCTTACGATATCCTGATCTTGTTCTTTGGCAATTATTCTTAAATCAAAAACAAATCAAGAGAATTTAGTGGGCCCAAAGGGCTTCGATCCCTTGGCTCACCGGTTATGAGCCGGTTACTCTACCAAGCTGAGTTATGGGCCCCACCAAAAAACAATTTGGCACGCAGTATAAAATGGTATAGAGTTAACAGTATGCCTCGTAACAGCTATCAAGTAAGAGATTTTGGGCAGCTAGTGATTTGCTAGCTATCTGAACTAGATCATCTTCTCTTGATGCTGGAATATTTTCAAGGATTTTCCTCCAAAGTGCAGCGTGTCTTATGTCTGCTTCAGTATGGATTCTAAAGTAGTCTATCGAGTCATCATCAGTAACGCCATAGAATTTCCTTAAACCATCAATCTTGGAGATGCTTATTTTTGGAATTTCTTGTTCCAAAGCATACATTGCTGAAGCTCCAGCCTCGAATGAATTCATTAAGCCCGATAGGTTTGATATGGCATGCCTTGTTTTATCTAGACCTTCGTAGTTTTCAAGTTCCGTTCGAGATACCCCTACAGCACTAGCAAATTTTATCCATGGCTCAATGTGTTCGTATTCTTCTTGTTTGTTTGAAGCAAGCTTACTTCTTATATTATAAGGACAAGTTTCCATTATTGCACCCACTAAAGAAGGAACAGATTTCACTACCTGAAAGTATTCTTTAGAATAACCATTAAGAGATTCAAGAGATAGCTTTCCTTCATTCCACATTACATAAAATTTGTGTTTTAGCAAACTTTGCTCGTCAATTATGTTGTCAATTCTTTGGACAAGTGAATTCATGCGAATTATCAAAGTATGGCAATAAAAAAATCTTTTGAATCACTTCAAAAGGATTTTATGGATAATATACAGGATGCACTGCGGGCTCCAGTGGTGTAGACCGGTCAAGCATATCGGCCTTTCAAGCCGGGGATCCCGGGTTCAAATTCTAAACGATGAAAATCCCGGCTGGAGCACCTACAAAAGCATTAATATTTACTGCGGTTTACGCTCCTTAGTGCAAATTTTTGGATAGAAAAAATTTCGAGATAAACCCTCTCATAAAAGACTATAGAAATTACATTGATAAAATTGATCTAGTCCTTAAGCATGAATTAGAACTTTATTCATCTTCAGAATTCTTTGAACCACTTCAGTATGCTCTAGAGGGTGGGAAGAGAATACGACCTTTAATTCTAATATTATCATCAGAAAGCGCCGGCAATTGTGACAAAAATTCATACGTTGCTGCTTGTGCTGTGGAGCTATTACACACCGAATCTGTAATTCATGACGACATTATTGATAATGAAATTCTAAGGAGAAGAAAAGATCCTTTTCACATCAAGTATGGATACAATACAAGTATAATTACTGGAGATTTCGTTCTTGGCTTGATCTTAAACATATCGTCTCGTTTGGATAATCCAAGGATAGCAAGAGAACTTGCAAATACCGCTATGATGATGAGTGATGGGGAAATGATTGAAACTAGATTAGAGACAAGCGAAGATATCACCTTTGATGATTATCTAAAAGTCATAGAATACAAGACTGCTACTGCGTTCGAGGCAGCATCAAAAATAGGGGCAATATTAGGCAGTGGTAACGAAGAGCAGATACTAGCGCTTGCAGAATATGGTAAGAATATGGGAATAGCATATCAAATTCGTGATGACTTACAGGACTGGAACAATGAAGATAAGCTATTCAACATACTAATCAAGAAAAGTTCTGATCCTCGTGTTGTGTTTGATCATATGGATATGCTGCTGAACAATTATTCTAAGAAAGCAAAAACAGCACTTAGAAAAATTAATGACAGTGCTTCCAGAATGCAACTTGAAAGTCTCGTGGATTTAACTATGCTCAGTGCATAGTGGTCACATTAGTTAATGCCGGTACAGCAGATTTTGCAAATTCAATAAATGGATCTGGATAAACTCCTATTCCAACGATGAAAATTATTGAAAATATCATAACAGCAATAACTGATTTTGGTTCTTTCACTCTTTTTTCTGACTCGCCTTCTTCAAAGTACATCTTTCGTATTATCCAACCATAATATGCAAGAGAAAGAGCACTGTTAAGAACTCCAGCGACAGCTAAATACGGAGCCCATGACACCACGGAGCCTGCGTTTATTGCTGCCCCAAACAACATAAGCTTACTCCAGAATCCATTGAGTGGAGGAACTCCAGCAAGCGCAAGAAGAGATATCACCAAACCAAGTGAAGTAATTGGCATTCTTTTACCGAGTCCACGTATCTTGTCAATGTGTGAAACTGACAAGGTAGTAATTATTCCAGCCACTGCTATGAATGCAGAAGCTTTCATGACCGCGTGATTTAGGATATGAAACAGTGAAGCTTGTATGCCAATCTGCGAAAATGGTGCAATGCTAAGACCAATCAAAATGTATCCAGCATGACCTATACTAGAATAAGCTAGCATCCTAGGAAGATTCTTCTGCATTATTGCAGCAAGATTTCCAACAGTCATAGTAACAATTGCAATAATGGCAAGAGCAAAAGCCCAATTCAGATCAAGCGCTATTGCGCCCATTATAATGACTCTCAAAGCAGCAGCAAAGCCAGCTTTCTTTGTGCCTGCTGCAAGTAGTGCCGATATGGTTGGAGGTGCTCCTTCGTACGTGTCTGGAAGCCACATATGGAAAGGCACCAAACCTATTTTGAATCCAAAACCAGCTATAAACATGGCAACAGCTAAAAGCGCAAGAGGCGTCATGTCTGGTCCAAGCTTCGAGAATCCTGCAATGACTTGCCCTATGTTTGTAGAACCGGTTATACCATATGCTATTGAAATTCCATAGATTATGATTCCTGATGAAAGTGCACCAAACAGGAAGTATTTCAGAGCAGCCTCATTGGAGGATGGATCTTTTTTCGCAAATCCAGCAAGAACATATGTAGGAATGCTCATGAGTTCCCAAGCAACAAATAACATTACCAGATCAGTTGAGTAAGCTATGAGCACCATTCCAATTGATGACAGCAGAATTAGAGAATAATACACAGCTGGGCTAGTCTTGCCTCGCATGTAGTTGAACGAGCCTACCGTTGTCATTATTGCAACAATCAACATAGCAATTGCAAAGAAAGAACCAAATGTATCATCAACTAGAACATTCTTTGAAAAAATTGCTGCCGGTGTGACATGTTTTGAAACTATTTGATATCCTACAAATGATATAGCTGAAATTAACGCTGCAAAAGCTATTCCACCATAAAGTGAGGAACCTTTCTCTTTTCTTGCCACACTAATTACAGGAATAATTACTCCAACAGACCCCAGCATCATGGTTAAGATTATTGGTGTTGAGGTAAAGTCTATCATTTCATATCTCCTAAATTAGTAAAAGTAATACAACGATCAGGATACCAGCACCAAAAACATAAAGATATGACTGTGAGATCCCCGTCTGTGTAGCTTGCATTATTCTTGCACCGCCTGCCATCGTTTTTTCTGGTACTAGGTTGAACCCCTCTATTACAATATTCTCAAAATAACGATAAACGCCTCTGGCAAAGTATAAAGGCGCCACAACGAACCCCCAGTAGATTAATGCATTAAGGTACCATCTGTTTAAGAAAAACTTGTGTATGGCATAAAAGAAGATATTTGAATTTACAAATTTTGTAGAATCTACAAATTTTCCTATGTAGAAGATATATCCAAGTCCAAATCCAATCGCAAACGCAGAAAGTGAGGATACGAGTGCAACGGGATTAACCCCTTCTAAAAAGCCACCTAATACGGATTGAGATTCCTTTGCGACATTTGCCATATCTGATTTTATTCCAAATGCTGACGCTAGATACTCTGTGAAAATGTCATGTATCTGATGTTCAAAGGCGAGACCAACAACGCCAATTCCAATTGTTAGTACTGCAAGAATTCCATATGGAATCCACATTGATGGGCTTGCTTCGTGAATGTGATAGCCCTCCTTCTCCATTTCTTCCACATGTTTGCTTTTGTTACCAAAGAAGACCATTCCTATCATCCTAGTCGTATAGAAAGTAGTCATTACTGCTGTAATCAATGCTAGAACAAATATTGGAAGGGCCCATGTGTTTCCTGACTCATATACAGCTGCAAAAATAGCATCCTTGCTCCAGAAACCAGTAGTAATGAATGGAGCTCCCATAAGTCCCAATCCTGCGGCCCACATGAAGGCATAAGTCTTTTTCATATATTTCCTCAGTCCTCCCATGTCCGTCATAAATCTAGAACCGACTATATGCAATAATGAGCCTGCTGCCATGAACAGAGAAGCTTTGAACATTGCATGGGAGATAAGATGGAAAAATCCTGCAGTGTAACCATCTACAAATTGCCTTGAAAGACCAGCTACACCAAGTGCCATCATCATATATCCAATTTGTGAACCAGTAGAATACGCGAGAACTTTCTTTATTTCAGGATGTACCATTCCTTGTGTAGCAAGCAAAAATGCTGTGATTGCGCCAACCCATGCTACTACTTCAAAGAACTGATCCATATTGATACCAATTGCAGCCAATGCAAAGAACAACGGTGCAAGCCTAGCGACCAAAAATACTCCTGCTTTGACCATTGTAGCAGCGTGAATAAGAGCTGATACGGCGGTAGGTCCTGTCATCGCTTCAAGTAACCACTCATTAAGAGGGAATTGAGCAGACTTTCCTATTGCTCCTCCAAAAAGTAACACGGCTGCAGGCATTAGCAGATGTTGAGCAGACATTGTAGTTGCCCAAGCAGTGTTCTCCGTCAACTCTCTGAATCCAAATGTGCCAGCAAACGCAAAAATGAGGAACATCCCAGCTAACATCATGATATCACCAACCTTTGTCATGATGAATGCCTTAATACCAGAATGAGTTGGTGAATAGTAATCAACTAAACCAAGGACCCTGCGACCTTCTATTCCAACATGATCTTTCTTTTTGTCTTTATACCAGAATCCTACCAATGCGTAGGAGGCCAAACCTACTCCTTCCCATCCAAAGAAGAGTTGTAGGAAATTGTCTGATAATACAATTAACTGCATCGAACCCACGAAAAATGCCATCCAGAACCAGAATCGAGTAATGTCTTTGTCGCCTTTCATATAACCAGTGCTGTAGACAAAGATCAAAAATGAGACCCAAGCAACTACATTACTCATTAAAGCTGCTAATGGATCTGCCAATACTCCTGCCTTAAGTCCAATTGATGAGATCCATGGAATTTGGTTGTGAATTTCATTATTACCAAGAGCTAATGGTAGAAGAGTAGTCGCTGAGATTGCACTTGCAAGAGCAAAAGCTACGGCAACACCATTAGTGGCTTTCTTTGAGAATTTTGCTACACCTGGAATTACAACAGCTGCAACAAATGGAAGTATCCAAACTGCCCAGGCATTCAATGCATTTGCACTCAAACCAAACTCAAAGGATCCAACAGCCATATTCTACACTCCCACCAATCCTTTCATGAAAGGAACTATCTGGTTAAAGAAAATGTCAGGATATATTCCAATAACAACAGTAAATCCTGCTAGAACCATCATTGGTCCAGTGACGTACCAGTTAGCTTCTTTTGTATTTTCTAGATTTTCTGGTAGTTTTCCAAAGAAAACTCTTTTTATCATCCACAAGACATAAGCCATGGTAATAACGGTTGCAACCAGTCCTAAACCGAATGCAATCATTCTGATGGTTGAACCTTGCTGAATCGCGGTCTGTAAAACTCCATAGAACATGGTCCACTCTGCCATGAATCCGCTGGTTGGTGGGACACCCATTATAGTAAGAGCACCTATCATAGCACAGACGGCGGTTATTGGCATTTTTCCTGCAAGTCCACCCATCTTTGTAATACTTCGGGTTCCAACTTGTAAAACTATGGCACCTACCATCATGAAGAGCAATACTTTGCCAAGACTGTGAGAAACAAACATCATCTCAGCTCCAGATAATCCTAGTGCTGATGCAGACCCAATTCCGAAGATGATGTAACCCATCTGACTTATACTTGAATAAGCAAACAACTTTCTGATATCATCTTGTACCAATGCCATTATTCCGCCATACATCATCGTAGCTAGACCCCACAGATTTAGGAATAATGCAAAGTGAGAATATTCTCCTGGTAAGAGCATTATTAATAATCTAAAAAAGCCGTATGCACCCACTCCTAGCATTGCGCCTGATGACAATGCATTAAGTGGTGTTGGTGCTGCACGATAGACGTGAGGTAGCCATATGTGTACCACAAATGCTGCCATCTTCACACCAAGTCCAATTATTATTCCAACTGCTGCAAGTGCCAGAATGTTTTGTGGTATTCCGTGCTCCTTGATATCAGCAAAATTAAAACTTCCAGCGTTAAGTCCTATCGCAAGAAAACCGAGAAGAAGAATTACTGCCCCAACATGCGTCCAGAAGAAGAATAACAAAGCCACTCTTCGTTTCGCTTCGTATCCCCAGAATGCTATCATGAAAAATGCTGGGATAAGCATTACTTCAAAGAAGACATAGAATTCTATCAAGTTAGTCGCAAGAACTGTACCTAACATTCCCATTGCCATAACAAGAAAGAGCGCAAAGTATGCACCAATCTGATTATTGACATAATTTTTCAACGATGAGGATTCTATCATAGTTCCACCACCAATCAATTGTTTTTGCGAATTTGCTCTTTCTTCAAATTGTAATGTTATCTTTGCAATCATGTATGGTTTTGAAAATAATACCATCACTGTAGACACTACATAGATTATTATAGCAAATGGCGATGCTAGACCATCAAGCAAGAGGCCGAATTCGCCAAATAGCTGAGTCCAACGATAATGTTCTTCATAGGTTCCTGAGAATACAGATGTAATCATTATTGTTGTACAATACAACAAAAGTCCAAAGCTGAACCAAGCTGACATATTAGGGCCAAATTTTTTTCCAAGTAGATATGCTACTGGTGACAATAGCAATGGTAAAAAGACCGCCTGCAGTAGTATAAATTGCATTATCCTTTCAAACTCCTGAAATCCGCTATATCGATATTATTGTACATTCTATACGCTACAATGATTAATGCCAGCCCCACGGCAACTTCGGCTGCCGCAATTGCAATAGAAAACAGAGCTAATGTTTGTCCTTGACTATTTGGAATGAATCGTGCAAAGGCAACCAAATTTAGATTTGCTGAATTAACAATCATTTCCACCGCAAAAAGCATCCTAATTGCATTTCTTTTCACTGACAGTCCGTATATTCCGATAGCTAACAGAGCCACCGAAACTAAAACAAAATCAATCAGTGCGTTGGTCACTTGTTACATCCTCCCTTCTAGCTAATGCCAAAGCTCCAATTACAGCAGATGCTAGAATTAGCGCCATTACTATGAGCGCGGGTGAATAGTAAGTAAGAAAGTCCTCGCCTATCTTTTTGTAGTCTACTGATGCAGTATCAGTCTCCATTGATTTCAGACCTGAACCGATGATTATTGTTCCAATTCCAAGCATCATAATTATCATTAATCCTATTCCTGCGTATCTTCGTCTCGAGTCCTCTATCTTGTTGAAGATAAGTTCACGTCTAACTAGCATGACGGTGAAAAGGATGAGCACCGCTATAGAACCCACATATACAGAAAGTTGGAACATTGCTACAAAAGGCGCGTCTAAAAGTAAGAAAAATCCGGCTATTCCAGATAATGTCAGCATGAGTCCGATTGATCCGTAAATTAATGAGCGTATCTCAAGCGCAACGATTGCAGAACCAATTGTTAAAACAGAAAGAGCTAAGAATATGGAATCAACCATGTGAGGCACCCCTGTCATCGATCTTTATTTCGACATCTTGTGACATCTTGGGTTTTACAGCGAGCTGAGCAGGGGTATATATTAAAGCAGACTTGGTAAAGGAAGAAAGCTCATAATCGTTTGTCATGTACAATGCATAGAAAGGACATGCATCTACGCATAGACCACAGAATACACACTTGCCATAATCTATCTGTGGCATTATTGCTTTCTTGTTTTGTTTCCATGATTCGTTTACCTTGACCATACCTATGGCTTCTGCTATCCCTTCACATGCCACAGCGCAAAGTTGGCAACCAGTACAATGTTCATGATATAATATGTGCCTCCCTCGTAGTCCAGCAATTCCTACTCCTGTTTCTGGATTGAATTGAAAGCCATCACCAACGAATTTCAATTTCTGTTCTGGATATCGTAACGTGAATCTCTTGACGGCAAGATGTTTCACGCCTGAATTGAGTGCTTTGATGATTCCGCCTGCGGTACTCATTGTATCAATCCTCCTGGGCCCAAGACACCTGCATATAACAATCCGAGAGCTATAAAGATGTTAACGAATGCCAAGCCTATCCATTTGTACCAACCAGAATGCAATAGCATATCGATCCTTATTCTTGGAAAGACACCGCGTGGCAGCAATATCACTAGAATTACTCCTACAGTTTTGATAACAAACCATAACGTACCATTGAGCATTTCCTGATCAAATAGAGGAAGACCAGGGAATTTTGCAGTTATAGGACCAATTGTAATTCCATTCGTAATGATATCCGTTGGGAATGGAGGCCAGACCATTGGGCCGTTCCAACCCCCAAGAAATAGGACAGTAAATAATCCAGCAAATGCGTAGAGTTTCAAATAAGTTCCAAGCTGAATCAATCCGTACATCATTCCTGAGAATTCCGTTAACCATCCTGCTACTATCTCGCTTTCTGCTTCAGGTAGATCAAATGGTATTCTTTCAAGCTCAGCTATGATCGTAATAAAAAATACAATTGCGCTAATAGGTGTAAAGACTATCCACCAATAATGTTTTTGAGATTCAACTATTTGCGAGAGGTTCAGTGTACCGGATAAAATTACTATGCTAAGAAGAGATAAGATCAATGGAATTTCAAACGAAATCATTTGATGTAGTGCTCTTAGTCCCCCGATGAACGTCCATTTGCTATTTGCAGCCCATGCAGAAAGTACTACGATTATAGGAAAGAAACCAATGGTGGCAAAAACAGCTAACAGTCCTACGTTAGGATTTGCTACGACCCAACCTGGTGCAACTGGAATCAATGATACAAACGCACCCGCAGTACCTACAAACAACAAAGGACCTATCCAGAAAATTGGTTTGTCAGCTTTAGCTGGAATTATTATTTCCTTAGACATTAGCTTGAGTCCATCTCCCATCAATTGGAGTATTCCCTCTATTTTTCCACAATAAAGTGGTCCTACTCTTAGTTGCATCTTAGCAAGGAACTTTCTCTCTACGAAGATTGTTGCTGCAGCAAGAAGAGCCGCAAATCCAAATCCTGGAAATACAGCAACTCTGAAGAATGTCGAGTGTATGAAAGACTTGATAATTGGAATAGTTCGCGATGGATCAGCAAGCCAAGTCAGTGCAAGATATGGAGTAAGAAGCTGTCCATTAATTACAGGCAGTTTAATGTAGAATAACATTATGAAGACGATTGGGAGCCCGACTATGGTGAATATCAGCAGGATCCAAAATATTATGTCAACGAGGGATGCAATGAATCTGCTTAATCGAAATTCAGGAGCAATTGTAGACATTTATCTATCTGCCTCCACTGGCCAGTAGTTCAGACTCCAATACACAGCAGGCATGTTTCCTAGTTTTTCTCCTTTTAATAAATACGGTATACAGATCAAGTTCCTAAATGAGCCAACACTTATCTTGACTCTGTATGGCTCTGGTCTGTTGTTAGACACTATGTAATATCCAAGAGCTCCCCGTCCTGATTCTACTCTGCGATAAACTTCATCATTTCCTCCCTTTGGGTTTGGCTTTAGTTTTGTGCGGACAGAGCCGGACTTTGGCATTTTTTGTAACGCGTCCTTAATTATCCTGCAACTTTCAAACATCTCAAGATAAGGAACACGAGATCTAGCGTAAGAATCGCCTTCCTTCATTACTACTGTTTCAAAATCTAGATTTTCATACACGTCATATGGTTCCTTTTTCCTAACATCAAAATCCACACCAGATGCTCTAAGAACCGAACCCGTAGTCCCAAGTCTTATGGCATCAGTTCTTGATAAAATTCCAGTACCCGCTGTTCTTGCTATTAAAAGAGGATTCTGATAGAATATAGCTTCATATTCCTTCAACCTTTTTTCGAAATAATTTACTTGTCTGAGACATCTTTCTTCAAAGTTAGCAGGCAAGTCATTACGAACTCCTCCCGGAACAAGAAATGCATGGGTCACTCTTGCGCCAGACATCGCTTCTAAAAGATCTATGAATAATTCTCTGTCTCCTGCAGGCCACATAAACATAGTTGAGTGACCTAGGAAAATTCCATAGATTGCAAGCCAATACAATGTATAGATACATCGATTCAATTCAGATGCAATAACTCGGACGTACTTTGCTCTTTCCGGAACTTCGATGTCTAGGAGTTCTTCAACGGCAAGACAATATGGATACAAAATATTTGAAGAATCGTGGATCACCGGTCTTTCAAGATGTGGAATGTTTTGTATGTAGTTTCTGTATTCTGCCATTTTTTCTTCTCCACGATGAACATATCCCGGATCTGGATCACATGACACAATGTAATCTCCATCAACTTTTATGATAAGCCTCATATGGCCAGAGCCTGGATGTTGAGGGCCTACGTTTAATGTCATTATCCTTTCATCTATTTTCTCAAGTTCTATTCCAGGCGGTAGTGGTGTTGTCATTTTATCGTCCCTTTATCTTGAAATCCTTTCTAAATGGTGGAATGTCTGCCCAATCTTCTGGCAGAAGTAATCTTCTGTTATCGGGATGTCCTTCGAAATATACTCCGAACATCTCAAAACATTCTCTTTCATGAAATTCAACGCTGTAAAATACATCACGCAATGTTGGAGTCCTAGAACGGTCTTTGCCTGGATGAGGAATGTCTTCACGTGGAACTCTAGTTGCAAGGGATAGAATTTGGCTTTCTTTTTGTTCATCGGTATAAGAGCCTAAATGATATACAATCTCTATTTCCTTTGAATCTGGATAATCCACCCCGGCAACTGATTCGGCGTGGTCATATCCAAGTTCATCACGTATAAAGTAAGCAACATCCAAAATATCTTCTCTTTTTGTACTCATTCTGATTCTGTTTGGCCTTACATAATCTACGTTTACCTTAGAACCAAATTTTGAAGCGATTTTATCAGATACTGATTTTTCAAACTGTGGGATTGGTTTTGGATGAATTGGGATGTCAAGAGATAGGTCTATTCCCTTTTCTTCATAGAATTTGCGTAATTCCTCTTTTGTTAACGTGTTAGCTAGATCAGTATCTGTAGGTTCGGGTTTGTCAGAATGTACATCCGTAGTCTCACTGGGTTCTTTGTCCTTTTCTTTTTTTTTGACCATCGCTATACAGCCTTCATTCGTTTAATTTTTTCTTGAAGTAGCATGCATCCTTGAATTAGAGTTTCAGGTCTTGGCGGACAACCAGGAACATAGACATCAACCGGAAGTACTCCATCAATACCAGGAAGTACGTTATACGAATCAAAGTACAATCCTCCGGTAATCGCACATGCGCCCATTGCTATCACATACTTTGGATCAGGCATTTGATCATAGACCATTCTCAATCTTGGTGCCATTTTTCTGGTAATTGTTCCCATTACGACGATGAGATCACATTGTCTAAGAGAACCAAATGCCTCTATGATGCCAAATCGTTCTACATCATATCGTGGACTTGAAGCAGCACCAAATTCTACACTACAACATGCTGTCTCAAGATGTACAGGCCACAATGACCAGAGTCGCCCCCAATTTACGGCCAAGTTTAGTGGTTTTCCGACTGCTCTTATTAGAACTTCGCCAAGCTTTCCTATCAAGACATTTGTTGCATGCGGTGCAGTATCTTGACTGAATAATTCTTTTAGCAATCTTCTTCCCTATCCCAGAGTCCATCAATATTTGATTTAAAAGTTACCAAATGTTCTTCCTCCCTGCTTGATATAATGCATAGGCAAATGCAGCAAACATTACTGCCAAGAAAGCTATAATCGGAAGAGTAGCTGACTTTGGCAAGCTTGAGATACTACTACCCCACGCATACAAGAAAATTGACATAACATCGAACACTACAAACATTAAGACAAATGCGTAGTACTGCATCATAAAATGAGTACGACCTTCACCCTTTGGAACTTGACCTGCATCCATTGGAAGGAACTTGACAGGATTGCTTGTACGCCGTGGTGCAATCATCCTCGATATAATCAGTGTTGGTCCTGTAGCTACAACTGCAAATCCAAACAATAGTAAAACTGGACTAAAACTAGTTGCAGCTTCTCCTACCAAAGCAGCTAACAAGCCAATCGGAGAGTATAAAAATCTATGCACATTATGCTAGCATTATTTCAATTCAAGACAAATTTTTCATCAATTTTCTATAAATCAAGTAAATCTTCATTCATGAATTAATTACATCTCCAATGTATGTGAAAATGATTGATATATGACGATAACAAAAATTCTTCCATGGTAAATGTTGGAGAGGGTGCACCGCCATTTACTCTAGTTGATACAGATCTCAAGATGAGAACCTTAGACGAGTTTAAAGGAAAGAAAGTGGTTCTTTCATTTTTTGTTGCTGCAAGTTCTCCTGTTTGCACCAAAGAAATGTGCACCTTCAGAGATCAATGGAATGAGATATCAAAACTAGGCGCACAGGTAATAGGGGTAAGCAATGACGGACCATTTGCAAATAAGGCATTTGCAGAGGCTAACCATCTCAACTTTCCTGTCTTAGGCGATTACAAAAGTCAGACAATACGTGATTATGACGTACTCATGCCAGATCTCTTACATGTCAAAGGATACGATGCTGCAAAAAGATCTGTCTTTATTGTAGACGAGGGCGGCAAGGTTGTATACAAGTGGGTTTCAGACAATCCTCTGATAGAGCCTAATTATCAAGAAATAATGAATTTTCTAAAAAAGTAAAAGGAATTCTTTCTAATTTTATTTTAAAATAATTTTCAATTCTTATTCTATCTCTGCAAGAACATCATTCTTTGCTACAGGTGCTCCTTGTTTTATTTTTAGAGACTTGATAACACCATCTTTATGTGATTTGATAGAAACTTGCATCTTCATTGATTCCAAGACACATACAACATCACCCTTGTTGACTTTATCACCAACAGCAACGTTAATCGAGACGATTCGACCAGGAATTTGGCTTTTTAAATACACTTGTGAATCAACTCCAGATTCTACTCCAGAATTCTTGTAAACAATTTTGTCAAAGTCCGGGCGTTTGTTGAATGTTATCTTTACTCCATCAACGACGAGCGTTATTTTGGATGTACTATTTTCAACGTATTTGGCAACATGGTAAATGTTGTCTAACATGAATTCAATTTTTTCATGAGTCATGTTCAGGATTCTTAGATGGTGTTCCTTTCCTTTTGTCTTAACAATGAACTCATTGTTGTCAAGCGATTTTACTATCTCTCCATCTAAAGTTTCTTCTGTATTTTCTAGTTTGAATTTCATCTTAGTGTCTATCCAACTGCGTTTTCCAGCGGATGCTTTGTTCCTTATTAGGCCTTATTCTGTTTTTGAGAAACTCTGAATGTACCAAGGTTGCCGCAAGGGCCGCATCTCCTTTTTGTGATGCTTCCTTTTTCAGGTCATCACGAAGTCTATCTAAAATTTTGAATCTGTCAAGAAAGTCGGTTGATAGATCTCCCTTGATGAATTCTTTGCTATCCAATATTGTTTTGTATAATGGTATAGATGTCTCGACACCTTCTATGTAGAAATCAGATAGTGCAATTTGCATTCTTTGTCTTGATTCTTCAAAATTCTGTCCCCACGTGATAAGTTTGGCCATTAAGGAATCATAGTATGGAGAGACGGTACTTCCTGGATAAAGATACGTATCGACTCTAACTCCTGGACCAGATGGAATGTTTACATCAGATATTCTGCCGGTCGAAGGAGCAAAGTCAAGAAAAGTATCTTCTGCATTTATTCGGCATTCTATGGCACAACCGTTGACCTTTAGATCTTTTTGTTTGAAGGGTATCTCCTCACCATTTGCTATGTCAATCTGCAATTTTACAAGATCAAGACCTGATACCAGCTCGGTTACTGGGTGTTCGACTTGCAGTCTGGCATTTATCTCGATAAAGTAGAAGGCACCATCATCTAGTCTTAGAAATTCAGCCGTTCCGGCATTGACATAGTCTACTGCAGTGGCGGCCTTGACTGCTAGCTGTCCTACTTCATCACGTGTCTTTTGATCAACAACTGGAGATGGTGACATTTCAATGAGCTTCTGATGTCTTCTCTGAATAGAACATTCTCGTTCAAAGATGTGTACTGCATTTCCATGTTTGTCTCGTGCTAACTGAAATTCAATGTGCCTTATTTTTGGAAGAAATTTTTCTACAAAAAGCGCAGATTTCCCAAAGGCAGCCTTGGATTCTCCAGATGCCAGTTCAAATGCCTGCTTCAATTCTTGTTCGTTATGTACTAGTCTAATTCCTCTACCGCCACCACCGAAGACTGACTTTAGCAGTACAGGATAACCTATAGTATGTGCAATATCAAGCGCTTTTTCAACTTCTTCTACTATTCCAGGACTGCCTGGAACTGTCGGTACCTTTGCTTTTGCCATTGCATCTTTACATAGCATTTTGTCACCGCACAGTCTCATTGACTCGCCGGAAGGTCCAATGAAATTCAGTTTATTTTTTTCACAAAGATCAGCAAAATCTGCATTTTCGGAAAGGAAGCCATATCCTGGATGAATTGCGTCCGAGCCACAACTTACTGCAGTTTCAACTATTTTTTCCATGTTAAGATAGCTTTGTGCCGGGGATGCAGCACCTATGTGGTATGCTTCAGAAGCCATCTTGACGTGTTTTGAGTTCAAGTCTTCATCAGAATATACTGCTACTGATTTTATGCCAAGTGCATTACATGCCTTTATGACACGTATGGCTATTTCTCCCCTGTTTGCGATTAGAATTTTTTTGATCATGTCAAACTAGAGATTAATGTTTCCGTGCTTGCGTGGAATTCTTTTTTCTCTTTTGTTAGCAAGAGCTTCCAAAGCACGTATAAGTGCGGGTCTAGTTTCCGCTGGATCAATTACTGTATCAATTGTACCATATGATGCTGCAACATACGGATTTGCAAATTTTTCTGTGAAATTATCAACAAGTTGTTTCTTTAATGCAACTGGATCCTTTGCGCTGTCAATTTCCTTTCTGTTCATTATCTTTACTGCTGCTTCTGAGCCAAGTACAGCAATTTGAGCAGTAGGCCACGCATAATTCATGTCAGTACCTAGATTCTTGCTGCCCATAGCAATGTAGGCACCACCGTAAGCTTTTCCAATAATAGTAGTGATCTTTGGTACTGTTGCTTCGCAATAAGCATACAACAGTTTACTGCCATGACGTATTATACCACCATGTTCTTGTTGAGTACCTGGCATGTATCCTGGAGTATCTACAAATGTGATAATTGGAATGTTATAGCAGTCACAAAATCTTACAAACCTCGCTGCTTTATTAGATGAATCTATATCAAGTGCCCCAGCCAAGACCATTGGTTGATTTGCTACGATACCAACGGTTCTTCCATTTAATCTACCAAATCCAACGATAATGTTCTGTGCAAATAATTCGTGTATCTCAAGAAACAGATGGTTATCAAGAATCGAGTGTATGATTTCCTTCATGTCATAAGGTTGTAACGAGTTTTCAGGAACTATATTTATCAAATTGTTATCTAGTCTGTTTGGGTCATCACCTGTTTCCATAACAGGTGGTTCCTGGGTACTGTTTTGTGGTACGTATGAGAGAAGCGTCTTAACTATATCCATGCATTGGTATTCATTTTTAGCAACAAAGTGTGCGACTCCACTATTTTTTCCATGAGACATGGCTCCGCCTAGTTCATCAAACGAAACTTCTTCACCAAGAACTGTCTTGACTACTTCAGGTCCTGTTACAAACATTGTAGCTAATTTATCAACCATTATAACAAAGTCTGTCATAGCTGGGGAATAGACTGCACCGCCAGCTGATGGTCCTATGTTTGCTGTAATTTGAGGAACCACCCCTGAAGCAAGTTGGTTATGATAAAAAATGCTACCAAATCCATCAAGACTAAGTATGCCCTCTTGAATTCTGGCACCACCTGAATCAACGATTCCTATTATTGGACAGCCCACTCGAGTAGCATGTTCCATTATCTTTGTTATTTTTTTTGCACCCATTTCACTTAATGTACCGCCAAGAACAGTGAAATCATAAGCAAAAAGAAAGACCTGCCTTTCGTTTATTGTTCCATATCCAGTTATCACAGCATCTCCGAAGAATTTCTTACTTTGCATATCAAATTCATAATAGTGATGAGTTACCATAGCATCAACTTCTGTGAAACTTCCTTCGTCAAGTAATAGATCTATTCTTTCTCTGGCAGTAAGTTTCCCCTTTTCATGTTGAGCTTGAATTTTTTCTTCTCCGCCACCTTGTTCAGCCTGGCGTCGTTTATGTAAAAAATTTTTTATCTTATCAGAATGCATATTTTGAATTAGAAGCTATTTCCAACCTATATTAATTTACTCGGTTTTAGCTTCCCGAATTCCGTCTCGACCACCCTTTGCGTTACGGAAGACGTTCATTCCAATGTGATAATTTTCCCACAATGTCTCAAGAGTTTGTAGTTCCTCTTTTACAAGCTGAAGTGTCTCTTTCGTTGTTTGTGGATCTGCTTGTAGCTTAGCTAATTGTTCTCTTTTTTGGGCCAGAAGTTCTTCTAATCCTACTTCGTAGTTTGATTCTCCATGAAAAGCCGGATCTAGAGGAGTTATATGCGTGGTACCTTCTGCCATTAGATTTCTATTCTTTTGATGTTAAATTTTAAGCTTTTACTGCCTATTTTTGGGTCTAAATTTCCTAGTAGGAGCAATATTTGTTTTTCAAGTCTCGGAAAATCGTACATTACTTCTTTGCAAGCCTGAACTAATCTTGCATACATTGTATAATCGGTTATTATCATCAAGTACACACAGCATCATTCAACTATTCTAAATTATTTTATTAAATTCCTGTCTGAAACGTTTATAAAATACGCGTAAAAATTTTAGTCAATACAATTCACTGTGGTACACCGAAATACAAATAATCTACAAAACTAGAGTATTATGAAATGAGGAGTGCATAAGAAATTTCATCTACTACCAGTATAACAACACAACCAAAGATAGTAGATGAATTTCTACAAGCAATGATCAAATCACCTAGCAAGAAGAAAATTTTGATTCATTTCAGATTGAAAAACAATGGTGCAGAATATAGGACATGGTTGACTTATAAACAATATCTAGTTTTCAGAACTATTGATTGTATAGACTATTGTCAGATTGTTCCCTATGCTGAGTTTAATTAGATTGTAGCATAGGAAACCGCTTAGAAACGGCCTTTTGATAAAGAGAAAACGCTTCCTTGTCATCATTACATTTCTTACATATGCAAAGTTGTGAAACTCGGTTAAGGTCACAATCATCAGCAAATTCACAATGAGGACAACCTGCTGGGCCCTCACACACCACACATTTTAGCTCTTTGACTTGTGCACATGCTTGATGTTTAATTCCTAGTCCCTTTGCCCATAAAGCAACTTCATTTACCTCAACTTTCTTTTTACAAACTATACAGGTTCCAGGGAATTTCATCGGTATAGAGCGCCAGCTCATTTTATTGATGCCATCTCCTTTTGTACAATTTCATTATAGGAATCGGCCAGATCTATTTCCAGCGTTTTGTTTTTTATGCAATACAACAGATAAGGCAAATAAAACGTAGAAAAGGTACTACGAGAAACATGCATGCGTTTTGCCAGGCTTGTAGCCAATTCCTTGATTGCCCTGCCATCCCATCTCAGTCTGTTAAGCATAGCCCATGGAAGGTTAAATTGGGAATATCGTATTGGCACTCCTTCCTTGTAGAGGCGTAACAGAATAGAGTCAAGGTATCGTAAAAGTCTCCATTCTTGGTTTCTTACTATCTTTCCGTATAACACATCAGCTTCCGATATAACATCTAGCATTTCTTTGAGAAGGTCTTTAGAAATAGGACTGGTTATCACACTTGAATAAAACGCATTAATTTTTTCTCGAGGATCAATTCTCAAAGAATACAGTATTGCTCTTGCTTCATCAGGTGACTTGGCTTTAAAGAATGCATTTATCGAATCTTCAACATTTGTTGTTTCAAAAGATCTATCAATTTGTGGTTCAAAACCAGTAACAAGAGCTTGTACAGAGTTTAGCATAGATCTCATGTCACCACGTGAATCAATAACCAATTTTATAATATTACCAATCTTAAGTGATGTTCCTTCACGTCTAAGAATTTCTTCAAGATAAAATCGTAAAAGTCTTGGAGGAAGAGGTCTAAACTTTATAGTTGTTGTAACTTTTTTGATTGCTTTCATTTTGTCAGACGTGTCAGAATTCGCAGCCAGCACTATAGGCACAGTGGGTTCCTTTAAAATTTCCACCAACGCTTCAACACCACCATAGTCTGATCTGCCATGAATCCCATCTACCTCATCTACAAAGATCATCGGTTTGCCAAATATTCCTGCGCTACCTAGAACGGGGCCAAGTATTTCTTGAATTCTTTGTTTGCTCCTTACGTCACTTGCGTTAAGACCAATCATGTCATAACCAAATTGTTTTGCGCCAAGCAAAGATATCGTAGTTTTTCCAATACCAGGTGGTCCTATCAACAATAAGGGCTTGGTGCCTTTGATCCATTTTCCAAGCCAATTTACAAATGATTCTTTCGCTTCCTCGTTTCCGATCATCTCAAGTATATTTTTTGGCCTATATTTTTCAGACCACATCATTTATGATCACTTGGGAAGTTTTGATGCAAATTCATTCCATAATTTTTCCTTTTGAAGTTGATTGAACCAAAATGTGTTGTAATGCTCAACTGTTAGAAAGAGGAATTCTAGAAAATCCCTATGTGAAAAGTTTTGTGGTAATAGTTCCAGAGCAAGTCTTGCTTCATTTAGGTATAGTTCACTCTTTTTCATAGTAAATTCAAAGCCTCTTCGGACATCATTTGTAAGAAGGCTATAATAAAGAGGCCAAGAGGGAATCTTAACAAATTTGTTCTTAATTGAATCTTCAATTTCGTTGCCACAGCCTACTGACTCGGCCGCTTTTGCCATGCCTAGGCAAAATACTTCACCTAAAGGAGATCTGGCAAGTGCCATGTTTTTGCCTGCAGTTCCCATCACAGCTCTGTATTTTTTGTAGCATTGAGTCATTTCTTCTTCTGTGATACTTTTTGGATTTGTTTTTAGCTTAAAATCTACATATTGGCCAATTCTTGCGTCCTTAAAACCTCGTTCAAATTCTTCTAAGACTACCTGCC